>Ga0315294_10000622_pt1 | contig 38394 bp, 29 predicted proteins | sample YL17G13_40_MG_FD_203626 | JGI IMG/M metagenome (GOLD analysis project Ga0315294, IMG submission 203626) | Sediment microbial communities from Yellowstone Lake, YNP, Wyoming, USA - YL17G13_40 | ecosystem: Environmental > Aquatic > Freshwater > Lake > Sediment | place: USA: Wyoming | collected...
CGGCCCCGTCTGCGCGGGGCGGTGCGGCCCCGTCTGCGCGGGGCGGTGCGGCCCCGTCTGCGCGGGGCGGTGCGGCCCCGTCTGCGCGGGGCGGTGCGGCCCACAGCAACCCGAGCGCGACGACGATCAAGGTGATCCATACACTCAGTTTACGCATGGCCCGTCACCTCGGCTGGTGTGGAGCTGAATCGGAGGAAGGCTGGACAGCATCGGAAGCCAGGCCCGCCGCGCGCGACGCAAGCCCCAACCAGCGCCTGCCCATTGCGTTTGGCGACGACCAGGCTTCCAGATGGTCATCCACGAGATGAACCAAAGCCAGGCTTGGCTTTCCAGTGACAAGCCTGGCTTCGCCGTGTGGTCTCAGTTCACGGGATCTGCAGCACCTGGCCGACGTAGATCAGGTTCGGGTTGACCAGGTTGTTGAGCATGATGATCGCCCACGGGGTCACGCGGTAGCGCGCGGCGATGGCCCATACCGTGTCACCGGGCGCCACGACGTGTGTGTGCGTGCCCGGCGTCGGAACGGGCGGCGATCCCGAGGGGATGATCAGGACCTGGCCGGCGCGGATCAACCATGGGTTGATAATGCGGTTGACCGCGACGATGGCCTCCACCGATACGCCGAACTTGAGCGAGATGCGGTAGAGGTTGTCGCCGGGCAGCACCACGTAGGTCACGGGGCCCGGCCCGGGCGGCGGCAGCGTGGGGATGATCAGCACCTGACCGGCGCGGATCAGGTTCGGGTTGGTCAGGTTATTGGCCGCGATGAGCGCCTGTGCCGTCACGCCGAACCTGCGCGCGATCGCATACACCGTATCACCCCACTGCACCACGTAGGGGAATCCCTGTCCGCCGGGCACGGCCGTAGGGATCGGACCAGGCACGGTGGGCGTGACGCCCGGCACGGGCGTAGGCGTCGGGCTGCCCGACGGCACCACGGTGACCGAGCCGTTCATCAGCGTGGCCGCGATGGGCTGCGCCTGGTCATTGGACAGCGTCACGCTGTTGAGCGTGATAGCCGCGGCCCCCGCTGCCTTGGCCCTGAACGTGATGCGCGCCAGGACGCCGGTACCACTCACCGCCGTGGCAGGAGCCATCAGGGCAAACACGTACTGCACCTGACCGGTCGTGTTGTTTACGCTGTTCTGTGCCAGAAAGCCCTGCGCCGCGTTCAGGAACGTGCCGGGCTGGATCTGGATGCCGTTGGACGAGTTTCCATCCGCGTCCTGGGCCTCGAGCTTGGCCGCATCGAACGTCAGCCGGATGTCAACACCGTACAGATTGGTCACCGTGTCGACCTTGATCTCCACCGTGACGGTCTGGTTCACGTCCACCGATTGCGACGGTGGGTTGACCAGCACGATCGTGCCCTGTGCCAGAGCCGCGAACGGCGTGAGTGCCAGGATCAGAACCAGTGCCAGCAAGACGACTCGAGCAAATCCTCTCTTCATCTAGATTCCTCCTCTTCAGAAATGGGCCTCAACTATGTTCCTCGATCATGTGCTCTGAGCCGCCTGGGGCGGGCGAAGGCTCTCCACGCCCCAGAGCGGATTGTTACTAGCGCGACCCGTCGGATTTGTGTATAAAGGGCAGGTAGAGTAGGACCTCCTCACCGACGTTGACGGAGCCGTCCACCTTGACCAGCGCCATGCTCTCCACGCGCGTGTCCACCAGCGTGCCCGACGCGATCTTGAGCGGGCTGACACCCTTGGCCTTGGCGCGGAAGGTGATGCTGCACAGCACGCCGCCGCCATTGGCCGCAGGGGCTGGGTTCTTCAGCGAGATGGCATAGTATGCCAAACCAGCCTGGTTGTCGGCCATGTCCTTGGTACCCTTCGGGACCTCGCCGTCGGCCGGATTCGGGAACGCGCCCTTCTGTATCTGCAAGCCCGGCACGCGCGGATTGGCGTCCACGACCTCGAGGATGCGCGGGTCGAAGGACAGGGTCGTATCCACTCCGTACAGGTTGGCCGCGCCGTCCAGTTGCAGCGTGATGGTCACCAAGTCGCCCACGTCCACGCGGCGGTGTACCGGCGCAACGCGCAGGTAGGCGGGATTGCCCGCCAGGGCGCTGGCCCCACCGCCCGACGTCCACGGGCCTGGGCAGGTCTTGTCCAGGTTGAGGCCCACCATCACCAGGTCAAAGATGTCGATGACGCCGTTGCCGTTGATGTCGACGCCCGATCCGGCCGGCGGGGGGCCGCCGTAGAGCGAACTGACCGCGATCAGATCGAACAGGTCGATACTGCAGTCATTGTCGGCGTCGCCGCCCAGCAAGCGCACCTCGGGCAGCGTGGCCGTTCCACCGGCCGTGACCTGCACGTCGCTCTTTTGCGCGCGCAGGTAGCCCGGCATCGCCACGGTCACCGTGTAGGAGCCTACCGGGATGTTCGGGATGCTGAAGGCCCCTGCGCCATTCGTCAACACGCCAGGCCAGCCGGCCCCCACGCTGACCAGAGCGCCGCTGTAGTTGGTGCGACCCTGCAGCTTGACCGTGCCGGCGATGGTGCCCACGCCACCCGGCTGCACCCAGGTGTTGATGTAGACGTCCTTGGTGTCGGCCGGATCGTACAGGAACTTGACTCTGAGAGGCTCACCCGACGTGGCCCGGTAGAACTCCTGATAGAACGTTGTCGTCACCGAGGTGCCGGCCACGAGCGTAGTGTTGACGCTCGGGATGTTGTCGTTGATGCCATTCAGCCAGTTCTGGCTGCCATACCCGCCTGCGCTGCACACATAGTACGTCACGCGGCTCTCCTCGGAGTACCAATCGTTCGTCAGCAGATATTTTTGGCCGGTGGGCAAACGCAGCTCGGTGTAGCGGTCAGGCAGCGTGTTCCATTGCTCGGTGCGCCACAGCTCCCTCTGCCCCACTTCGGTGTAGAGCTCCTTGAGCTCGCCAAAGAACTGCGGCTCGCGCGCCTCGTCCACGATGCGGATCGCGTACGGCGCGTGGCTCTTGAGGTCACCGCGGCAGTCCGAGTCGCGCAAGTTCGGGTTGCCCAACGCAAACTGCTCCACGTTTCCATCCGCCGGCACGGCCTTCTCGGACAGCGCCAGGATGTCCTCGACCATGGTGTGGTGGGAGTTGAAGGGCGGCAGCACCGAGATGACCGAGGTGTCCACTCCCAGCACCGTGCCCCGGTAGTAGCCCTCCAGTTTTTGCGAGTCCTCGGTGTTGACAAAGTTCTGCTTGGGCACCGGAGTGCGGATGGTGATGTACTTGAATTCAAACGGCTCCTCGCCCGGGTTGGTCACGCGGCCGGCCGGTTCGATGCACAGCGCCACGACGTTGTACTCGTGGCCGTCTACGAAGAAGCGTTTCAGGTACCACGGGTCGCCCTGCAAAAGGTCATGCCCGCCCGCACCGTTGTCGATGGCGCTGTGGGTGTGACCCAGCGCGCGGCCCACCATCAATGTGACGGTCTCGTCGCTAGAGCCAGTGTTCACGTCACGCACAAACGCGAACCATGGGCCATCCACCAGGCCACTGTTGTTGCCCCACGGGCCGAGAACGCGGATGGACGAGCGGTTGGCCCCCAGGATGGCCATGCCACCCTGCACGACGGAGCGCGTGCCGATGAAATCCGGGTGCAGCGAGTACTGACTGCCAGACGGGTGTACGCCACCGCCCGTGTACCAGAACTTGAGCTCGGCCTGCCCCCTGCCCGTCACGTCCGACGAGACGTTGTCCAGGGTGATCATATAGTCCAGGAACTGCAGGCTCTGCCCCTTGTGCAGGGTCTTCTCTGGCGTAGAGAAGACCACCATCTCGCTGCCTGGGGCAGCCAAGCCTCCGGAGTTCGCTGCCAGCGTGTTGGTCACGCCGTCGCCGTCAAAGTCGGCCCACACGTTGGTCAGCTTGCCCAGGGTGCCCTCGCTGTGAACTTCCACAGCGTCGGGCTGCCCGTCAAAGTCCGGATCAAAGGTGGTCAGACCATAGCCAAAGCTCGGCAACTTGGCGGCGGGCAGCTCGCGCGTGATCGTGTCCGGCGCGGGCAGTTCGTCGCGGCTCGTAGCCATGGGGAAGGCGAAGCGGCTCGATCCGGGCTGCGCATGGGCAGGCTGGTCCCGCGTGTCCAGGTACATGAACGTGAACTCCTGCAGCATGGCAGGGAAGCTGTATACCGCAGTTGGCTCCATGTCGTCGTTCTGCCGCACAGTGAGGATCTTGTCCCAATACTGCGGCTCGTACCACATGCGCCAGAACACCTTTTCGCGTGCGTCCTGCTCGCGGATCGAGATCTGCGCGTAGAGGCCCACCAGAGCGTCGCCCGCGCTGCTAGAGTACTTGTCCATGTAGGCCGGGTTGAAGGTCAGCGAATCCTTGGGCGGCGCCTGCGGCAACTGCGGGTTGAAAGGCGCCCACGGGTCCGTGTAGGGCAGGACCTCCACCGGGTAGCTGGAGTTCCGGGGGTCAGTTACCTCGGGATCGCCAGGTCCTTCGTGGTCCAGGCCGTAGATGCGCAGCCCCTGCTCGTTCTTGTACTTTTTGCCGCCCGTGGCCGGGTCGAACCAGAACTTGACGCGCGGGTCCCAGCCGGCAATCAGGCTCAAGTCTGTGGTATCCGTGATCCAGCAGCGGTCCACGTCACCCCAGCGCAGGCCATAGCTGAGCGTATTGGTGGCCACCACCCCCTGTTCCCACAGCAGGGCCTGGCTTTGCGGAGCCAGGAAGTGGCTGGTGAGCAGGTAGAGGTCAGCCTGGCTGCCGGTGTAGCTGCTGCCCAGGTCTGGGAATACGAACTCGGTGAACTCCCACGGCAACGTCTGGAACTGCTCCACGTACCAGAATTCGCTCATCACATCTGGAGTTGGCGCGGTGTCCAGGCTTTCGCCGTACTCTTCCCTCAATTCGCCCAGGAACTGTTGGTTCTTGGACTCGGCGACGTAGAACAAGGCCATTTCCCGCCGGTTGCTGTAGGGGCTGCGTGATCCCACGCCCGTGTAGGGGAAGGGGCCACTGTTCTGCAGAATGGGTGGCACCGGGCCGACCAGCGTGCCCAGGTAGGGCACCGTCGTCTCATCGCAACTGAACCCGTTGATGGCCTGCACGTCCATGATGATATAGTGCTCATAGTTGTAGGGCGGCATGACCGAGAGATAGTCCTCGACGCCATAGGCCTGCAGCCAGACCGAGTGCTGCTCGATCAGATAGCCGTTGACGGGGTCCGCATAGCGACCCACCTTGGGCACCGGCGTGCGGATCGTGATGAACTTGAACAGAGTGCCATCCGCAGGCTGGCCGGTGATGGTGCAGGTATTGCCGCCGTCGCCCAGGCGCGTGTACGCGCCACCAATCGTTTTCAGCGCGACCACGTTGTACTCGTGGCCATCCACGTAAAAGCGCTTCAGGAACCAGGGGTCGCCCTGGCGGGTGTCTGGCAATCCGTTCGTGTCTTCCATGGAGCTATGGGCTGCGCCCAGCGCGCGCCCCACCCACAGGCGGGCCTTGCCCTCGGCCTGGTCGATGCTCTCCAGGTAGGCGAAGAAGGGGCCGGTGGGATAGTCGCAGACGTTGGTGCCCGTGCCGCCGTTGGCCACCGCGCGAATGTGGTCGCTAGGGGCCATGCGCCCGGAGAGCAACATGTCTCCCAGGTAGAGCGTCTGCTGGTCAAGACGGTAGGGGGTCTTGTCACCGGTGTACCACACTTCCACCTGCACGCTGCGGTCGGAGACCTGCTTGACCACGATCATGTGGTCCAGGAATTGCACCGCCTGGTTCACGGCCACGCTCTTTCCATCCAGACGCAGGATGGCCAGCTCGTTTCCGTTTAGTTCCGTGCCGTCAAGGTCCAGCGGGTCGATGTAGCCGTTCCCGTTAAAGTCCGCCGCGATGTGCGTCTTGTCGAACAGCGTCAACTCGCTCTCGACGCGCACGATGTCGGATTGCCCGTCAAAGTCGGCGTCCAGGCTGGTCAGGCCGTAGCCGTAGCGCGCGCGGGCCGACGTGGCGTCGACCTGCGGCACGACGCCGTTGACGAAGAGATCCGCCTTGCGCATGCCCACGGGGAAGACAAAACTGGTCTGCCCGACCTCGCCGGCGACCGGCGCTGGTTCGTCAACCAGGCGCTTGGGCTCCATCAGCATGTAGGTAAACTCCTGCATCACCGCCGGGTACCATTCGTCGTGCAGGCTATCGGTGTAGGGCAACTGCGCCGTGGTCTGGACATCCAGCGCGTTGCTGTGGTTGAGGTCCTTGTCCCAGTGCCACGGCTCGTACCACATGCGGAACCAGACCTTTTCGGTGGCATTGTGCGAACCGGCAAAGACCTGCGTGTAGAGTGACTGGTTCTCGTCACGCGTCTCGAACTCGGACATGAAAAGCGGGTTCCAGGTGACCGAGTCCTTCAGGGGGGCCTGTGCAAGCTGAGGGTTGAAGATGGCCTCCGGATTGGTGTAGGGCGCATCTTCGGGGCGCAAAGACGTGATGACAGGGTCTGCGACGGTAGAGGTCACCACGCCGTACGGGTCCGCGACCCCCAGCACACCCGCCCCTTCGTTCGCGCGTCCATACACGCGCAGGGTGTTGTAGGTGGCGCCGCCCTGGGCCTGCACCACAGCCGGCGCCTGCACGCCGCCCGCCAAAGAGATCACCGCGGCCAACAGCAGCGCGGCAACGCTCAACGCAACCACAAACCTGAATGCCTTGGGCATTTCCTCTCCTCCCTCGTACAAAGACCGATCGATTGGACACTGCGTACCCGGTGTACTGCTGTGTGAGCGAACTGCCAGGTGACTGGCCAAAACCGCGCTGTGATGAAACGTGTTGCGCCACAACAACGCCGTACCACTTGTCGAGCGTGTGGGAAAGGACCTACGACTGTCTCCTAGTTGACATTATCTTACCACGAAAGTGCAAAGTTGTCAACGTAAGCATACCCTTGGTTGCTTATCAGTAACTACGTGTTCACATATCGTTTTCCTGCCGGGCACACACAGCATGCCAGAGGAGGCGAATTGCACGTCTTGCTGTATGCGGACCGCAGTTGCCAAGGCCCGGCAAAGCACGTATAATCTCACCGTACTAGAAGACGAATGGGACACAGAGCGGATACGCCTGCCAGCCCCGGAAAGCCGAAGGGTGCATTGGACCACACTGAACTCAAGCCCTGGGACGTTCTCGAATCCACGACCGCCTTCTCCAGCAAATGGCTGCGCGTCCGCAAAGACGTCTGCCGCACCAACCGCGGCAATGTGGCCGACTACTATGTGGTGGAGCGCTTCAGCTACGTGCTGGTGGTGGCCATTACGTCCCAATCTGAGGTGCTGGTGGTGCGCCAGTACAAGCACGGCGTGGGCCGGGTGGTGCGCGAGCTGCCCGCCGGGTACATCGAAGACGGCGAGGACCCGCTTTTGTGTGCCCAGCGCGAGCTACTCGAGGAGACCGGCTACGAGGCCGAGCACATGCAGCCGCTGGCCGTGCTGTTTGCCTCGCCCAGCGCCGCGACCAACAGCGCCCACCTCTACCTGGCCACCGGACTGCGGTACGTGGGCGAACAGCGCCTGGATGCCAACGAGAAGATCGAAGTGGAGAAGATAAGCTTCTCTGAGGCTGTGCAAGCTGCCGCACACAACCAGGTCTTTGCGGACCTCAGCAGCACCTCGGCCCTGCTCCTGGCGTGGCATCGTATCCGGGAAGATCCGCAGATTGCGCAGCCTGCGCAGATTGAATAGCTGCGTCAGATTTCACGGAAACTTTACGCCGGACCTATGGCTTTCTCTTCATTTCACATGATTTGTCTACCCACAGGAGGCAGCATGGCACGCACGAGGGACGACACCTACCTGCCCGCTCTGTTCAAGGCCTACGAGGACATGCAGAGGCTCGACCCGTTCAAGGTCGCCTTCCTGGCAGCCTGCAGCTTTGACTCTGAAGAGCGTGGGGGCCACTTTGCCCTGTACTACTTCGGGGAGGAGTACCGCATCGAGTTCCCGCGCATCGCGGTCAAGGATGCCCGCGGTCAGGAGCCGGACATCACCACGCGGCTGGTGCTGCTGCACTACCTGATCCATGCGGACGGAACGCCTCCAGCCGATCACTGGATCGCCTTTCGTGAGCTGCCCGACGGGCGCGTCTACGACCTGGCCTTCCAGAGGCGCGCCAATCAGCGCGTGGCGGGGGCCTTTGCCGCAGACGCAGCGGGTTTCTTGCGGGCCGCGCAGGCCCTGGGCGGTGAGAAGTTGGCCTATGGCGATGCCTCGTGCATGTTCCGAGTGCTGCCGCGCCTGTCTATGGCAGTCGTCTTGCACCTGGGCGACGAAGAGTTCGGCCCGGCCGCCAACGTGCTCTTTGACGGCGCTGCGGGCCACTATCTGCCAACTGAGGACCTGGCCGTGCTGGGTGGGATTCTTGCAGCCAGGCTGATCAAGACCGGGGCGGGTCGTAGTTAGTTGGTGGTGGGTTCTGGGTCATGGGTGGTGAGTCCTGGGTCATGAGTCTCACCTCACCACCCAAGACCCATGACCCGCAACACGTTTCATCCATACCCTTTTCATTTTTCCGCAGTACAATTCGCGCGGTTCCGCGCTCGGAGGTGTGTGTTGTTCAAAGAACTATGGCTCAAGTGGAAGAGCCTTGCGACCAGGATCGGCAACTTTCAGGGTCGCCTCATCCTGACGCTCTTCTACTTTGTATTCGTCACTCCACTCGGCTTGGCCGTGCGTCTGTTCTCGGACCCGCTGCAGACCAAGCGCCCGCAGAGTTCCACCTTCTGGCAGGCCAAGACCCTGCCGGAGCCCACCCTTGAGGAAGCGAGGCACCAGGGCTAATGTACATCCTCGGCATCTCTTGTTTCTACCACGACGCCGCCGTCGCTCTACTCAAGGATGGCGAGTTGGTCGCCGCGGCAGAGGAGGAGCGCTTTTCGCGCAGGAAGCACGACTATGGCTTCCCCAAAGGAGCCATCAACTTTTGCCTCAGACAGGCCGGCATCCGGGCGCAGGACCTGGACTATGTGGTCTTTTACGAAAAGCCGCTGGTCAAGTTCGAGCGCATCCTGATGACCACATTGAGCACCTACCCACAATCCTGGCGCGTGTTCCGTGAGGCCATGCTGAACTGGTTCTCGGAGAAGCTGTGGGTCAAGAGCCACATCGTCAAGGAGATCGGCGTCCCGGAAACTAAGGTGCTCTTCGTGGACCACCACCTGTCACACGCGGCCAGCGCGCTCTTCTGTTCGCCCTACAAGGAGGCCGCCATCCTGACCATCGACGGCGTCGGCGAGTGGACCACGGCCACACTGGGAAGGGGCACGGCTGCCTGGGATGCCCAGGGCCGCAGCGACATCCAGCTCACCGAGGAACTGCGCTTCCCACACTCGTTGGGGTTACTCTACTCGGCCTACACCGCTTTCCTGGGCTTTGAGGTGAACGACGGCGAGTACAAGGTCATGGGCATGGCGCCCTACGGCCAGCCACGCTACGTCGACGACGTGCTCAAGACCGTCAGCGTGGCGGACGACGGCAGTTTCCGGCTCAACATGGACTACTTTTCCTTCCACGAGTCCACCGACCACACCTACAACGCGCGCTTTGCGCAGCTTTTTGGGGCCAAGCGCGATGGCAAGTCCGAGTTCTTCACGCGGCAGTTTGGCTTCAAGCCGGGGCGCGAGGCCGAGGCCGACCGCAACCAGTTCCATGCCGACCTGGCCTCCAGCATCCAGGCGGTGACCGAGGATATCTTGCTCAAACTGGCACGCTCCGCGTACCAGAAAACGGGCCTGGAGAACCTCTGCATCGCAGGCGGCGTCGGGCTCAACAGCGTGGCCAACGGCCGGATCATGCGTGAGACGCCCTTCAAGAACGTGTTCATCCAGCCCGCGGCGGGCGACTCGGGCGGCGCGCTCGGCGCGGCCCTCTACGTCCACCACGTCTTGCTGCAGCAGCCGCGCCGCTTTGTGCTCGAGACCGCCTACTGGGGCGAGAACTATGGCGATGCCGAGGTGGAATCCTTCCTCAAGCAGAACAGCATTCCCTACCAGTACTTTCCCGATGACGGTCAGTTGATGGACCGCGTCGTGGACATGCTGCTGGAGGGCAAGGTCATCGGCTGGTACCAGGGACGCTTCGAGTGGGGCCCGCGCGCGCTGGGCAACCGCAGCATCCTGGCCGACCCACGCCGCGAAGAGATGAAGGACATCGTCAACCGCAAGATCAAGTTCCGCGAGCCGTTTCGTCCTTTCGCGCCGGCGGTGCTGGAGGAAAGGGCACAGGAGTTCTTCGTGATTGACCGTCCTGAGGAATGCTACCCGGCGCGCTTTATGCTGATGGTGGCCGACGTCAAAGAGGACAAGCGCGGCGTGGTGCCCGCCACGACGCACATGGGCACCGGACGCCTGCAGACCGTGCGCCGTGAGTGGAACCCACGCTACTATGAGATCATTCGCCGCTTTGGCGAGGCCACGGGAGTCCCGGTGCTGCTCAACACGTCGTACAACCTGCGCGGAGAGCCCATCGTCACCACGCCTGCCAACGCCTTCTACACCTACTCGCACAGCGACATGGACGCCGTGGTGTACGGCCAGTACCTGGTGCAGAAGGAACCGGCATGACGCAGGCCGCGGCTGCCCCAAACCGCTGGCGCGAGCTGGCGCTCAACCTGCTGCTGGCCATCGTGAGCACGCTGGTCTTCCTGGCTGTGCTCGAAGGCGGAGCGCGCCTGGCTGGGCAGAAGCCGTGCAGCGGGCCAGCTCCGCAGCAGACCGAAGGCGCGGGCAGCAAGGTGCGTGCCCATCCCATACGCCAGTACGAGCTCGTTCCGGACTCTACCTTTACCTTTGAGCGTGACGTGGCCGTGCGCCACGGGCTCAGTCCGGACTATCTGGACACGTGGGAAGAAATCACCTATCACGTCAATTCGCTGGGCATGCGTGGAGCAGAAGCCAGCGCGGCCAAACCCACCGATGCCTACCGCATCCTGCTGCTGGGCGATTCGGTGGCCTTTGGCTGGGGCATTGAGGAGCAGGACACGCTTTCCGCGCAGTTGCAGGCGCGCCTGCACGCTCCCGTGGGCCAGCGCCTCGAGGTCTGGAATGCGGGCGTGCCAGGCTATGCCACCTGGCACGAGCTGGCCTACCTGACCGAAAAGGGCGCCGCCCTGCGTCCGGATCTGGTGGTGCTGGCCTTTCTTTTCAACGACGTCGACGGCAACAGCGAAGCGGCGCAGACGGAGCCCTTGGGCCTGAGCAGGCTGGGGCAGGCCCTCACGCTGTGGACGCGCAGGAGCGCATTCCTCTGCTTCCTGCGCAACAAAGCATTAGAGTTCCGCCTAAAGACGCTCAACCCCTGCCAGGGGCCGAACTGTTGGGAGGCGACGCAGGTGGATCTCGACGGGCTGGCGGCGCAGGCCAACAGGCTGGGCAGCCGGCTGGTGCTGGTCTCCTTCCCCATGCGGCTGCAGCTTGAGCCCAACGCCGAGCCAGGCTACTATGACCGCGCGCTAGGCAGCAACCCGCAGCAGAACTACCAGGACGTGATCGCGCGCCTGTGCCGCGAGCGCCGCATCCCCTACCTGGACCTGCTGCCCGCTTTCCAACAAGCCATGGCGCAGCAACCGTCGACGCTGTTCCTGGACGCCGACCATCCCAACGCCGCGGGCAGCCGGGTGGCGGCGCAGGCGATGGCTGAATTCATTGAGAAACAATAGGCGGTTGACGGTTTGCAGTTGGCAGTGCGAGGCTGTAGTGGTCCATCTGCCGCCAACCGACACCTGTCCACTGCCAACTGAGAATAGGAGTCTCGCATGAAGAACGCACTAAAGGGCATCCTCTCCCGCTTTGGCGTGGTAGGGGAAGTGTTCCGCTTCCTGTGGAAGCGCAAGCTGTGGTGGCTGATGCCGATGATCGTGCTCCTGGTCCTCTTCGGCTTGCTGCTGATCTTCGCGCAGGCCACGGGCATTGCGCCGTTCATCTACACGTTGTTCTAGCCACTACCTTTCCTTCCACAACCCGGCCCGCAGCCCGAGCAGGGCATTGCAGCAACTGGCCGCCGCGCCGACCAGCACCAGCGTGGCGGCGGGCACGCTGCCTGCCAGCGCTCCGCCCCCCAGCCCCGAAAACACGCCCCAGCCGGGTGCGATCATGTTCCACACGCCCGAGACGCGTCCGAGCATGTCATGGGGTACGCGCTCCTGGATCAGCGTCCCTTCGCACATCGGGATCAGGTTGCCCATCAGGTTGGAGACGAACCCCGCCACCAGCGCCGCCGACAGCGAGCGAAAGAGCGGGTAGCCGATCAGCGCGAGGCCCCATCCCAACCAGCCGATCAGAATCACTTGCCCTTTGTGCACTCGGCGCCCGTATTGTCCCAACCACAGCGCGGCCACCATCAGGCCCAGGTAGTTAGCCGTGCGGATGTAGCCATAGGCTTCGGGCCCGGCGTGCAGCACCTGCTTGACGAAGAGCGGAAGGCCGACCGTGATGGGTCCATCCCCGAAGGTAAAGTACACCACTTCCAGCATCAACATACCGCGCACCAGTGGGTCGCGCCAGGCGAAGGACACGCCTTGCAGCAGGTCGCGCCAGGAAAGGCCCTGCTGCGGCTCCACGGGCGCGGCGTGCGCGGGCAGCCGCAAGCGGGCCAGGCAGCCCGCGGACAGGAGCAAGGACGCAACGTAAACAGCGGGCGCGTTGCCCAGACCCAGCGCGCGCACCACAGGCCCCACCAACGCGCTGCCCATCATCATGGCCAGGCCGATGAATAGGGTGCGCACGGCATTGGCCGTTACCAACTCCTGTCTGGGGATGATCTGCGGCACGCTGGCATCGCGCGCCACCACGAACAGCATGCTCAGCGCGGCACGCAGAAAGGCCACCAGGAGCACCTGCCATCCCCGCAGCGCGTGCAGAGAGTACAGCACCGGAATGGAGCCGATGACCACAGCGCGCAGCAGGTTCACGGCAATCAGCAGGCGTCGTCGGTCCATGCGATCGGCCAGGGTTCCAGCGGGCAGGGCCAGGAGCAGGAAGGGCAGGTAGGTGGCGGACATGACCCAGCCCACGGCGCTGTTGGAGCCCGTGGCCTCCAGCGCCAGCCAGGGCAGCACCGTCATGAAGAGCGCTTCGCCGCCGAAGAGCAGGATCTCGGCGAGAAGCAGGGTGCGGAACTCGGTGTTGTCCGCCAGAGCGCGATAGCCGCCCACCGCTGCAGGCGGGGTGGAGCTGGCCATGAGAAGCCTATTCGCCCAGAAGCCGGATGGCCGACTGAGGGCAGCTCTTCACACACTCCATGCAGCGCACGCAGCGCGTGGAATTGGGGTCCTCATACACGCTGATGTCCACCGGACAGACCTGGCGGCAGGCGTCGCACTGCGTACAGCTCGCCTCATCCACCGCCAGGCGCAGCGTGCTGGCCCGGTTAAAGGGGGACCAAATCGCTCCCAGCGGGCACACAAAGCGGCAGAAGGGCCGCTTGCTGGCCGACATCCAGAGAAGGAAGCCCAGTAGAATGGCCAGCTTGAGCACGAAGAGCCCGCCAGCCTGGGCACGCAGTTGGGCCTGCGTCAGCAGCAGCGGGATGCCCGCCTCCAGCGTACCCACCGGGCAGAGCTTGGAGAACCAGGGCTCCTGCGTGAGCAAGGGCGCGAGGCCCACCAGCACGATCAGGAACCCGTAGCGCAGCCAGCCCAGGCGGTCCGAGACGCGCCAGGATGGCCAGCGCAAGCGCGTACGCAGCCCATACATCGACTCCTGCAGCCAGCCAAACGGGCACAGCCAGCCGCAGGCCAGCCGTCCCACCAGCGCGCCCACTAGACCCAATACGCCCAGAGTGTAGAGAGGGACCTGCTGGATCACGGCGAAATGCTGCAGCGTGCCAATCGGGCAAGCGAAGATAGCGCCCGGGCAGGCATAGCAGTTCATGCCCAGGCAGGGAACGCCCTTGGTGATGGACTGCAGAAGAAACGAGTTCATCACCAGGAGGGAGATGCCCTGCACCCAGCGGCGCCTGGCAGTCAGCAAAGTGGACACAACGCGAGACATGGCCCTGCCCTTTCTCATACAGGCATTCCTACTGAATGCCTATGCACGAAAGTCAGAGCAGCGTGGCGTTGAGCCATGTGATGAGCGCCTGACCCAGCCACACGCCCACCACGATGGCGAACACTGCCAGGGCGATCAACATGCGGTTGTTGCGCACGCGCTCGGCGCTGTCTGAATGGTCTGAGATCGTTTGCGTGTTCAGACTGCCACCTCCAGATCACATGGCGCACTTACGTGCGCACTACCAGCCCGCGCCACATGGGGCGTGAAGAGATTATACATTCAGGCGATTGAGCGGCAAAACCGGGGGCAATCCCCTCTAACTGGCCTCGTCCACCCGCAGCTCTCGCACCTGGCCGCCAGCGCCGACAGTCCCGCGCCACAGAAAGCCGCTCGCCCCATTGTCCACGACGATCAGCGAGCCGGGCTCTTCCTCGGGCCGCGGCAGGACCGTCACCACCCAATCACCCACGCAGTAGTCGTACAGCTCCTTGTGGTCGCTGCGCACACCCAAGAGTCGCCTTTGCGACCAGGGGGCCTTCTCCAGGCTGCGGGCCTGGCTGTAGTGCTCGATCACGTACCGGACGGCAACCCGGCACGCCGTGTCCGGACCGGATGGTGACTTCCTGCCGGGTGGTGCCTTGGGCTCTGGCCGCACAGCTACGTCGCTCACCAGCGGAGCCCGTCCATCGCACTTACCCTGGCACATGCTCAAGCCCAGGTTGGCCAGGAATAGCACTGCCAGCAGCCAGAAGCTATGTTCAACAGTCACCTTCCCACCTCCTCGCCATAGACGCCAGCCCGTGCCACCAGGTTCCCACCACAGGCATGATCCCTGGCTCCCGCACGGATCAGCTCAGGGTGCAGGTTTCTAGACTGTAAGGGCGGCGGGCGCCACTTTCATGTGGATTTCATCTTTCGGCTGTATTCTTCTGCCAGGTTGTGCTGCCTTGTCACCACGCTGCTTTTGGCAGCATGCGGCACTTGTGGTAAGATGCCTTTTGTCCTGTTCTCACCGCAACGCTGACCGCACAGCACCAAGTCTCGCCGCACGGCCCGGCAGGCAGCGCAGGCGTACTCTCAAGGCGCGTGCGACAGCACAGCCCATACAATGGAGGTCATGGCACACGATGTCCAAGCCGCGTGTCCTGGTCACGGGGGCAGCAGGTTTCATGGGCGGCCACTTGGTGGACGCCCTGGTCGACGAATACGACGTGTACGGCGTTGATGACATGTCCGGCGGTTTTTGGCGCAACGTCAATCCCAGGAGCCACTTTACTCAACTGGACTTGCGCCAAAAGGAAGCGACGCAGCAGTACGTCGCCAGCGTGCGTCCCGAGTACGTCTTTCATCTGGCCGCAGACGCCACAGAAGGTCGCAGCCAGTTCACGCCAGTGACCTGCACTGAGCGCAACTTGATGACCTTCCTGCACACGCTGGTGCCGGCCATCCGCCATGGCCTGCGCAAGATCGTGGTCACGAGCTCGATGAGCGTCTACGGCGCGCAAAAACCACCCTTTGACGAGAACATGCCCCCGCAGCCCGAGGACGTGTACGGTGTCTCCAAGACCGCTATGGAGCAGGTGACCCGCATCCTGAGTGACGTGCACGGCTTCGCCTACACTATCGTGCGTCCGCACAACGTCTACGGCCCGCGCCAGAACATCGCAGACCCTTATCGCAACGTGATCGGCATCTTTATCAATTCGCTCCTGAACAACAAGACCTTTTACGTCTATGGTGACGGTGAGCAGTGTCGCGCCTTTACCTACATCGACGACTTTACCCCCTACATGGTGCGCGCCTGCTTTGACGAGCGCTGCAATGGCGAGGTGATCAACATCGGTCCCTGCCAGGAAGTCACGATCAATCACCTCGCGCAGCTCCTGATGTCGATCTTCTACGCGGGACAAGCCATCCCTGAGCACCTGCGGCCGGTCTACCTGCCCTCGCGCCCCAAAGAGGTGCGTGATGCCTTTTGCACCGACAGCAAGGCGCGTTCCCTGCTCGGGTACCACACCACGCTGACTCTCGAAGAAGGCATCCGGCGCATGGTGGCATGGGCCAAGGAATTAGGGCCCCAGAAGCCACGCTACATGGAAGACGGCCTCGAGCTCACATCTGCAGACACACCCGCCACGTGGACCCAGAAGCTGATCTAGCAATGAAAGCCCTGGTCGCCATTTTCGAGCAACTGGTGCCCATCTCCGGCGGGGGCACGCCGCGTACCTCGCACATCGTGCGCGCGCTCAACCGGCGCGGACACACGGTATCCGTGGCGGCCTCCTTTGGGGTCGCGTTGGCCGCGGCCAAGAGCACCCTGGGCTGCGGAGCGTCCCCGCAGCGCAGCGGAGGGGGCTGCGTCGAGGTGTTGGCATTGCCGTTCGTCAGCCGGCTGGACCCGCACAAGATGCGTAAGTACGCGTTCGTGTACCCCTGGAACGTCCTGCGCCTGGCGCTCTACATCGCGCGCACAGGGCCGGACCTGGTGATCTCGCACAACACGGTGGCCGGCTTTGGTGCCTTGTTGGGCAAGGCCCTGCACCGCCGCACCGCCCCGCGCAGACAGGGCCGCACACAGACCGTGCTCGACCTGACCGACCTGCTCTTCGAATACCTTGAAAGCTACGGCAAGAGTCACGCCTCTCTGGTCTCTCGGCTGGGCCGCGCCATGGAGCGTTACACCATTCAGCACTCGGACCACATCATCACCATCAGCCAGGCCATGCGCACCATCCTTGTGCAGGGCTACGGAGTGAGCGAGACACGCGTGGAGGTGGTGCACGATGGGGTAGATTGCGAGGTGTTCCACCCCCTGGACGTCCCTGAGGACGACCTGCGCCAGCGTGTCTCGCCCTGGGCCAGGCACATCTGCATTCTGCATGGCGTAATTGACCCTCAGGACGGGCCGGAGCTGCTGGTGGAAGCCGCGCCCCAGGTCCTGCAGCGCTTCCCCGATACAGCCTTCTGGTGGGTTGGCGACGGGTCGGCCGTGCCGGGGCTCAGGGCCCGCGCCCGGGAGCTGGGGCTCGAAGAGCGATTCTTTTTCTCCGGCTGGGTCACCCAGGTTGAGGTTGTGCAATATGTCAACGCCAGCGATCTGGGGTTGGTGGTCCTGCCCGACATTCTGTCGGCGCGCGGGCGCGTCACACTCAAGGAGTTCGAGTACTGGGCCTGCGGCAAGGCAGCCATTCTGCCGCGTCTGCCCGCGCTGCAAGAGATCATCCCCGAGGGCAGGGCCTCGCTCTTCTATACACCGGGTGATGCCGCTGACCTGGCCGAGAAGATTGGCACGCTGCTAGGCGACGACGAGCGCCGCCAGGCCATGGGCCAGCAGGGCCGTCAGATGGTCAGCGAGCACTTTGAGTGGCGCGTGCTCAGCGACGAGCTCGTTGCCCTGTGCGAGCGCTTCTGCACAGGAAGTCAGGAGGATTGATGAAGGTATTGGTCACGAATCCGCCCTGGCCGGGAGACGGCTACGGGGCGCGCTCGGACGTGCGCTGGCCTCACAAGCGCAAAGACAAGTACATTGAATACCCGGTGTACCTCTCTTACACCGTCGCCGTGTTGGAAGAGGCCGGGTTTGAGGTCTCCTTCCTGGATGCCATCATGCAGGAACTGGACGTGCCCGCCTTTGCGCAGCGCGTCCAGGAGCTCAACCCTGCTCTGCTGGTGATGGAATGCTCCACGCCGTCGATCAACTATGACCTGCAGTCGGCCGCGGCAGTCAAGGCGGCCCTGCCCGGGATCAAGACCGTGCTGCTGGGCTCGCATGTGACCTACTTTCACCAGCCGGTGCTGGCCGAGAACCCGGCCGTGGATGCGGTCTGCCGCGGCGAGTTTGAGATCACCGTGCGCGAGCTGGCGCGCGCCCTAGCCGAGGGACGCGACTGGAGCACGGTCGAGGGCCTGAGCTATCGCGCGGCCGATGGCACGGTTGCGGTCAACACGCCTCGGCGGCTGTTCGAGAACCTCGATGCCCTGCCCTTCCCGGCGCGTCACATCGTGCGCGACGAGGGCTATCGCGCGGGCATTTTTTCCGGGGCGCAACCCACGGCCATGGTCAGCTCGCGCGGCTGTCCGTTCCAGTGCACCTACTGCCTGTGGCCCGCCACGCTCTATGGCCACCGCTTTCGCGCGCGCAGCGCCCAGAACGTGGTGGATGAGATCGACCAGGTGGTGCACAAGTACGGCATCGACGAGATCTACTTTGACGACGACACCTTTACCATGGACAAGCAGCGTGTACTGGACATCTGCCGTCTGATCCAGGAGCACGGCCTCAGAGTGTCCTGGATCGTGCAGGCGCGCGTCGACACCGTTGATCGCCAGGTGCTGCAGGCCATGAAGGACGCCGGTTGCCACTATATCCTGTTTGGCGTGGAATCCGGCTCGCCCGAGATGCTCAAGATCATGAAGAAGCGCATCACGCTGGAGCAGGCGCGCGAGGCGTTCCGGCTGTGCAGCGAACTGGGCATCAAGACGCAGGCCTTTTTCCTGTTTGGCGTTCCAGGAGAGACCCAGCAGACCATACGCGAGACCATCGAGTTTGCCAAGTCATTGAACGCGTCCACCGCCCAGTTCGCCATCGTGGTGCCCCATCCCGGCAGCGTGCTCTATCAGCAGGTGACCGAGCACGGCTGGCTGATCTACAAGAACTGGGAGGACTTTGCCTCATGCGAGGCGCTGGTGGAGACGCCGCAGTTGTCGCGCCGAGAGGTGGAGCAGGCGCGTGTGCGCGCCTACCGCGAGTACTATTTCCGTCCGGGGTTCATTCTGCGTGAAGCGGCGCGCATCCGGCATCCTGCCGACCTGCAGCGGCTGGTGCGAGGCGCACGTTCGGTGCTGGCAAGACTGTCCTTCTTCCAGTCCGCAGACGCCAAATGAAGATCCTGCTGCTCACTTCTTTTGATCTCTTTCCGCCAGTGCACGGGGGGAGCCGCATCGCCTACAACTTTGCCAAGCATGCCGCCACGCGGCATGAGGTGAGCGCGGTCATTTCGCATCTCTACTCCCAGGGCGGGCAGCCAGACCTGGCCGGCGAGCACGTGCACGTACGCTACTGCCCGCCATCGGCGTTTGACCGCCTGCGCGTGCTGTCCTTTGTCGTCAATCCCTACTTCTACCGCACCGCGGCGCGCGCCTGCCGCGAGCTGCAACCCGACGTGGTCCAGTGCGAGACGCTGTGGCCCGTCGTGGTCGGCTGGCGGCTGAAGCGCGAGTTTGGCGTGCCGTTGGTGTGCGTCGAGTACAATGTAGAGGCCGACAAGTTCGCGGCGCTGGGACGTCCCGCGCCACTGGTGTCCGTGGTGTGGCGGCTGGAGCGCGAGGCCTGCCGGCGCGCGGATCACATCGTGACACTCACCGAGACAGACCAGCAGCGATTGGTGCAGGGCTATGGACTGCCCGCCTCACGCGCCAGCACCATCCGGCCCAGCCCGGACCTGGACGATTTCGCATTCGACGCCGCCGCCCGCGCTCGGGTACGCCAGCACTTGGGCCTATCTGAGGACGACGTCCTGCTGACCTTTGTGGGCAACCTGCAGTACGAGCCCAACCAGCAGGCCGTGCGACGCATCGCAGAAGTGATCCATCCGGCGGTGATGGAAAGGCACCCCGGCGCCAGGTTCGTCGTCATCGGCCAGGGCAAAGAGCTGCTGCGCGATTGCCTCCGGGAGCGCCTCACCTTCACCGGCTACATCAGCCGCGAGGAGCTGGTGGCGCACCTTTCGGCCACGGACGTCTTTCTGGTGCCGGTCGAGGCCGGCGCGGGCATCCGCGTCAAGATTCCGGAGGCGACCGCCTGCGGTCGCGCGGTCGTCGCTACGGCCAAAGCCGCCGAGGGTCTGGAGTTCTTTGCCGCCGACGAGCTGCTGCGCCTGGAAGCGGTCGACGAGCGCTTTGTGCAGGCCGTGCTGGGCCTGATCGAGAACCGCTCCCTGCGCGACGACATGGGCCGTCGCGCGCGTGCGCGCACGGAGCGGGAGTTCGGATGGGAAAGGACGCTGGCGGCTTTTGAAGCCGTCTATCGCCAGGTGACGACGAGGGGGGCGCACCAGACGCAAGCATGAGCAAGTGGAGAGCCGCCATCGAAAACGCGCCGCTGATCGCGCGCGGCATATACGAGTACCACGTCGCCAGCCGACTGGGTCCGCTGCCGGCGCGCGAGTGGCTGTTTCCGCTCACCTACCGCTGCAACTCGCGCTGCGTAATGTGCAACATCTGGCAGGGCAGTCACGAGGACGAGCTGAGCACAGCGGACTGGGAGCCCATCCTGGCCGACCCGTTCTTCGGGAGCGTGCAGGGCGTCAGCCTGACGGGCGGCGAGCCCACCCTGCGCCAGGACCTGCCGCAACTGGCCGAGCTGCTGGTCAGGCGGCTGCCGTCGCTGCGGCGCATGACGCTTACCACCAACGCCCTCAGCCCGCCGCATGTGGTGCAACAGTGCGAGCAACTGCAGGCCCTTTGCGCCGCGCACGGCATACACCTGTACGTGGGGGTTTCGCTGGACGGCATCGGCCCGCTGCACGACGAAATGCGCAACGTGCCGGGCGCGTTCGAACGCGTGGTGACAACGCTGGACGGCCTGCAGGCACGCGGGCTGCGGAGCGTCCCCGGAGCGAAGCGCAGGGGGCTGCCAGTGGGCATCAATTGCACGCTCACCAGCCGTAACCTGCGCGGCGCAGAGGACGTGCAGCGCTGGTGCACGCAGCGCGGGCTGGACGTCAACTACATTGTGGCCTCCTTTGCGGACAGCTACTATGGCAACACCGAGACCGAGGCCGACCTGCAGTTCAGCGCTGAGCAGCGCCGCGAGCTGGCGACGTTCCTGCAGCAGCTCGCCGCGCGGCGCTCGCCGGGCAATCCGGCTGCCTACTTCTACGCGGACGCGGCGCGCATGTTGACACGCGGAGCGGCGCGCACGACGCCCTGTGTCTTCCAGAAGGACGGCTTTATTCTCGACGCGCGGGGCGACATGCAGTACTGCATGTATGGCCACATCCTGGGCAACGTGCGCAACCAGAGTGCTGGCACACTCTTCCGCGCGCCTGAGAACATGGCCCACCGCCAGGAGATCATCACCCGGCAGTGCGCCACCTGCACCATCACCTGCTTTCTGGAGGTAGGATTGGCTAAGGACCTCTGTCGGTTCACAGGATTCCTTCTGAGGGGGCTGCGCAGCGTCCCCGGAGCAAAGCGGAGGGGGCTGCTATGAACAGGGACCAGTCGTTTGAAGACCTGGAGCGGTTGCGCGACCAGCGCCGCACGATTCCTTCCGGCGGGTTGGCCGCGAATTTCGGCAACTATGTGCAGCGCGCTACGGGCGAGCACTCTGTGCCCCGCTGGGCCTGGCAGGGACTGATCCTCACCCTGATGTACCGTCTGCCCACCATCTGGGCGACCATCCTGCGCGGGATCGTGTATCGTGCCGTGCTGGGCGGCATCGGTTCCTCCTGCTTAATCGAGGAGGACGTGCGCTTTCAAGTTCCGCGACGTATCACGCTGGGACGGCGAGTGTTTGTCGGCCAGTACTGTTACCTGGATGGACAGACGAGCTTCTTGCGCCTCGGCAACAACGTGCATCTGGCGCGCTTCTGCACCCTGCGCGCGGGCGAAAACGGCATCATCCTCCACGACAACGTGGGCATCAACACGCGCTCCTACCTGGAGGGCAATGGCGGGGTCGAGGTCGGTGCCAACACCCTCTTCTCACCCGGTGTGCACTGCATCAGTGGCAATCACGTCTTTGACGACCGCGAGGTGCCCATCAAGTACCAGGGCACGCGGTTAGGCAAGATTACCGTCGGCGAGGACTGCTGGCTGGGCACGAACGTCACCGTCCTGCCAGGCGTCTCGATCGGTCACGGCTCGGTCATCGGCGCAGGGGCCGTTGTGACCCGGGACGTGCCCGAGTTCAGCATGGCCCTGGGCGTACCCGCGCGCGTGGTCGGCCAGCGCGGCAAGAAGCGAGAGGAAGCGTAGCTTGCAGTCCACTGCCACCGGACGCGGCGAGGGCACCGCGCCTTGCCTAGTCGAGAAGACTAGGCAGCGCAGATCCACGTCAGGGCTGGCCTCTGGCACGGCCATCGTGCTGGCCGGGCAGGCCGCGTTTGTGTTGTGCGGCTACCTGCTGCACTTTGTCATGAGCCGCGTCATGAACCCCACAGCCTACGGCATCTATGGCGTGATGATGAACATCCTGGTCTGGACCGAGAGCGCACTCAGCAACGGCGTGCCCTGGGCTGTACGCAAGTACCTGCCTGAGGACCCCGGCAACTCGCACGCCATCCTGCGCGCCGGGCTGATCTGGCAGATGGTCGTCGGTGTCGTTCTGTACGCCGGCACACTGCTGATCGCGCCGTTGTTTACCGACGCCATCCGCGACGCCAGCCTGACGTTCTACGTGCGGCTGGCGCTCACCGACATCTTCTGGATGGCGCTCTACACCTACTACCGTGGAGCGTTGAACGGCTTTCGCATGTTCGCGGCGCAGGGCGCGGCCATGGCGGCGTACGCCATCGGCAAGCTGGTTTTCACCCTTCTGTTGGTCAGGCTGGGGTTTTCGCTGGGCGGCGCCCTGATTGGGAACGTCCTGGGCAGCATCGCCGGCTGGCTGGCGGGCGTGGCATTGCTACGGCGCAGGACGCACCGCCCTCGCGTAGCACCCCGTTCGGGCCGGGAGCCCGACGGGGCGGGACGGCCTTCGGCGCTCACGACGAACGGCGCGCAGACGGGGCCGCAACAAGAGAACCAGAGCCGGACGATACAGTACAACGGACGCACGATCCTCGGTTTTGCGCTGCCCACCGTTCTGTTCACGCTGGCGGGCACCTTACTGACCACGGTGGGTCTGGTGGGGGTCAAGGCGCTGGTGGCCAACGGCGACGCAGTGGGCTACTATGCGGCGGCCAACTACCTGGCCGCCGCTCCCAACCTGCTGCTGGTGGCCTTTTCTATGACCTTGTTTCCTCATTTGGCGGGCTCGATTGCGGTCCGCAACTGGCCACTGACCAGCGCCTACATCCAGTCTGCCGTGCGCTATCTGACCCTGGCGCTTCTGCCCGGGATTGCCCTGGTGCTCGGCGCGTCCCCCCGCCTAATGACCATCATCTACCCGCGTAACTATGCAGTGGCAGCGCCGCTGCTCAACTGGCTGATCCTAAGCACGGCGCTCTACAGCGTCTACATGGTCTTTGCCAACGCCATCCTGGCCGAGGGCCGCGTTTTCCTGGCACTGAGCATCCCCGGCACCCTGGTGCCCGTCAGCCTGGTGGCCACGTGGTACCTGACTACGCGCCTGGGACCCCAGGGCGCCGCGCTGGCCGCCGTCCTCAGTACCGGACTGGCCGCTGTGGCGGCTGCGTTCTATGTCGTGCGGCGCTTTGGCGTGCGGCTGGATTGGCGATCGCTTCTGCGCACCGCGTTCGCGGCGGCAGTTCTGTTTGGACTGACCCGGCTCTACCTGCCCAGTCAGGCGCTGCTGCTGCCCTACCTCGCGCTGCTTGGCGCCGTCTATGTCGCGTTGCTGTGCCTGCTGGGCGAACTCGACATGCAAGCCCTGCAGCGCTGGGCCCGCAGGCTCTGGGCCGCCTTGAGCAGGCGCACATCGGGGACTCGATCATGAACACCTCACATGCCGCTGGAAGCACACGGAGATGCCATGAGTAGCAAGGTGCTTGTTCTCGGAATCGACGGGGCGACATTCACTCTGCTCAAGCCCTGGGTTGAGCAGGGCAGGCTGCCCAACCTGGCGCGCTTGCTGCAGGAGGGGGCGCATGGCCCACTGCGTTCCACGATTCCGCCCTATAGCGCGCAGGCCTGGTGCTCCATGATGACGGGCAAGGGCCCCGCCAAGCACGGCGTGGTCGACTTTTTCCAGCGCCAGGCGGGCAGCACGCAGCACAGCTTCGTCAGCTCCCCGCGCATCCAGGGCGAGGCCATCTGGGATACTTTGAGCCGTCACGGCAAGCGCGTCGGCGCGGTCAACGTGCCGCTCACGTACCCGCCGGCGCAGGCCGGTGCAGGTGGCTACATGGTTTCCGGCTTCATGACGCCCAAGGGCCGAGAGGACTATACCTACCCGCCCGAGCTGCGCCAGGAGATCCTCTCTGTGACCGGCCAGTACGACCCAGACCCATGGGACCTGCTGACACCCGACCAGGGTCTGCCCAGTTTCGTGCGCTGGATGGAGGTCTTTGAGCAGGTCGCCCGCTACCTCCATGAACGCCACCCGGTGGACGTCTACATCAACGTGATCCAGGCCCTGGACCAATTGCAGCACACCTTCTGGGACCTGATCACCGACGAAACCGCGCACAACGCGCCGCAGTGCAGCAGCGCCCCGCGCAGACGGGGCCGCACCGCCCCGCGCAGACGGGGCCGCACCGCCCCGCGCAGACGGGGTGCCCGCTTCTGGCCCCTGATCGAGCGCTGTTACCAGAGCATGGACCAGGCCATTGGGCAGCGCCTGGGATGGCTCGATGGCGAGACCACGCTCTTCCTGGTCAGCGATCACGGCTTCCAACACGTAGACTCCTGGTTCCACGTGAATCGCTGGCTTGCTGAGAACGGCTGGCTGCAGTTCGCGGGCGGCCGTTCGTCGCTGGCCAGGCTGGGCCTCACGCGCGAGGGCATCAAGAACTGGGTACGGCGGCTGGACGCCTTTGGCCTGCGCCGCCATGTAGGTCGTTTCACGCGCGCGGCCATCGCCAACAAGCTAGGCGACACACTGGCGCAGCCCATCGACTGGACTCGCACCGTCGCCTACTCCGGGTCTCGCACCAGTGAGGGCATTTACGTCAACCTGAAGGGCCGCGAGCCGCAAGGCAGCGTCGAGCCGGCCGAGTACGCGGCGGTGCGCGAGCGCATCATGGCTGCGCTGTCTGCTCTGGTGGATCCTCGGTCTGGCCAGAGGGCTGTCAGCGCCGTGTACCGCCGCGAGGACGTGCAGAGTGGGCCTTTCCTGCCCGGCATGCCGGACATCTTCTTCTCGCTCGACAACAAGCCCTATCTGAGCAGTGACAGCACCACGGCCACGCGCACCTTTGAATCCATGTCTCCGGATGACGTGCGGGGCCGTCACCATTCGCAGGGCATTCTCGCCATCGTAGGCCCGCACATCGTCCCGGGGCTCATGCTGCTGCAGGCTAGGATCGTCGACGTCGCGCCCACGCTCCTCTACGCCATGAACCTGCCCATACCCGCTGACATGGATGGGCGCGTACTGGAGGAGGCTTTCGACGACGAGTACCGCCGCTCGCATCCTGTCCGCCGCGAAGAACCTGGCGCGAGCAGTCCACGGCAGGCGCAAGCCGAGCCGGTGTATACAGATGAAGAAGAGACGGAGATGCAGCGCCGCTTGCACGGCTTGGGGTATTTGAGCTAAACTACGCTCTCGCGAAGAAAAGTGTGCCTTCGCGAGGTCAGGAAATGAGCAAACACGGATGTGAGGGTAAGCACAATGGCAACGGATGAAGTGTACGGTATCACGCCGCACGGCGGAACGCTGGTCAACCGCGTCCTGATCGGACCGGAGCGTGAGGAAGGCCTAGCCCGCGCGCGTGAGATGAGACAGATCCAACTGGGACCGGTCTCGGTCTCCGACATCGAGTTGATCACCGTGGGCGCGTTTAGCCCGCTGACGGGCTTTCAAGGCCACGCCGACTATGAGAGCGTGGTGGAGAGCATGCATCTGGGCAACGGCCTGGCCTGGTCCATTCCCATCACCCTGGCCGTCAGCAGCGAGCAGGCCCGCGAGCTGCATGAAGGCCAGGAAGTGGCGCTGTACGAGACGCCCGAGCACATCCTGGGCTGGATGCGCCTGAAGGAAAAGTACGCGTATGACAAGCGCCGGGAGGCTGCTCAGGTCTACCGCACTACCGATGAGAAACACCCGGGCGTGGCGCGCCTCTACGCCCAGGGGGACGTGCTGCTGGCAGGTGACGTCTGGCTGCTCAACCGGCCGCTGGAGCAGCCGTTTGCCGAGTTCCGACATGATCCGATCCAGGCGCGACGGCTGTTCGGGCAGCGCGGCTGGAGGCGCATTGTGGGCTTCCAGACCCGCAACCCGGTGCACCGTGCGCACGAGTACATCCAGAAGACCGCCCTGGAAATCGTGGACGGCCTGTTCTTGCACCCCTTGGTTGGGGAGACCAAATCCGACGACATCCCAGCCGACGTGCGGATGGAGAGCTACCGCTGCCTGCTGCGCGACTATTACCCTCCGGAGCGCGTCCTACTGGGCGTCTACCCGGCCGCGATGCGCTATGCCGGACCGCGCGAGGCCATCTTCCACGCCCTCGCGCGCAAGAACTATGGCTGCACGCACTTTATCGTGGGCCGCGACCACGCTGGCGTGGGCAGGTACTATGGCACCTATGATGCGCAGCTCATCTTTGACGAGTTCAAGCCAGAGGAACTGGGCATTCTGCCGCTTTTCTTCGAGAACGCCTTCTTCTGCAAGAAGTGCGGAAGCATCGTGACGCCCAAGGTCTGCCCCCACGACGAGTCGCAGCACATTTCGCTCAGCGGCACGCAGGTGCGCGAGATGCTCCTGCGTGGCGAGGCCCCGCCGCCCGAGTTCACGCGCCCTGAGGTGGCCCAGGTGCTGATCGACGGCTACCGGCGCAAGCAGGAAGAGGAGAAACAGGCCGCACCGCCCCGCGCAGACGGGGCCGCCCAGGCCGCGGCCAAGCGCAAGGTTTTTGTCATCGGCATGGACTGCATGACCCCGCAGTTGGTGTTCGAGCAGTGGCACGATGAGCTGCCCAACTTCAAGCGGCTGATGGAGCGCGGGGCGTGGGGCCGGCTGATGAGCACCATCCCGCCCATCACCGTGCCCGCCTGGGCTTGCATGACCACCGGCAAGGACCCCGGCGTGCTCGGCATCTACGGCTTTCGCAATCGCGCTGACTACTCCTACGAGCGTTTGTCCATCGCCACCGGCCAGGCCATCAAGGAGGACCGCGTCTGGGACATCCTCTCGCGCGATGCCAAGCAGGTCATCATGGTGGGTGTGCCACAGACCTACCCGCCGCGGCCCGTCAACGGCTATCTGGTATCGGATTTCCTGGCACCCAGCACGCAGAGTGACTACACCTACCCGTCCGAGTTCAAGCAGGAAATCGAGAGCGTTGTGCCAGGCTACATGCTCGATGTGGAAGGCTTCCGCACCGAGAATAAGGACGAACTGCTCCAGCAGATCTACACGATGACCAACCGGCGCCAGGCGTTGGTCAAGTACATGCTCGCCAGCAAGCCCTGGGATTTCTTCATGTACGTCGAAATGGGGCCGGACCGCATCCACCACGGCTTCTGGAAGTACATGGACCAGCAGCACAGCAAGTACGTGCCCGGCACGCCCTGGGAGAACGCCATCCAGGAATACTACAAGCACATCGATGCGCAAGTCGGCGAACTATTGGGCCTGCTGGACGACGACACAGTGGTGATGGTGGTCTCCGACCACGGCGCGCAGCGCATGGACGGCGGCATCTGCGTCAACGAGTGGCTGCGCCGCGAGGGCTACTTGGTGCTCAGGCAAGAGCCCGGGCCTGGCATCGTGCCCATGCCCAAGGTCGATGTCGACTGGAGCAAAACGCGTGCCTGGAGCGAGGGCGGCTACTATGCCCGTGTCTTCCTCAACGTGCAGGGCCGCGAACCCCACGGCGCCATCCCCGCCGCGGACTATGAGCAGGCGCGCGACGAGCTGGCCGCCAGGCTGACGGCAATCCCGGATCCGCAGGGCCGCGACATCCACACCCAGGTCTTCAAGCCAGAGCAGCTCTACCGGAAATGCGAGAACATCCCACCCGACCTGGTGGTGCACTTTGGCAACCTGTACTGGCGCTCGGTGGGCAGCCTGGGCCACAAGGACATCTACACCTTTGAGAACGACATCGGCCCGGACGATGCCAACCACGCCCAGTACGGCATCTTCCTGATGTACGACCCGCGCCATCCGGCCGGACGCGAATTGGAAGGCTTGCATATCATGGACATCGCACCCACGGTGCTGGACCTGTTCGGCCTGCCCGTTCCACCGGACATGCAAGGCAAGGTCATCAAACACGAGGGATAGCATGGAACATCAAGGCTTCACACTCTGGTTCACCGGACTCTCGGGCGCCGGCAAGACCACCCTGGCACTTAAGGTCGAGGAAATCCTGCGCCAGCGCGGCATGAAGGTCGAGCTGCTCGACGGCGACGTCGTGCGCCAGAATCTCAGCAAGGGCCTCGGCTTCAGCAAGGAAGACCGCGACACCAACATCAAGCGCATCGGGTTTGTCTGCAAGCTGCTCACGCGCAACGGCGTGGTGGCCATCGCGTCGGCCATCTCGCCCTACCGCGAGGTGCGCGATTTCGTGCGCCAAGACGTGGGTGCCTTCGCGGAAGTTTACGTTAAGTGTCCCCTGGAAACACTCGTGCAGCGCGACGTCAAGGGGCTGTACAAGAAGGCGTTGGCCGGCGAGATCGCCAACTTTACCGGCGTCTCCGACCCTTACGAGGAACCGCGGCATCCCGAAGTACTGGTTGACTCATCCCAGGAGACGCCCGACGAGAGCGTGACCAAGATCATCGCCAAACTCGAGGCACTGCAGTATATCCCGCCAGCTCCGCAGACCCCCGGAGGGGTCTATTCCAACGCAGAGCGCAAGGCCGTCGAAGACCGTCTACAGGCCCTCGGGTACATTTGATCCCTGCTGGGCGCCGCGTGTTGCCGAGGAAGCAGCGAACACCACAGGACACGCAGCACGATAGTGAAAGGCAAGCCAATGGGTGTCCTCGCCTCCAAACGTAAGCGTATGTTCGTGCTCAGCATAGACGGTGTGCCGTACACCCTGCTGACACGCTTGCTGCAGCGTGGTGACATGCCGAACCTGGCGGCCTGGGTGGCCGAAGGCTCGCTAGTGCGCTACAACTCTACGCTGCCGTGGGTCAGCTCGGTGGCCTGGTCGACGTACATGACCGGCGTCAACGCGGGTAAGCACGGCATCTATGGTTTCGTGGACCGCCAGCCGGGCAGCTACAAGACCTTCATCCCCACGTCGCGCCACATGCGAAGCGAGACTCTCTGGGAGTACCTGAGCCGCCTGGGCAAGCACGTGGTGGTGATGAACGTTCCGGTCACCTACCCGCCCCGCCCCGTCAACGGCGTGCTCATCGGCTGTTTCCTCTCGCCCAGTATTGACAAATGCGCCTACCCGCCCGAGGTCAGCCAGACGCTCAAGGCGCTGGACTACCGCATCGACGCGGACCCCTACCTGGCCCGCAGCGACAAGCTCAAACTGTGCGAGGACGTAGCCCTCACCCTGGCCAGGCGTGCCGAGGCCATGTTCTACTTTATGCTACACGAGGACTGGGACTTTTTTCATTGCCACATCATGGAGACAGACCGCTTGCACCACTTTTTGTGGCGAGAGATGGAGCAGAACGCGCCCACACTGGGTCAGCGCTTCTACGCGTTCTACCGCCAGTTGGACGGGGTGGTTGGCCAACTCCGCACCAGGCTGCCCGACGATGCCGAGCTGATGATCCTTTCGGATCACGGCTTCTGCGGAATCCAGCAAGAGGTCTACGTCAACCACTGGTTGGCGCAACAGGGCTGGCTCCAGTTCGAGGCCGACCCGCCCAGGTCGCTGGAGGACATCTCCTCCCGGGCCGGGGCCTACAGTCTGGACCCCGGCCGCATCTACATCAACCTGCGCGGGCGAGAGCCCAGGGGCTGCGTCGCGCCCGGCGCAGAGTACGAGCGCCTGCGCGCCGAGATCGCCCAGGCGGCGCTGGAGCTGACCGATCCCACCAGCGGCGAGCGTCTGTTTCAGGCTGCGCACAAGCGTGAGGACATCTACCACGGTCCGTGCTTGGAGAGCGCGCCAGACCTGGTGCTGCAGCCCGTGGATGGCTATGACCCCAAGGGCGCCATCTTCAAGGAGACGCTGACCTTCCGCGGTCCCACGCTGGTGGGCATGCACACCTTCGACGACGCGCTCTTGTACGTGCGCGGGCGCCGTATCCAGACTGGGAGCTGGAGCATCCTGGACGCCACGCCCACCATCCTGACGCTGATGGGCCTATCCGTGCCACCATACATGGATGGTCGTTCCATGGTTGCGGGCTGAGGGAGCAAGACCCAACGAGGGTCACAGAGACATCAAGGTGAGATGGAAACAAGGGTGGACTATGAGCGAAGAACGTCCGTATCTTTCGATCGTGATTCCCCTGTACAACGAAGCGGAGAGCCTGCCAACGCTTTTCGATGAGCTGTACGAGGCTCTGCGGGCAGAGAGCCGGCCCTTCGAGATCATCTGCGTGGACGACGGCAGCAGCGATGGCTCGTGGGAAACGCTGCAGCGCCTGCACGACGCCGACCCGGCCCGCGTGCGCGTCATCCGTTTCCGGCGCAACTTTGGCAAGACGGCCGCGCTCTCGCTGGCCTTCAAGCGTGCCAGGGGCGATGTAGTGGTGACCATGGATGCCGACTTGCAGGACAACCCGCACGAGCTGCCCAAGCTGCTGGCCAAGCTGGACGAGGGCTACGACCTGGTCAGTGCCTGGCGCGAGCGTCGGCAAGACCCGCCTTCGAAGACCTGGCCCTCACGCGTGTTCAACGGCATGGTAGCAGCGCTCACGGGGGTCAGGCTGCACGATGTCAACGTGGGTTTCAAGGCCTACCGCGCACAGGTGGTGCGCGAGCTCAAGCTCTACGGCGACCTCCATCGCTACATCCCCGTCCTGGCTCACTGGCAGGGCTTCACGGTGGGCGAGGTGGCGGTTGGGCATCGGCCACGGCGCTTTGGACGCAGCAAGTACGGCCTGTGGGGCCGCGTTCGAGGCTTCTTTGACGTCCTGGTGGTGCTGTTCCTCACGCGCTTCCTGCGGCGGCCCCTGCAACTGTTCGGCGCCTTGGGCGCCCTCAGTTTTCTGGTCGGCATCCTGATCGGGCTCTACCTGACCTACCTGCACTTTTTCGGGCCAGGAATCGGTTGGCGCCCGGCGCTTTTCCTGGACATCATGGCCGTTGTCGTCGGCGTGCAGCTCATCTCCATGGGCCTGCTGGGCGAAATGATCCGCAACTTTGGCTTCCGCAGTGAGGACGAGTACTCGGTGCGCTCCGAGCTGTAGAACCCCGCTGTCAAGTGCCATCCACGAATGGCGCATAGCGAACGGCCGCCCGTCGGGACGCCTCATTCGCAGGCGGCATTCTGCGTATGCCCAGACAAGTACCAGCGTCTATAGTATGAGAAGGCGGTTGACCGTCCTTGGGTGCCATTCAGCCGCTTCCGCATGCCCCCGCGACATCCCAAGCCAAGGAGGTCAGATGCCCATTTCGCGCGTACGCAAGCTGATTCTTCCAGCAGGCATCATAGCTCTGTGCAGTCTGTTGCTTGTGCTGGCCCTCTCCGGTGGCGCCCTTGTCTCCGCCAGCTATCCCACCTTCTCGGTGGACAGTGCAGCGGCACCCTCGCGCACGGGTCTGCCCCGGTCACAGCCCCTCACCTGGCTGCCTTCGTGCACGGATGGCTTCGGACAGAATTCGGGCGCAGTCTGCACCCTGGCCAGCTACAAAGGGCAGCTCTACGCGGGCGTCATCAGTGGCAGCGCCGACTCGCCTCTCATCTGGGCGTTCAGTGCAGCCGCAGGCTGGGAACGATCCTCCTTGCCACGCTTCGGCGGACCTAACGTGGCCGTGCACGCGTTGGCCGTCTACAGCGATGCTCTGTACGCTGGCACCAGCAATCTCGACGGCGCGCAGGTCTGGCTGTCCACGGGTGGTGCATGGACCCACGTGGCTGACAATGGCATCAACGAAAACCCGACCAACGTCAGCGTGCAAGCCCTGGCCGTTTTCAAGGGCCGGCTCTACGCCGGAACGGACAACGTCGAGGGCGCCCAGGTGTGGGCCTTCGACGGACAAAGCTGGACGCGGGTCGTCGACAGTGGTCTGGAGGACCAGGACAATGTGACCGTGGAGAGCCTGGCTGTCTACGCCGACCGGCTCTACGCAGGCACACGCAATGCGCGGGGCGGTCAGGTCTGGAGTACCCAGGATGGCCAGCACTGGAGCGTGGTGGCTTCCAATGGCTTTGGTCAGGCCTACAACGTCGCAGTCCGGGCGCTGGCCGCTTTCCAGGGCCGCTTGTACGCCGCGACCGAAGGAGGCGAGGTATGGTCCTACGACGGTGGTTCCTGGCAGCCGGCCATGCCGCGCGGACTGGGGGACGTGAACAACCGCGACGTATCGGCGCTGGCCGTCTACGACGATGCTTTGTATGCCGGGACGGTCAACCCCGACCCCATTCGTGGCGCGCAGGTGTGGTTCACCGAGGGCGCTGGCTGGTGGCCGTCCACCAAGACCGGGTTCGGCAACTCGAACAACCGCGCCGTGATGGCCCTGCTCCCCTATGCAGGTGCGTTGTGGGCCGGTACGGAGAATCAACTGAACGGGGCGGCCCTGTGGTCCGGCGCCCCGCGCCTGCAGTTGTCGCTGTCGAGCCGGCCAGAAGTGATAGCGCCACCGTTTTCCATCCGCTATGACGTGCGCGTGACCAACACACAGAGCTTTACCTTGACCGGCTTGCGAGCCATTGACTACTGGGAATCAGAAAGCAACTGCGTCTACGATCCAGAAGGTCGCCCCTTGATCAGCGTCCCCGCAGGGGATCTTGCGCCCGGACAGTCGGTCACACGTACCTTTACCCTGTACACACACAGCACGTGCGGACCGCAGGTGACGACCAACACGGTGCGCTTGCAGGGAGACAACCTGGCTCCCATGTTCATCTTCGCCACGACCGTCATCACCGCAGCTCCCACACCCACTCCCAGCCCGACGTTCGAACCGCAGGGACCATTCACCGCCACCTTCCAGCAGGGAGTGGAGGGCTACGCAGGCGCACAGGACACCTACCTGTACCAGGGCGATCCTACGCACCGCTACTGCAGCCAGGCCCTGCTCAACGTGGGTTACCGCCAACAGTACGCGGGGTTGCTCCGCCTTGACGTCTCATCGCTGCCGGTCACCACGGACGTGCGCCGCGCCGTGCTGCGTCTCCACGCGGCGGGTTGGTGGGAGGACGGCCGCAACATCAACCTCGGGGCTTACGCCATCTCGCGCACCGTGGACGTCTGCCAGGCCACCTGGGCCGAGGCGCAGGCAGGCCAGGCCTGGGGTCTGGGCGGCTGCAACGACGTACACACAGACCGGCGCGAGGCCCCCGAGGCCAGCGCGACCATTGCGGGCGTGCACCGCTGGTACGAGCTGGACGTGACGCAGGCCGTACGCGGCTGGATCAGCGGCGCGCTGCCCAACAACGGCCTGCTCCTGCGCAGCCTGGCCTCAGAAACGCAGGTGCTGCTCTTTGCCTCGTCGGACTATTCCAAGCCCGCGCTGCGCCCGCAGTTGATCGTCACGTACCTGACAGGGCCCACACCAACCGCTACGCCTACCAATACGCCCACGCGCACCGCCACTCCCACGCGTACCATCACCCCCACGGTGACGCTCACGCCAACAGACACACGCACCCCGACGCGCACGCGCACCGCTTCGCCTACGGCTACGCAGACGCGCACCGCGACGGCCACGTGCACCTCCAGCCCGACGCCCAGCGCCACCAGCACCGCCACAGCCACGCAGACCGCGACGCCTACGCCCCTGGGAACCGCGACGCAGACGCCCACGGAGACCGCTACAGCGACACCCACCGCAACGCCCAGCGCGACTCTCAGCGCCACGCCCACGGCCACGCGCACCTCGACGGCAACGGCTACTGCCACGCCCGCGTGCCCCGATCCCTACGAGCCGAACGACCACTTTAACCAGGCCTGGGACCTGGGCTGGAGCGCGCACGTCCAATCCTACATCTGCGTGCCCGCCGACGTGGACTATTACCTGGGGGACATCACATCGCGCCCGTTCGGCGGTTTCTCCATCACGCTTACCGACTTGCCGGCCGACTATGACCTGCGCGTCTACAACGTCATGCGCCAGCCCATCGCCTCCTCGGCGCACCACGGCCTAGACGCGGAACACGTCACGGTGATGGAACCAGGCGTCGTGTACATCGAGGTGTGGAGCGCCGTGGGTGCGAGCGACCCGTCGCGGCCCTACACGTTGGACGTTGCGGGTGTACCCGTGGCCACTGAAACGCCCTCGCCCTCGCCGTCCCCCACGCCGAGGCAGTGGCGCGCCTATCTGCCCGTTATGGTGTGCCCGCCGATGCGCTAGCTGCCCTGAGTCGCAATTCAGCCCCCGCTTCCTGGCAAGACGCGAGGGCTTCTCTGTGTCATTCCTCGTTGCCACCGCGAGTCCTCCATCATGCCAGGCCGGCCTCCGGCGCACGGGCGCAACCAACCTCGCCCTTGAGTGTTCATTGAGGCATAAGCTTACATGCAGGAGGAGAAACACATGCCCAGAATTGCCATTGTGACCGACAGCGGCTGCGATCTGTCCCCAGCTCTGCAAGAGCGCTACGGCGTGCACGTCGTACCATTGGTGGTGCGCTTTGGTAGCGAGACCTTTCTCGACGGGCAGTTGACGGCCGAGGAGTTCTGGGACAAGGTGCTGCGCGGCACGGCCCACCCAGAGACCTCACAGCCTTCGGCCGGTATGTTTGAGGAGGCATTTGCCGCTTGTGTGGAGCAGGGCGCGCAGGTGCTGTGCCTGACCATCACCAGCAAGCACAGCGGCACCTACAATTCTGCCTTCGCCGCGTCGCAGAGCTTCCCTGGGCAGGTCACCATCTTTGATACACTCTCGCTCTCCCTCGGCCAGGGCTATCAGGCCATCATCGCGGCGCAGGCTGCGGCCAGCGGCAAGGACCTTCCAGAGATCCTCCGCCAACTCGAACGTGTCCGCGCTGCCACACACCTGTACATCGCACTCGACACCATCGAGTACTTGAGTCGGGGCGGGCGGGCCGACTCGATCATCCCCACGTTGGAGCGCGTGGCACGCGTCCTGAACATCAAGCCTGTGCTCGAGTTGGTCGATGGCCAGCTCAAGTTCCTGGGCGTGGACCGCTCGCACGACAAGAGCGTGCAGAGAATCCGACAGGAAGTAGCCAGGCGTTCGCCGGCCGAAATGCTGGTCGTCGTGCACACTCGGCAATCCGAGGAGGCTTCTGCGCTCGCGAGCAAACTGGCAGCGGACCTGCAGTTCCCAGCCGAGCAAGTCTTGGTGGCCGAAGCGGGGCCCGCCCTCTCGAGCCACGCTGGCCCGGGCGTCGTCGCGGCAGCGATCGCGCAGCAGACAACTGCCTAAAACGCATCGGGCTGACTTGCCAACAGTCGGCAACCTCCCCGAAGGGTCTGGCGGCAGCCGCCAGTACGTGGAGCTGCCCACTCTTCGGGAAGGTCTTTCGACACCCTCCGGCAGCCTCGTTTTGCGCCTGCGGAATCCATGCTATACTGCGCAAAGACTTCCACGCGGCCGCAGCCCCGCCCCCTGCGGGACGCTCCGCAGCCCGCGAGAGACGAGGACCCTGCATGAAGCGAGAATTTCCCATCCTGGAGTTCGATGCCACTCCCGTGGCGGTGATCGAGCCTTCACGCGTTGTGCAGCCCCAGGACATGCCTGAGCGCTGTGTGCTATGCTTCTTCCAGGATGTGATCACGGACTTGTGCCAGAGCGGCAGAAGCCGGCATCTCGCCGATTGCAGAAGCGAGATGGGCCTGCACCCGGTGTACGAGCTGGATGTCGAGGGCCAACGTCTGGCATTCATGCATCCAGGCGTGGGCGCGCCGCTGGCGGCTGGCCTGCTGGAGGAAGTGATTGCACTGGGCTGCCGCAAGTTTATCGCCTGCGGCGGCGCAGGCGTATTGGACAAGGACATCGCCGTCGGGCACTTGCTCGTGCCCACGGCCGCAGTGCGTGACGAAGGGACCTCGTACCACTATTTGCCCCCTGCGCGCCTGGTCGAGGCAGACCCGTCGGCCGTGGCCGCTATCGAGCAAGTGCTGCGGAAGCACAACATCAACTACCTCCTAACCAAGACCTGGACCACGGATGCTTTCTACCGCGAAACGCCGACCAAGGTACAACTCCGCAAGTCCGAGGGCTGCCTTGCTGTAGAAATGGAGGCAGCCGCTTTCTTCGCCGTAGCACAATTCCGGGGCGTCCCGTTCGCCCAGATCCTGTATGGTGGCGACGACGTGAGCAGCGTCCAATGGGATACACGCCAGTGGCATACGCATGGCTCCATCCGCGCCGGTCTCTTCTGGCTGGCGGTAGAAGCGTGCCTACTGCTCTGAGCGGCGAGGAAAAACGTGCCATGACCACTGAGGGCCGCTGCCGAAAGTGTTCTGTCAAGGCTGTGGCTGGCCTGCTCTTACTGGGCCTGATGCTGGCTACCGTGGTCGTGGCCTGTTCCAGCCCACGAGCGACGCCTGTATCCGCGACAGATACGCGGCCGGCCGAGCACGCAGCCACTGCGCTGCTCAACGCTACCGTCGTGGCACCCCTGCGCACGCCAATCGCCACAACACCCGAGTCGGTCGCGACGCAACAACCAGTGCCCACACGCTCGCCCACTCCACCGCTCCTAGCGCCCATCGACGCGCTGGGCAAGACTGGCTCGCCCATCCAGGTCGACAGCGCCACCTACCGGCTCAGGGTGGACGGCCTGGTCGAGCATCCGCTTTCCCTGAGCTATGCCGAGATCCTGGCGCTGTCCGCAGTCACGCAAGTTGTTCGGCTAGAGTGTCCGGGATTCTTCGTGGACTATGCCGAGTGGAGCGGACCGCTGGTAAGCACGTTGCCTAGTCTTGGCGACTAGACAAGGCAGGCGGCAAGCTGGGCAGCGTGTGGGTCAAGTGGTTGTTCCACATCGAGGTCAAGTAGCACCGCCAAGCTGTGTTGCAGGGTGGCTCCATCCGTGCTATACTTCGGGCAGCTCTGAAGCGAGGTGAGTACTATGTTGGAATGGATCAAGGCGCGGCGCAGCATTCGCCGCTACACGGACGAAATCGTCAACGAGGAGCACATCCAGGCGCTGCTCGAGGCCGCCATGGCGGCCCCCACCGCGTCGAACAAGCAACCTTGGGAGTTTGTCGTCGTGCGCGACGCGACGCGACGCAAAGCGCTCAGTCAGGTGCACCAGTGGTCGTACATGGCCGCAGAAGCGCCAGTGGTGTTCGTCATCTGTGGTCGCGAGGACGTCTCCAAGCACTGGGTCGAGGACTGCGCGGCCGCCACAGAGAATCTGCTGTTGGCCGCCACCGCGCTCGGCCTGGGCGGCGTATGGGTTGGCATTTACCCCACGGCCGAACGCGAGGCCCAGGTCCAGCGCTTGCTGCACCTGCCAGAGTGCGTGCGTCCGCTTTGCCTCGTACCACTGGGTCATCCGGCGGAGACCCAGCCGCCTCGCACGCAGTACGACGCGTCCAAGGTGCACAACGAGACATTCTAACGGGGCTCACTCGCAGCAGGCTTCGTCAGAACTGCGCACGAGCTGCCGTGCGCTCATTATTGGTCTTGCCCCGTTCCACGGCCAGGGTCTTTCCGCAGCTAGAGTAGACCAGATGCTCCTGAAGAGACGGAGGACGAATGGATGACTTGCCATTGACCACCAGCCCAGACACGCAGAGGAAGAACCGCGTGCCCCCCGGACAGCGACTTACGGAAAAGTGGCCAGTACTGCACTACGGGGCGATGCCCAGCTTCGACCCGGCACGGTGGAAGTTCACGATCTCAGGCCTCGTCGAGACGGAGCGCGTCCTCAGCGACACTGACCTGACCTCCTTACCGCAGGTGCAGGTCTTTTCCGACATACACTGCGTCACAACGTGGTCCCGCCTGAACAACCTCTGGCAGGGCGTGAGCACCCAGCAGATCAGGCAACTGGTGCAGATCCGTCCAGAGGCCGAATTCGTCATCGTCCACGCTGCAGGCCGATTCACCACCAACCTCACGCTGGACGATTTCTTTCAACCAGACGTGCTGCTTGCCTGGAAGCACGATGGGCAGTTGATCTCCCCCGAGCACGGCTATCCGCTGCGACTGGTCGTACCCCGGCTCTACTTCTGGAAGAGCGCCAAGTGGGTCACCGGCATTGAGTTCACAGCACAGGATAGACCAGGGTTCTGGGAATCGAACGGCTACCACAACCACGGCGATCCGTGGAAAGAAGAAAGGTACAGCCGATGAGACTCCACCTTCACACCAAGTTCCTCCGAGTGCTGGCCACGACGTTGATTGTGCTGACGAGCGTCGTGTTACTGGACCTGTATACCTCTGGCACGATGAGCAATCAGCTCGCCAGGACCGCACAGTTGGGGAGTAAGAGGGAGGAGCTGTTTTCCCAGGTGGACCGCCTGGTCGCGGCCCTGCATACAGACGCCTTACTGCACGTTAGCGCCGAGACTGCGGACGACATGGTACGCTACGAAGGTGAGATCGCGCGGGGCGAAGCCG
>Ga0315294_10000623_pt1 | contig 38357 bp, 48 predicted proteins | sample YL17G13_40_MG_FD_203626 | JGI IMG/M metagenome (GOLD analysis project Ga0315294, IMG submission 203626) | Sediment microbial communities from Yellowstone Lake, YNP, Wyoming, USA - YL17G13_40 | ecosystem: Environmental > Aquatic > Freshwater > Lake > Sediment | place: USA: Wyoming | collected...
CATATTTCTTTGCAACTTCCTCGTGAACAGACTTTGGCAGACCAAGGAAAGAAACTAATCTTTGTAATTCAGACAAAGCAAAAGAAAGATTCCTGTCCTTACTCTCAACTAGTCTTTTCTGCCACTTGGTTAGTCTGTAATACTGGGCTCTTTTTGTAGGAGTGACCTTGAAAAGTTCTCCTCTACCTCTTCCAATCTCAGTTGTCAGTCCTTTATCATGTTTTGTGAATGTTAAAGGAGCTCCTGCTCTTGTTCTTCTTGAAACTTGCTCTTCATCAAAAGCTCTCCACTCTGGAGAAGTGTCAATCATGGCTTCTTCCATGACTAGTCCACATTTCGCACAAACCATTTCTCCTCTAGTCTTGTCTTCACTAAAATAAGTAGAACCGCACTCTGGGCACTTTGAAGTCCCTTTTTTAACTTGTTTTTGAGTCATTTTACCACATTGAGTTTTCGACTTGTTGATAATTTACCATTGGAAGCACGGCCTTGTAATATACTTCTGCATCCTTACACGTTTCTCCTAATGATCCTAAATCATTCATATGTGCTACTATACTTGCACTTGCCTTATCGCCGTAATTCATATACTCTTTGACAGATGTTCCATTAAAAAGTTTTGATCTAGCGATCACTGCACCAATTGCTCCAGGTTCTCCACTTACCCTTATAGCACCATATTGGTAATCCATCATTATCTTCACCTATAAGTAGTAACACGTATAAAGATATATTGGTTTCGTTCTATATATAAAGTTTTCGGTCTTTTTAAACCTTTCGCTCTAGGGGGCTGTGTTTATAAACTTACCGTTTAGAACGACTTTATACACAGCCATTTGACTTTTTACACATATTATTTCTTCTTCTTTCTCTTTTTGTAAATTTCATAAGCTCCGAAAACTGTAAGGAATATAACCGCACCAATCGTAGAAATAAATAATAACGCTATAAAAATTATTATCAATAACAGACCTTTGACTTTCTCAGATATGCCTTTCATGCTAATCATATAGAAAAATCAGGATTTAAATTACAACTGATATATAATGTTGATAAGTATGCTTCCATTAGCAGCCATAGAGAGAGTAGCCAGAAAGGCAGGCATAGAGAGGATATCTGCTGATGCTATTAGAGAATTGAACAAAGCAATAGAGGATTTAGGCTCAGATTTGGCTTTAGAAGCTGCACAGGCAGCCAGACACGCCAAAAGAAAGACAATACTCAGGGAAGATATAAGACTAATTGCCGGAAAGTCCTGACTTTAGAAATTATTTAATGCTTTTCAGGTATTCATCAAGCCTATTAATCTCAATCTTAAGAAAATCTTTAGCTTTATTAAATTTCTTCAGTTCTTCTAGTGTAAACCACGCTATTTCAGCAGTGTCTTCTAAAGGTTTAGCTTCCCCAGATTTGTAGTGGCATAAAAAAGTCATCATCACTACGTGAGCTTCGTCAACTCTTTGGAAAGAATTGTTGTATACCAATTCAATCTTGTCTGTAATATCAACTCCAACCTCTTCCTTTACTTCCTTCTCAAGGGTCTTTTGCAAAATGTCAGCCTCTATCTCATTTTCGACCTTGCCACCAGGCAGGGACCATGAATTCGGTTCGTGAACTTCGTTAGGACTTCTCTTAGCCAGAAGAAACTTGCCATTTTTTTCTATCCATGCCTTAACAGCGACTATATGGAATTGAGCATTATCCTTTGTTTTCATGACTTTATTATAATTTTGTTAATTTATAACGGTTTCATCAAAGCATTAGATTTATATTTTCGTACAGCCCTTATTTTTTCATGGCAACGGGTAGATCTTCGATAAAAAACCTTCAGCCAGGAAGATACTGCATAATAGATGACGAACCTTGCAAGGTTTTAGACGTTTCTCACTCTGTTTCTGGGAAGCATGGTGGTGCAAAGTCAAGGCTAGAAGCGATAGGATTGTTCGATAACAAGAGAAGGTCGGTGGTAAAGCCTGCTGACGCTGAAATGGAAGTACCGATAATAGAAAAGAAGATTGGACAGGTTGTTGCCATAACAGGAAACACTGCTCAGATAATGGATATGACGACTTATGAAACGTTCGATCTACCAATACCTGAAGAATTAAAGGATAAAATAGCACAAGGGAAGGAAGTTGCCTATTGGATTATAATGGAAAGAAAAATGTTAATGGAAGTTAGAGGATAATTGTAATCATTTAGACTTTAGTACCTCTCTGAAAGCTGGAAGCCATGTCTCATATATCATAATTAAATGCTCATGATTTCTTATGACATTTGGGAATCTTTTTCTCAATTCATTCATTATCTGGTTGAAGTTTTGATAATTTTCAACTGCAAATTCAAGTTCTGCTTCCCAAGGAGCAAGACTTCTGATGTAATATAAAGAATAAGGATTTGTCCTCATCCATTCAAACAGTTCTTTCTCTTCTTCAGAGGATAAAGATTTGAAGTAAATAATTGCCTTGTAAAATTCTAGACCTAATTTGTTCAAGTTAACTGCAATCCTGTATCCTATGATTATTCCCTTCTCTTCCATATTTTTTATCTTGCTTCTTACGATTTCGATAGTAGAGTTAACCTTTTTTGCAAGCTCTGTTATAGGAATTCTAGCATTGTTTGCCAGGATGTTAAGAATTTGGTAGTCTGTTTCGTCTACATAATTGTCTACCATATCCCCACCAAAAATAACAAACTTGCCATCTTTGTCATTGGTTAAGAATCTCTTGTTGAATTGCCGGGTGTCCACCATAACACCCAAGACTTTTCTAATTATTAGCTTTTTGAAGTCTGAAAGAATTTTGTTTATTTGCTCGTAATATTCTATAATGCTTTTTGAGAGAATGGCAAAGACGCAATCGAAAACACCATCACATATGCCTATCCAATAGACGTTTTTCTGATTTTTGAGATAAGTGTAAAACCCTTCTCTCTCATCAGGAATATTTTCTAGCTGCAGATATACTTTGAACATGTAGAAACCCAGTTTATTGGGGTTGACAGACGTGATGAAACCTTCTATAACACCCTCCTCCTGCAACTGCTGTATCCTGTATTTTACGGTTTCTCTAGATTTTCTTATCTTCTTACCAAGTTTCGAGTTAGGAGTCCTGCAGTTTTTGTCTAGCTCCTCAAGTAGTTTCTTGTCTATCAGGTCAAGTTTAATCTTCTCCATAATTTACCGTTATTTGTCTAAATATATAAATTTTTCCATAAAACGGTAAATAATACATAAAAACTTTGATATGCGTGTAATTCATAATTACTATATGGTGATAATATGACTCGTGATATATGGCGTGATCGCGAATTCAAGACGTGGCTGCAGAATAATGGAAAAATGATTGGACCTTGTCCGGGCATGGAAAATTGTGTACCCTATCACCGCGATATGGTGCCTAATGATTATAGGGCGATATGTGAACTCGCATATGGCAAAGTAATTGTAGGTACTAATGAAAAAGGAACTAGACAAAGAATGTCATTTTGTCCGATAGATACGCTTCCTATGTGTAAAAATGACAGATTTTGCTACGGTCAAGCTCATCCTGTTTTTAAAAGAAAATTCTGAGGTAGTTAATATGAAATCGCTATTCATGAGTGCCCCTTATCCTGGAAAACAGAAGTTCGAAGGGCAGCCAACGGGATTACTTTATGCTTTATCCGTTACTGCAAATAAAAGAAAAAATGTCAAAGAGCACATCAAGGTTTGGTGTCCTGAAGGCATATCGAACAAAGAGGAAGGGAAAAGATTCGAAAGAAAATTAAAAGAATATATAAAAGAAAACAAACCAAAAATATTAGGAGTTAGCACTTTCAGCGTATCTTACAAAAATGCATTAGACGCAATGAGAATTGCAAAAGAAACAAGCCCTGAAACGGTTGTAATTTTTGGTGGTGTTCATGAAGATAATTTTGTCAAGTACTACAGAGAAAGGAAAAGTATAGATGCTGACTTTGATATTGCTGGAGATGGCATGTTTATTCTTGACAAATTATATGAAATTGTTGAAAATAATCCATCCTTGACAGTAGAAGGAATCAAAAATAAAGTTAACGAATCCAAGGATGAGTTTTCTAGATTAAAGGGAGCTGGAATACTACTTTACAATCAAGATAATCAATTAAAAGAAATAAAAACAAATGGAAATCCAATATCTCTGGATAAAATTCCAACTGTACCTAGATACTTGTTAGAGGAAGAAGACAAAATAGCAAAGTCATTTATAATATTTAATGAAAAAAAGACAGCCCAAATCATGACAGAACAGGGATGCCCTCATTCTTGCGCATTCTGTAGTGAAGGCATCAAAAAAGTTTGGTATGATAACGATAGTCCAAAGTCTGCTAATTTTATAAGACCACTAAGTAATGTAGAAAAAGAGATTAAACTGGTAAAAAGGCAAGGATACTCTTCAATATTCTTTGATGATAGTACATTCTTAGCAAAACCAAAGGACTATTTGAAAGAATTATTTAATATATTAAGCAAATATGATCTTGAATGGGGCTGTCAAACAACACAAGCCTCAATATTTCAAAACAAAGAACTGCTTTCAAAAATGGGAGAATCTAGATGCTCTTATGTCTACATAGGAGTTGAACATTTTGATGGAGAAATGAGAGATGCGTTCGGAAACAATAAATATGGAATTATAAGCACAGAAAATACCATTAGACTTTTAAGAGATCAAGGAATAAGAATTGGCATATCTTTAACATTTGGACACCCAAACGAAGCAGACTCTAAAGAAGCAACGAAAGAAAATGTAAAAACAGCAAAGTATACAATAGATAAAACTGCTGACTTGATAAAAAAGTATGATAATGTTATAGGCGTTTCTTTGAATTTAATTACATATCAACCTGGTACGATATACAGCGAAAGATATGAAAAAAAGGTTGGAAAAATCCCTTTTATAGAGCGTCCCAATAACTTTGGTGCATTTAAAAAGTTTGAAGAAGGCATTGGGTCACATGCACACGGTGTTACTCCAAGGCTTGCAGGTTTTATTTTAAGATATGCAAGGAATAAAATAGGAGACAAATTGTTTATATAAAATTCTACTAAATTTAACTTATTCGTATCTTAATGCTTCTACTGGTTGCATTCTAGAAGCTTTTCTTGCAGGAAAGTATCCTGCTATAATTCCAACTAGGAATCCGAATATCAGCCCTAATGCTAAAACCTCTGGGGACAAATAAATAAATGTCCCTGAAGATTGCATACCACCTTGTGCAAAAGCACTACCTTGAAATCCAGCCCTGAATCCATAGGTTATTATATATCCCAATGCAACACCTGATAAATCACCTACAATCCCTCCTATCAAACCAAGTATTCCTGATTCAAATAAAAACAATAACAAGACTACGTTGCTGGTTGCTCCAATTGCTTTCATTGTTCCTATTTCTCTTGTTCTTTCCATCACTGAAACATACATTATGTTCATGATTCCTATGCCACCTACAATCAAAGATATTGCTCCTAGTGAACTGAGAAAAACAGCTATTATATTTAATATGCCGGTAATCTGCTCTTGAAAAAATTTAGAACTCAAAACGCTAAAAGTCTTTGTATCCTCTGTCTGATGATGTATTTGCAAAAGTTTTTGATTTATAACATCCGCAACTGTGCTAGAATCATAGCCTTCGCTTACTTTAGTTAGAATCTCATTATATTCATTGCTCTCAAATTGATTTCCAAATAAATCTCTCGCTTGCTTAATTGGAATAAACACGCCATTATCTATAGATGCTAAAAATCCACCGCCTTTGTTTAATATCCCCACAACTTTAAAATCACTACCGCCTATCTTTATGGTTTTTTTCAAACTAATGTTCTTTGAAAACATAGAGTGTGCAACGCTATTTCCTATAAGAACAGAATACTTGTCTTCATCTGTTATGAACCTTCCATCTTCTATTCCTATTACACCAGCCTCTATTTCTTGCCATGCTTCCGAGTCTTTTACGCCAATAACAGTAATTTTACCAGACTCGCTGTCGCTTTCAATTTTCAGAGAACCAGAAATAACACCTGTTACTAATTTTACACCAAGAACCTTTGAAATTTCTTTTTCATCTTTATCTGTTAATTCTATGGCCTTGCCAGACGTACCAGCTTGTGGTCCTTGAGAAAAGGAAATCTTACCAGGAATTATTGTAATTATATCTGCCATAAGGTTGTTCAATTGTCCTATTATTCTTTGTTCCATTGAAGCTCCGATAAGCATGGTACCAACAACAGCTGAAACTCCTATAACTATACCTAGAAGAGTTAGAAAGCTTCTTAGCTTTCTATGAGATAGATTATACACTGCCATAGATGTTATTTCTCGAAGCATCTGCTCACTTTCTTCCAAAAAGTCTTTTTAAATAACCTTTTTTGTAGGCAATGAAAAAAACTATTATTATTATTACTACAATAACTATAATCATTGTATAAGGCGATTGCACTTGATGAGCTAAAGAGTATTCTGCTTTAGAATAAACTTTTGCATTAATAGAATATACTTCATTATAGGATCTTCCAAAAGAGTCCTTATAAGAAACTTGTAGGCTGATAGGATAATCTCCTGGATCAACTGAACCAATCTTTAATAATAGTTTCTCAGTATCATAATCATCAGACTTTAAGTTGCCTATGTAGATAGTAGTGGGGCTTAAATCAAAATTACTTGGTGAAACAACCTTAACTGCAAGATAATTTGCTTGCTCAGTGCCTGCATTTGCTATTTTAACTGTCATAGAGCCTGAGGTTCCAGAGGTTAAAACATCTTGCGATTCGACTGTTACTATAAAATTATACTTTCCTGTAATCAGTGCACCTATTTCCTTTATATCAGTGTAGTTGTTGCTTCTTGTCTCATCATTATAAGATAATCTAATAGGAATAACAGCTGTTCCAATTGAAGCATCTGGTGAAACTGTCAATTGAAATGATAATTTTTCGGAGTTTGATGAAGCAAGATTATTTATAAAAAATTCTCCTGATGACTGCGGGACAATAAAGGTTGTAGATTGATCTAAGGAAAGTATAATGTCCTTAGCAGTGCCTAAACCTTCATTTTTTAAATCAAATGACAATGTTATTGTTTTGCCAGGCTCAAGATCGTCGCTAAAGTTCACATTTTTAATTTGCAACTCCGGAGTCCTTATTATGAGTATTGGAATATATATGTCTCTTTGATAAGAGGACGTCGATGTATAATAGTTTATTTCCAAGTAAACATACGAAGAAGTTGAAGGAGCATTATCATCAACTTTTAAAGATATAGCAGATTGAGAGGATTGTAATGATGAGATAGCTCCAACGTCGGTTTCACCACCACTTTGAATTGTTAAGTATGGACCCGAGGTTGCTTTAACAACAACGCCAGTCAAATCAGCCCCAGGATTTGAAATAGTAACATACAATGTTGCTATAGATGATGGTCTTAAAACAGAGGTCGATAGTTGCCAACTTACATTTATTGAAGTTACAGCTGCCTCCACCAATGTTGAAGACAAAATTGTGATTATTACAAACAAAATTAATTTTTTCATTTAATCACCTTTTACTATCATACCATCTTTCAAACTTATAATTCTTTGTGCATGTTTAGCTATAGATGGGTCATGAGTAACTATTATTAAAGTAACTTTCCTTTCTTTATTAAGTTTTTGTAAAATCTCTATGATTTCCTTTCCTGATTTTGAGTCTAAATTGCCAGTCGGTTCGTCTGCCAATATTATCTGCGGGTCATTTGCCAAAGCTCTTGCTATTGCAACTCTTTGTGACTCTCCGCCACTAAGTTGAGAGGGCCTATGAGTCATTCTTCCCTCAAGGCCAACCATTTTTAAAAGTTCCTTTGCCTTTTTTTCTTTATCCTTTACGCTGCCTCCTAAAAATGTCATTGGTAATTCCACATTTTTCAATGCCGTTAACGACGGGATAAGATAAAAAAATTGAAAGATAAAGCCAATTTTTTCCCTTCTTATTTTTGCCAATTCGTCATCGTCAAGTTTAGACACATCGGCACCATCTATGATAACTTTTCCTTTTGAAGGTCTGTCTAAGATACCAAGCATATGAAGTATGGTTGATTTTCCAGAACCTGAGGGCCCCATTATGGCAACTACTTCAGACTTTTTAATTTTTAGATTAATTCCTTTTAAAACTTGTAATTTAACTGGACCCAAATCATATTCTTTTTCCAAGTTTTGAAGTTCTATTACATTTTCCATAAACATCATTAGGTAATAATCTAATAAATTTTGATATTTTTAAATATCAGACTATACCATTAAAGTTTATGAAAAAACAAGCCTTTTTAATTGGGTTTTTATTAATTGCGTTGACATTGTCCTCACAAGTTCATGCTCAAGAAGACTATTATTGGCACACTTCAGACAGATATGGGGTTGAACTGGATGGAGAAGGAGATGCCTTCGTTGTTGCTATTCTAACCTTTGAAGGTTTAAAAGAAAACATTAATGTAGGCACTATAACTTTAGAAATCCCAGGAACTAAAATAAATGTTTTAAAGGCAATACAAACTCCATATACTTATTCATATTACGGAAGTTATTATCCTGATTCTCAGCAGCAATCTAGTTTTATAACATATAACTTGAATAAACTAAGCGATTCAACCTTAATAGAGTTGAATCTAAAAACACCTATTAGACCTAACCAGCAAACAGCAGTTGTCCTGATATATCAAACTCAGGATGTCGCTAAATCTACTTTAAATGGTTTAGAATTTAATTTCCAGACAATAAAAGATTCTAGCGCAATTATAAGGGACGTTGGTGCTGATATCTATGTCCCATCTAATATGGAAATAAAGGGAAAACCAAAATTTGATGTACAATATAGACCTTCTGACTTTGGAGCATTCGCAGCAACATCACAAGCTGCTTCAACATCTAAAATGTCAGAATATATCTCACCTTATTATACTAAGCCATCCCAGTTCTCAGCCAAAAACCTAGACCCTAATGAGTCATTCACTGTTAAGGGCCTTTACGGAGATAACGTATTTTTACTTTATTTGAACGAAATCATAATCTCAATAATCGTATTGTTAGCTATAATACTTATTTTCAAGCATTTCAAACTCATCCAAAAAATTAAAAGTTCATTCAAAGCCAAAACTGCCACACCAAAAACTAAAACAGGTGAAACTGCATTCTCTTTGACGAGAGCTTTAGTAGGTGGAGTTGGTTCTGGCTTCCTTTACATCATAACTTCATTATTAATTCAATTTTTATCTAGCTTATTGCAAAGCTTTAGTTATTATGGCAGTTATTTCATGCCGCTTGCTATAATTTTATTTTTAATAATATACTTCCTCCCAGTTGTAGCACTATTTGCTCCAGCTATTTACTTGTTTAAAACTTATAACTGGAAGGAAGGACTTTTAGCCTTCGTTATCGGAGTTATAACTGCTGTTCTCTTATTGTATTTCATATCTACAACATTCTCAGGGCCCCGCCCAGTGTATAGCATTCTTTAAATTTTTTAAATTCTACATTCTTTATCATGAATCAAGTTGATGATTTACTAAAATTCTATGAACAAAAAAAAGATAAAATAAGGAGTTTCATCAATACCTGCAATTATAAGGGCGATGAATGCTTGCTTGGTGAACTATGCTTTTGCATTTGCACTCCACAATCAAGGGCTAAAGCCTGCAGAGAAGCTATTAACAGGTTAAAAGTTGATGAAAAATTGTTTACTGCCAACCTAGAGGAATTAAGAAATTACTTAAAGGGCGTAAGATTTCCAGAGGTCAAAGCACAGCGTATAATAGAAGCCAGGAAAAAGTTACCAGAATTAAAAGCTATGCTTAATTCTAGTCCAAAGGAACTTAGAGAATGGCTAATGGAAAATGTAAATGGCCTAGGACAAAAAGAATCTTCTCATTTCATGAGAAACATAGGCTTCAAAGGACTGCCAATCATAGATGTTCATATTCAAAACTTCCTTAAAGAAGTTGGAAAGTATAAAGAAGAAGGAAGCTTAACAAAGAAACGTTACAATGAATTAGAGAACAAGTTCTTAGAACTAGCAAAAGAATTAAAAATTCCTCCAGAAGAGCTTGACATTGCCATATGGCTCTATCAATCTGGAGAAAATGAATTTTATGGTTAGCCGCCAATGCTCTTCATTGGAGACGCTGCTAAAAGCACTGAAATCTTTTTTATCAAGTCTTTCTCATAGGCAATCAAGTCTGTAGCAGTTATTATGCCGACCAGCCTACCTTCATGAACAACTGGCAATTTCTTTATCTTATTCTCTGTCATTACGTCTGCAGCTTCCTCCAAGGTCCTATCTAGAGTAATTGTCACAATGTTCGGTGTCATTATTTCTGAGATTTTAACCTCATCTGCGGATTTCCCTGCAGCTACAACATCAGTCAAAATGTCTCTTTCTGTAAGTATGCCTACAACTTCGCCTGTTCCAGAAACAACAACCAAGGAGCCTATGCGACGTTCATTCATGATCTTAGCTGCATCTTTAACTGTATCCTCAGGTCTAACTGTCTTCACATTCCTATTCATTACTTCTTTTACTAACATTTTATCTCTTTTTTCTGAATCTTCTACTATAACCCTTTGCTGTTTCTGCAACAACATCTTTTAGTCCTAGACCAATTGCAATTGCTAAACCTAGTCCTAACGAAGCAACTATTACTATTAGTAACCAGTTAACCAATGTAGGGTCTATTTTAACAAACGGCAATGCTAGTGCAACTGAAACGTAGACTATTAGGAAGAATATTAGGTTGCCTATTATATCTCCATAAAATGTCTTTGAATGAACAACTTTTTCCTTTACAAAGTAAGCGAATATGTAGCCAACTAGTATTATAATTACTGCCCCTACTGCTCCGAACAAAAAGTCTACAGCACTCATGGTTATTGCTGTTATCTCTGCTACTTGAAGTGCAGCAACTCCCAATTGGATAAACCATATGTATATTAGCCATCTTGCTATTATTGAGCCTAATTCTGAGATCTTTAGAATAAACTTCTCTTTTCCAGTTATGTAATTATCTATTTTTACTCTTACCAAGATTTCTTTGGCCATCTTACCTACAACTTTTCCAACAACAAATCCTATTAATAGTATTATTATTGCTGTTATCATATTTGGTAGTGTGCCTAAGAAACTGGACCAAAGGGTCATTAATACTTCTTGTAACGCCATAGTTTCACCTAAAAGTTTATTTACTTCCTTACTTATAAATCTATTCGGTAAAAATGGACCTAAAATTAGTTCTTAACGAGATTAAACCTGATAAGAAGGAAGAAGATGAAATGAAGAGCTTTATTGATAAGTTGATTAAAATAGCTTCTAAGTTATCCAAAGAAGCTAAACCTCTGCTATGCGGTTCAATAGAAAAAGAAACTTGGCTCTCAAAAAAGAATGAGGCTGACTTGTTTTTGCTTTTCAAGCCTTCTTTGTCTAAAAAACAACTAGAGAAGAAGGGCTTGGAAATAGCAAAGAAAATCATAAAAGCCATGAAAGGAAGCTATGTGATAGCTTATGCGGAGCATCCTTATCTTAGAGGCAAGATAGGAAAGTACCAGGTCGACATAGTACCCTGTTACGAGATAGCAAACCCTGAAAAAATAAAATCTGCTGTTGACAGGACGCCACATCACGTGAAATTCGTGAATGCTAATCTTAAGAGTCCTGATGAAGTTAGACTGCTAAAGCAATTTTGCAAAGCAAACAGATGCTATGGAGCTGATTTAAAGACACAAGGATTCTCTGGCTATATCTGCGAGCTCTTAATAATAAAATATGGCAGTTTTCTCAACCTTGCTAAAGAAGCAGCAAAATGGAGAGCCGGAAAATTAATAATTTTTAATGACGTGGGAGATACAAAGAAGTTTAAAACACCCTTGGTTGTTATTGATCCTGTTGATAGAAACAGAAATGTAGGAGCAGCACTATCAGCTGAGAGCTTTTACAGTTTCGTAAAAGCTTGTAATGATTTTATTAAAAAACCAAGCAAAGATTTCTTCTTTATGCAAGAGACGAAACCGTATTCGTTAAAGGAAATAGCAAAGGAATTCAATAAAAGAGGAACTCGCTGGTATTTGATAAGCTTTGAAAGGCCTGATGTTTTAGACGATATTTTATATCCGCAGATGAGAAGATGTGTAAAAGCAATTGACAAATTACTTGAACAAAATGGCTTCAAAACACTAAGAAGTGATTTCTACTGCAATAAGGAATGCGTGCTTGTCTTTGAAATGGAAACCTGGCAAGTCCCCAAAATAATGAAGAATATCGGACCTGATATTTATAGCAAGCATGCAGAACAATTCCTAAAACACTATAAAGAAAACAAAGTTTACATAGAAGGAGAGAACTGGATCATTGAAACCGAAAGAGAATTTACTACTGTTTTACATTTCTTGAAGGGTTTGTTAAATAAATCTGAGAAAGAATTGCTTGAGAAAGGTATTCCTAGCAAGATTGCACCTTTGATGAAAAAATGCAAGATTTGCGGTGGTGGAGATGCTCTGAAAGTCATAGAAAAACTGCCAGAAGATTTCCGCTCTTTTCTCAGGGAATGGTTTGAAAAAGATTTGAACGTGGTCTGATGAATTGGAATTTTTTCTTAAAGCCAACATTAGAAAAAGTTCTTATAATGATAATCATATTTCTACTAATTATTTTTGTTCCAACATTACCAAATGTCTCAACAAATGCCGGATGCTTGCCAGGTGATAAAAACTGCCCAGGCACTTTGACTTCTTATGAAAATTTCTATTCAGAATTCTTAACCAAGTTCCCCTATAATAGTAATTGTTTGAACTGTCCTTCATGGTCAAATTTATTAATTTTTCTTATTATCTACTTTATAGTTTCTTATCTTCTTTCAAGTTTAATAGTTTCGATTCTTAATAAGTTTAGAAAGAAAAAGTGATAGCATGCCAGAACCAATTAACATAACGTTTTTAGGAACAGGAGCAGCTGTCCCTACTTTGAAGAGGAGACATGCTGCAATTCTTTTCCAATATGGCGGTGATTATTTTTTATTTGATTGTGGAGAAGGAACACAACTTCAAATGGAAAAAGCAAGAGTCTCGCCTATGAAATTGTCAAAAATATTCATAACACATTGGCATGCAGATCATTTTGCAGGTTTATTGCCAATGCTAGAATCATTACACTTGTCAAGAAGAACAGAACCTTTGGAAGTTTATGGTCCAGAAGCTTCTCGTTTCATAGACGCAATAATAGAGCTTAGCTACTGGGGTGTCGGCTTTGGAATTAAAACAAGAGATGCTGATGAAGAGAAAGAAGTGGAAAAAATTATTGATAATGACAAATACGAGATTTATTCAATAAGAGTAAAGCATTCTGTCCCGACTGTCGGCTATTGCTTTAAAGAGAAGGATCATTGGCATATTGATGTTAAAAAGGCAAAGAAATATGGATTGGAAGGAAAACAGTTGAAGGTAATAAAAAATGAAGGTAAAATAAAAGTTGGTAAAAGGACTATAATGCTCCAACAAATTGCAATAAAAAATGAAGGAAGAAAGATCGTCTATTCTGGAGATACCATTCCTTGCAAAGAGCTTTTTGAAATGGCAAAAGGAGCAGATTTGCTTATACATGATGGTACTTTCATCGAATTGCCAAGCTTGGAAAGACCACACTCCTCTGCAATAGAAGTAGCGAGACTAGCTAAAAAATACAAAGTTAAAAAGTTGGTCCTTACTCACATAAGCAGGAGATATAAGAACGGTAAAGAGGTTTTAGATGCAGTCAAGCCTATTTTTAAGAATGCCATAGTTGCTGAGGACTTAATGAAGATAATTTTGAAATGATGATATGAAAGAAATTTTAAAATGGATTTTGGGTTCTCTGACTTCAATTTTTCTTCCTTCTTTATGTATTATCATTGGTATAATTTTGGTCTTGTACGGAATGTACATAAATCAGAAGGTTAATGATACAGGAGGTATAATGGCATCTATTGGAATTATTTTATTTTTGTTGGGTTTGGTTTTGCCTGTTTATTTTTTCATAAAATCTTTGTTCTTTTCTATAAAGGATCTGTCTTCAAAGGACTCCACCCGTAAGATTTCAGGAATATTAGGCATTATATTCCTTGTGATTTTCATCCTATCTGTTCGTGATTATGTCTTTAATATGTCAAGCAATGTTATAACTGCCTTAATAATACTTCTTGTAGTATCATTTGCATTTTTGATAATATTGATGATAATTATAAAGATGCTTTATCTCATAGTATCGAGCTTAATTAGATTTTTAACAGGATTGAGAGGTAAAAAGTGATCTAATGGACTCAGAAGTTATAAATCCGAAGATGGCTGTAGCATTAAACGTGCTTGTTTGGGGATTAGGCTATGTCTATCTCGGAAAGGTTTGGAAAGGAACTTACACATTCTTCCTTTTTGCCATAGTGTGGGGATTTAATTTGATTTACATATTCGTCGTAGGCTTTAGTTTTTCTCTATTAATAGAAATACTAGTTGGATATTTTTTAAGTAGCGCATGGTTCGGCTATGATGCATATAACATGGCCATTAAAGTAAGAGAGAGATATTGATTTTATGGAAACAATAAAAATAATTGAATTGCTAAAGAAGAACTATCCTAACGCAAAATATTATTTGAATTTCTCCAATCCTTTAGAACTTATGGTCGCAGCAATTCTTTCTGCACAGATTAGGGACGAGGTCGTGAATGCTACTACGCCTAAGCTTTTTAGTAAGTATAAAACTGCAAAGGATTATGCTAATGCTGACCTAAAAGAATTTACAAAAGAGATAAGTGCTGTCACTTTTGCTGGCATGAAAGCTAAAAACATAACAAGCGCTTGCAAGATTCTTGTTGAAAAATATAATGAAAAAGTTCCTGAAACAATGGATGATTTGACTTCTTTGCCTGGAGTGGGCCGCAAAACCGCGGGCACAATTCTTATTAACGCGTTTGGAAAAATAGAAAATATTCCATGTGACACTCATGTATTAAGAATTTCCTACAGGCTAGGTTGGACAAAGTCTAAGAATGCAGAAATAGTTGAACAGGACTTGATGAAACTCTTACCTAAAAATATTTGGGGTAAAATTCCTTATATTTTAAAAGCTCATGGTAGAGCCATTTGCAATGCACCTGCTCCGTCATGCAGTAAATGTTTTTTAGATAAATTATGTCCTAAACATGGAGTGACTAAAAAATTGTGATTTAATGAAAGGAGAATTAACCGAAAAATTTTATAAAGAAGTGGCTAAAGAGATGAAAGGCATAAAAATAGAGCATCCGTTATATGTGATACAACGTCACTTTGCAAGTCATCTTCATCATGATTTTCGACTTGAGATGGATGGTGTTCTAAAAAGCTGGGCTATCCCAAAAGATCCACTTTTAACCTTAGAAGGAAAAAAATTATTAGCCGTGGAGGTCGAAGATCACCCACTTTTCTATGGACTGTGGCAAGGGATGATACCACACGACAATTATGGTGCAGGCAAAGTAGAGGTGTGGGACAAAGGAACTTATGAACTGATAGAAAAAACTGATAAAGGTTTGGTCATAAAAATAAATGGTAAAAAACTCAAAGGAACTTATGTGTTATTCAAGTTTAAACCTCCTAATAACTGGTTATTCTTTAAGAAAAAGGATGATTGAATGAAAAACAAACTTCCATTCATCGGTTTATTTTTCGTTATTATAATATATGGCTTTTGTAATATTTTGTACAGGTTTATAGGAAGTACAAACTATCTCTCAGTAGCTTTTTTCATTCTAGTATTTTCTTCTTTATTAACAATTGTAATACTTTTAGCAAGCAAAAAATTGCATGAATTAAAGTCTTTGAAAAAAATTAAACTGACATTTGCCTTAGGTGTTATTAACGTTTCAGTATGGCTATTGATATATTTTTCGATCATGAATTCATCGATAGCTAATGCTGTACTAGGCTTCATTACTGCACCAATCTTCGTTGCAATGTTGTCACCACTCATACTTAAGGAAAACATAAACAAACAAATTTTGATTGCTCTTGTTATAGCAGTTATGGGAATTTTATTGATATTTGACCCTAGAAATTTAACACAATCTTTTATTTCTATCGGAGTAATAAGTGGAATATTTGTAGGTTTTTTCAGTGGTATGAATAGCATAATAGGAAGAAAACTTAAGGACCTTTACAGTCCAGCTTCTCTAGCTTTTTTGGGCAGTTTTATTGGCATGCTTATTATGTTTCCTATTTATTTGTTATCAAATCCCATCATACCTAACACAATTTCTATGATAATCATATTAACAATAAGTACGGTAGGAATAACTGGAGGAATTTTAGTTTACTATAGTTTAAAATTCATAATTGCGCAAAGCGTTCAAATTATTCTATTGTTAGAACCTCTAATATCAATAATAGCTGCGTTTGTAGTATTTCTTGAGGTACCTTCCTTGCTAACAATCGTAGGAGGAATCTTATTATTGTTTGCGGATTTAATTATAATCAGAAATCAGAGATGATTTTAAATGTTGATTAAAAAATCAGAAAGGAAAAAATATCAGAACAGCCCAGTTTGTATAGCTTATGAGTATCCTTTTACAGACAAAGACATTAACATCGCATTCATAGAGATAAAAGGAAGATATCCTGACAAAGGTAGAGTTACAAACAAAGTTTGTAAAGAGATTGTTTTCGTTACAAAAGGTAAAGGAAAGATTGAGATTGATGGTAAGGAACTCTTAATAGAAGAAGGAGATTCAATTTTTATCCAACCTAATCAAAGATACTTCTTTGAAGGTAAAATAAGTATTATAGCTTCTTGCCACCCTACGTGGTATCCAAAACAACACGAAGAAGTTGAGTAAATGAAAATTCGCCTCGGATCTTCTGGTATCCCAATCTCAACAAATGGAAATTCCACTATTGAAGGAGTAAAACGTATAGCTGAATTAAATCTTGATGCTCTTGAAGTGAATTTCACCCATGGCATCCACATGTCATTAGCAACTGCAAAAGAATTAGGAAAAATCGCAAAAGTTTTGGATGTAGAACTATCAATTCACGTCCCATACTTTGTTAATCTTGCTAGTGTAGATAAGAAAATAATAGAAGCCAGCAAGAAAAGAATAATCGATTCCCTAGCAAGGGGAGTTGAGATGAACGCCACCATAGTGGCTGCTCATGCTGGCTATTATGGAAAAGATAGGGAAAAAGCAATAGAAATGATTTCCGAAGCTTGCACCGAGATAGCCGAAATGATAGAGAAAAATGATTGGAACATTGAATTTGGATTGGAAACTATGGGAAAGCAAGCTTCCTTCGGCACTCTGGAAGAAATAATAGAACTGTGCAAGAGGCCAAAACACTTGGTCCCTTATCTTGATCCCGCTCATATTTATGCAAGACAAGGTGGCCAAATAGATTATAAGGATATGTTAGATAAATTAGAAAATTTAAAACTAAGAAAGTGGCACTCGCATTTTTCAGGAATTAAATACTCTTTGGTAGGAATAGGAAGAGGAAATGAAAGGAAACATGCTCCTATGAAGGAAGCTGGACCAGACTTTGAAGCATTTGCAAAAGAGATCCTTAAAAGAAAAACCGACATAACCATAATCTCAGAAAGTCCTATTCTAGAAATAGATAGTTTATTAATGAAAAGAATATTTGAAAAATTAGGTTATAAATTTTAACTGTAAAGTATAGTTATGTTTTATTTCTTTTCTTCAACTATTATGCCGTTAACAACTCCATGCTGACCAGGACGAGAAGTCACTTTAACCTTTCCTAGTTCTGTCTTAACAACGCATCCTTTGGTTATAAAATTGCTACGAGTGTAGTGAGGATTGTCCAAATGCTCTAAAACTCCTAAGATTTTTGTACTTTCAGTTTTTCCGGTTTTTGGATCAGTAACATTAATAGTGTCTATCTGAAGCAATCTCTGCTTTCTAATATTAGCAAGACCTTCAACGATTTTCTTACTCTTTGGTCCAAGCTTTACAGGAATGAAGTCGCTCCCAAAGTCTCTCTTTTTCTTCTTTCTAATTCTCTTGTACAAGCCGCCAGTAGGCTTTCTCTTGCTTCGAAATTGAGATAGTGCCATTAGTATCACTTACAAAATTGTAAGCAGCAATATTTAAATATGTTTCATTGGAGCAATAAAGGTTATGAACCTTTCTTTACAATCATTATGAATGCATATCACAATAGGCGTATTCGGAGACCAAGAGCTTGCAAAGAAGCTAGGTAAGAAAGGAACAACTAATGATATTGCTATCTATAATCATGGCAGTTCTGAGGGTGTCTTTACTTATGTCTGTCCCAATTCGGATAAGATACAGCCGTTATTGCAATCGCTAAATATGATAGACTTGCCTGTTCTCGTTGTAAATAAACTAACAAAGGAAATAGGTGAGATGATAATAGGCATAGACGAGATGAAGTTTGATAGAGGCTTTATTATAACTAGCATAAAAGATGAACTGCAATCATTGATAAAAGGCACCTCACTTGAAAAATTTAAAATAGTAGATGAGGAACAGTTATGGCCTGAGATTCTTGGCATAAAAATCGAGAGGAAGGATGACTTTCTATTGATACCAATAGACAACTATTTCAATGTAAAAGGTATTGGTACAGTCATACTAGGCATAATCAAGAGCGGAAAAATAAATTTGCATGATAAGGTTCTGGTTGAGCCCTTGGAAAAGGAAGTTGTGGTTAAAGGGATACAGTCACAGGACAGAGACATCGAAGAGGCTGACGCTGGAATGAGAATAGGATTGAACTTGAAAGGAATAGAGGTAGATGAGTTGAAAAGAGGTTTTGTGATATGCAAGGAGAAGATGGAAAAATCAACCGAGCTAAAAGTAAAGTTCAATAAAAACAAATTCTTCAAACAGGAAATAAAACTTGGAATGCAGATATCTTTGTGTGTGGGTTTGCAGGATGTGACTTGCACGATTGAATCGATTGGAGAAGAGATAAAGTTAAAATCAAATCAAAAAGTCGCATACCTAAAAAACCAAAACTGCATCATTGCGTCGCAAAATGATATCCTACCAAGGATAATCGGCAGTGGAACTATAATTTAAATATGTTTAGAATTTATAATAGTTGATAATAGGAGTGGTTGAATGGTAGATAAAGTACACTGTGCTCATATTCTTGTTAAGACCGAGCAAGAAGCAAAATTAATATCGGATCAGTTGAATAAAGGAGCAAACTTTTCTCAAATAGCAATGCAAAAATCATTATGCCCCTCAGGCAAGAAAGGCGGTGACCTGGGCGTATTTGGAAGAGGGAAGATGGTTAGAGAATTTGAGAACGCTGCATTTGACTTGCAGAAAGGTCAGGTATCCCAACCTGTAAGAACTGAGTTTGGTTGGCATATCATAAAGAGATTAGAGTAAGCCAATAGATTTAAATATGTTCACATAATATCTCTATTAGAAGTTTTTGTTTGTTGATTGTATGACAAGACCATTAGACGTTTTGGATAAAGCAAAGGGAAAGAGAGTAATCATAAAGCTAAAGAACGGAGCAGAGATAACAGGATCGTTACAAGCGTTTGACTTGCACTTGAACATTTGGTTGGAAGAAGCAGAAGAAAGGAAAGATGAAAAACAAGTAAAGCTTGGTTCGACTCTTGTTAGGGGAGATACAATAATTTATATCTCACCTGAATAACAAAGTGATGTTTTATGAGTAAAGGAACTCCTTCTTTTGGTAAACATAGGAAAATCACTCATGCTAGATGCAGAAGATGTGGTAATCATTCTTATCACAAAACCAAGAAGAGATGCAGCAAGTGCGGCTATCCTGACGCGAAGCTGAGGAACTATAGATGGATGTGGAAGCATCCGTTGACTAGAAAGAGAAAGAAGTAAAACTTAGGAAAAGTAATATAAACTCTTCTTCTTATTTAGAATTATGGGTCTTTAATATGGAAAGATTTACTGTAAGAACAGTTCTAAAAGAAGGCTTTCAAAAGAAGCTTTTGAGTGAAATAATGTTAAAGAATAATTTATCTCAAAGAAGACTTGCCAAAATCTTGAATGTAAGTAGGTCTAGCATAAAGAATTGGAAAAACGAAAAGAGACTTTTACCTAAAGAAGTATTCACAAAATTATTGAATATCTTTCCAAAATTCAAAATGTATAATAGGTATATTTTAACGGAATTGCCCAGAAACTGGGCTCAAATAAAGGGAGGGAAAATTAGGAGTAAAATGAAAAATAATCTTACTAGAAAAGATAGAGTAAAAGCTTTTCAAAACTCGAAAAAATTTTATTTTAAAAGAAAAACAGTAGGCCCTAAAGGCGAACTTATGTTTAATATTTATGAAAAAAGAATAGCAGATACATTGTTAAAAAATGAATTAGAATATCAATATGAACCTGTTGTCTTGCTCGGCAAGAATTATGCTTTCCCAGATTTTCTTTTAGATAATTTCATTATTGAAAGATGCGGATTTGGAGATTTTAGGAACTATTGGTCTGCTCTTGAAAGAAAAATTTCTAGATTGAATAAATATAGAAAAGAGAATGTAATAGTAGTTGTACCTTTAAAACATTTTAAAATAGCCACTAGAAAGTTGGAGAATATGAAGAACATTATAATTATGACAGAAGAAGACTTAAAAACACTACCATACATTATTAAATTAATGGGTCCTGGGTCCATAACAACCCATAAGGTTGTGGATATAGCTCAACCTGGCTAGAGCGACTGATTCAAGTCGAAACTCTTAATCAGTAGGTTGCGGGTCCGAATCCCGTTGGGCCCATCTTCTTGTTCTTCACCGCTTCTTCAACGGGATGATGAAACTTATAATCTAAGAAATATAAAATGATATTATGAATTTGAGAGAAATCCTAAAACCAACAGCTAAAAAGATTACTTGGACCATTGGCATTGGAATTACAGCAATTTTTATTCTTTTCCTTTCTGGTGTAAGTGGAATGGGGTGTAACTTTAATTATCCATGTCCATTTAATGATATTTCTGCTTTTATATCTCTTTTATTAAGTCCACCTTTAGGAATTTTATTTAATTACAATTTATTTTATACTTTATTAAATGGTATTATACCAACAGATTTATTTTTAATAAGCTTAGGCATAAGCATATTTTATTGGTATCTTCTTTCATGTCTCATAATTTGGAAATATGACAAGCTCAGAAAATACTATTTTATTATAGGAGCAATTCTAATCGTATTAATGTGTCTTTATGCATCTTTAGAAAGTTATACCTTTCAACCACATGGTTTAGAGGGAATAAAAAATGATGCTTGTAGAGCACTAGTACAAACTAATAACTGTGGAGTTGGCACAGATACCATAGCAGTTAATTATGATGTTGATGAAAGTGGTACCGTTGCGATGCCAAATGATAACTTATTAGCATTTTGTACAAAGATTTATGAAAGAACTACAGATTCTGCATGCAAGGCATTATGTGGTTGCCCAGATTATTAATATGGCAATTCTTGATGAACCTTCTTCTGAAGAAGGTTCTCCGAATCCCGTTGGACCCATCTTCATTTTTCTTCATCGCTTCTTCAACGGGATGAGGAGATTTTTAAGTTTCTATTGATAAATTGATAGTATGAGCATAACCAAAGTCCAAAATGATAAGATTAACAGATTTGCCTATAATCACTATAAAAAATTAGACCAAACGCATGGAATTGAACATATGATTAGGACGATAAGATTGGCAGCTTATCTGTCTAAAAAGGAAAGAGCGGACATTCAAATTGTCAAGCTGGGAGCGATGCTTCATCAGTTCCATAACGCTGAAGTCGTAAAAAGGTTTCTTAAAAAAATCAAGGTTAATAAGGAAACTTCTGAACAGATTGTCCACTGCGTTGATTGCTCACGTAACAGTACTATTCACAAAGCAAAAACTATTGAAGCAAAGATAGTTTTTGATGCGGATAAGCTACAGGTTGTTGGACCATTCGGAATTATAAGAGAGATAAGTTGCTGTATGGTAGCACCAAGAAATATGAAATTCAGAGAAGCATTAGAGCATACAAGATTAATAGAAAAAAAGTGTTTTAATAAACTTCAAACTAAGACTGCAAAAAGATTGGCAAAGGAACCACATGAATATACCGTCAAGTTTTGGAAAATTCTGGATAAATGGGATAATGCTAAAATGAGTGATTGAATGACACAAAACAACATTCTTGATGAAACTTCTTTATAAGTCTTTATAAAATTCTAAAGCTATCAATAATTGAGGTTAAAAATGGCAAGAAAAAGAAATCCAAGAAGAACCAAAAGATATGCTGGCAAGACTGAAGAAGAATGGAGAGACTGGGGAGGAGAGTTCGGAAAGCAAATGGGAAAAGTGGGAGAGGAATTCAGCAAGCATATGGAACGCCATGGCAAAGAATGGAAAAGAGAATATAGATGTTGTTGTTGGCCTTTTGGAATATTAGGACCTCTCATAGGCAGTAGTTTTTTCATTATGGATCGCTACTTTAGTAATAAATTTAATAAACTCATATGTCGGTATCAGCGCATTATCACTTGTTTCGAGCTTCCTTTATGCAAATTTGTTCGGTTTCTTTTTCCTGTTTCTCTTACTTTTTTATGCTACGATCATAATTAGTAAATTAGTGGAGGCGAAAAAATGGAAAAAGTAAAAAGATTGTACAGGTCTGGAGAAAATAAAATGTTAGCCGGAGTTTGTGGAGGAATAGCTGAATATCTTAAAGTAGACCCTACCATAATCAGACTGCTTTGGATTTTGTTTTGCTTTGCTGGCGGTGCTGGTTTATTGTTTTACTTAATTGCATGGATCATAGTACCGAGAAATCCGAAACATAAATGGTAGATTATAATGTCTAAAGCTTTAATTCTGAAGAGGCTAAAAGAATAGGAAAAGAAATTGGCATTGATTGGAATAAAAGCGAGTTTGATGTTGAGCAATTTAGAATGGGGCTAGATGTTGAGCTTGAGCATGGCAAACGAGACCCTATTACTAATGTGACTAACGATGACCCGATACTCACTGGCAAAATAGCCCTAGCACATTTGAATGAATTTCCTGACTATTATAAGAGATTGAAAGATATGGAAGAGAAAGCTGAAAAGTTCTGGGAAAAGAAAGATTAAGACTTGAACCAAAAACCTTTTAAGCTGACTTGAGCATATTTTAAACATGAAAAGAATAGCAACTATGATTTTAACATTAATAGTTCTTACTCTGGGCGCTCTGATAATTTTCTCTAATCCAGCAGATCCTACAGCAATAACAGTCGGAATGTTTTTCGTCTCAGTAGCAATCCTAAACTTGGCTGTACAAATTTATTTTCCACAAAGCATAGAAGAGCCAGTTGAACTAAGAGTTGTAGAGGAACCGAAAGTAGTAGAAGTTAAGAAAGCTCCTGTAAAAGTTGAAAGGTCAGTAAAAAGAGCAAAAGTCAGGAAAAGAAGATAAAAAATACGTCAAACAGTAAAGTTTATAAAGTATAGATTCTAATATAGAAATTACATTTTTGTATTAGTTTTACTCCCTAGACAGAGTAATATGGTGGTATATTGGAAAAAGAATTTGATATTCTAAAACATGAGCTGGTTCCTGAGCATATTATACTAAACGAAAACGAGAAAAAAGAATTGTTTGAAAAAATGAACATAACTGAGAGAAATTTACCTAAGATTCTAACAAATGATCCAGTTGTGAAAGAAATTGAAGTAAAAGAAGGGGATGTTTTAAAAATTATAAGAAAATCTCCAACATCCGGTGTGTCAATCTACTATAGAGTTGTCTCTAAGAAGTGATCTTATGAAAGAAATTTTAAATAGCTTTAAGGATAACGTTGGCTTTGTTAGATTTCAGATTGAGAGTTTTAATGATTTCATAGACAACAGGCTACAAAAAATAATAGATGAGATTGGTGAAATAAAGCCTGAAGTCCCAGAGATTGGCGAATTGGTAATAAAGTTTGGAAAAATTTCTAATGGTAAGCCGTGCGTAAAAGAAGCTGAAGGTGCTGTAAGAGAAATTCTCCCAATGGAGGCGAGAATAAGAGACTTCTCATACACAGTACCAGTTTACTTGGAAATAACTCCCATCGTAAATAAAGTTGAGCAAGAGCCTGTCAATGTCTTGCTTGCAGAACTTCCAGTAATGATAAAATCAAAGATATGCCCATTAAGCAAGATGAGTAAAGACGAACTAGAAAAATTTGGAGAAGACCCATATGATGCTGGCGGATATTTCATAATTAATGGAACTGAAAGAGTTCTAGTCCTTATAGAGGAAATTGCACAAAACAGAATGATAGTTGAAAAACAAAACATTGGTAATTATACTGAATTAATAAGAGTGAATTCTGAAAGAAACGGTTTTGTTCAAAGACACACTATTGAAAGAAAGAATGATGGAACAATATACATCTCTTTTGCGAACATTCGTAGACTCCCGATTGTCGTTTTGTTAAAGCTGCTTGAACTAGAAAAGGACAAAGACATAGTAGAAGGACTAAAGGATGAGAAAGTAATAAACGAATTTTATGTAAATCTTTATGAGACTGATGTACAAACTGAAAAGGATGCGTTAGAATACATAGGCAAGCATTTGAAGATTATACAAAAAGAATACAGGAAGGAAAGAGTAGAGCAGATAATTGACAAATATCTGTTGCCGCACTTGGGACAGGAAACTAAAAATAGAGCAGATAAGGCAAACTATCTTTTAAAAGCAATAAAGAAGATAATTGAATTCGCATTAGGAGTCATACCAGAGGATGACTTGGACCATTACGGTAACAAAAGAATTAAACTCTCTGGCGACTTGTTAGAATTATTATTCAGATCTATTCTCGTTGGAAGATGGGGTTTGATAGCAAGAATAAAATACAATTATCAAAAAATGGCAAAACGTGGAAAGCTGCCTCCGGCCCAGACAATTGTTGAAGCAAATGTTGTCACAAATCAATTGGCATCTGCAATGGCAACAGGATCATGGATAGGTGGAAGAACAGGAGTCTCACAAAGATTAGAGAGAAAGAACTATGTAGATTCTTTGTCTCATATGAGGCTTGTGCTTTCGCCTTTGACTTCAACCCAGGAACACTTTGAAGCAAGAGAACTTCACCCAACCCATTGGGGAAAATTCTGTCCATCTGAAACACCAGAAGGACCAACCATCGGTCTAAGAAAGCATTTGGCACTGTTTGCAGAAATAACAAAAGGCATACTAGAAAATGAGAAAAAGAAATTCATCTCTACTTTAAAACTAGGCAAGCAGGGAATCGATGTTTTTGTTGATGGAGTTCCAATAGGTTACGTTGAAAACGGTAATGAGTTTATTGATGAATTAAGAAACAAGAGAAGAGAAGGAAAGATATCAAGAGAAATAAACTTCGTTTATTATCCTCAAATAAATGAAATTAGAATAAACACAGATTCAGGAAGGGTTAGAAGACCTCTTATAATTTTAGAAAGTAGCAAGCCGAAATTAACAGAAGAGACTATTAAAAAATTAAAGGATAATGAAATTCGTTGGTTTGATCTTGTAAAAGCAGGTTACATTGAATACTTGGACACAGAAGAAGAAGATACTGCCTTAGTTGCCTTAAATGAAAAAAGCATAACTTCTGAGCATACTCATTTGGAACTGACACCAATAAGCATCCTTGGCATACCTGCCACATTACTGCCGTTTCCAGAGCACAACAGAGGAGACAGAGTAAACCTAGGAGCAAAAATGATTTGTCAAGCTATCGGCATGTATCAGTCTAATTATCCTTTAAGGAGCGACACAAAGTCAAACATTCTAGTTTATCCTCAATCGCCTTTAGTAGAGACTGACACGACGGATGTCATCGGACTAAATCATCATCCTGCAGGTCAGAACGTTGTCGTAGCAATTTCTTCTTACAAGGGCTTTAACATGCTTGATAGCGTTGTATTCAACAAGGCATCAATAGAAAGGGGATTGTTTAGATCATTCTTCTACAGAATTTATTCTGGAGAAGAAAAAAGATACTGGGGTGGTCAGGAAGATAAGATTGGTATCCCTAACAAAGATGTAAGAGGCTATAAAGCAGAAGAAGATTATGCTAAATTAGCAGAAGATGGAGTACTAACACCTGAAACAACAGTAGAAAGTGATTCTGTTCTAATAGGAAGGATATCTCCTTTAAGATTCCTATCAGCAAACGAACTAATGTCTGGCATTGCAAACATGAGAGAAAGCTCGATAACGCTAAGGCATGGAGAGAAAGGAGTAGTCGACAGAGTTTTCTTATCAGAAACTGCGAATGGAAATAAACTTGTTAAAGTTTCAGTAAGAGATTTAAGGGTTCCAGAACTAGGAGACAAATTTGCTTCGAGACATGGACAAAAGTCTGTAATAGGATTAATAATGGCTCAAGAGAACATGCCATTTTCATCCTCAGGAATTACACCTGACATTATTTTAAATCCACACTCAACACCAACGAGACAAGCAATAGGACAATTTCTAGAAATCCTAGCTTCTAAAACTTCTGCTTTAACTGGCAAGAAAATAAATGCATCAGCATTTAGCAAACTAACTGAAAAGGAAATAAACAATCTTTTGCATGAAGCAGGCTTTAGAAGCGATGGAAAAGAAGTTCTTTACAACGGTATAACAGGAGAAAAAATTGAGGTTGAGATATTTAGCGGAATCATTTATTATCAAAAACTAGATCATATGGTAGCAAACAAACTGCAAGCAAGATCCAGAGGACCAGTCACCCTTTTGACTAGACAACCGACAGAAGGAAAGGCAAAGGAAGGTGGATTAAGATTAGGGGAAATGGAAAAAGATTGTTTGATTGCTCATGGTGCTGTACTTACTCTAAAGGAAAGGTTCGACTCAGATAAAGTTGAAGTTCCTTTTTGTAAGAGATGCGGCTTGGTCGCTGTTTGGAATAAAGCAACAGAAAAGAACATATGCCCGATATGCAAGGATAGCGATGTTGTAGACGTAGAAATGTCATACGCATTCAAGCTTTTATTAGACGAACTAAAGACGATGCTCATCTATCCTAAAATAAATTTAAATGGAAAATTAATAGGTTCTATTGATTTTGGATTGCTATCACCCCAAATGATAAAGAAAATGTCATCAGCTGAAATAACAAAAGCAGAATTGTACGACAATGACGGCTTCCCATTAGAATGGGGCGTAATGGATCCAAGACTCGGTGTCATAGACCCAGGATTGAAGTGTAGAACCTGCGGTAGAAATATGGGAGCAGACTTTGGACATTTTGGATATATAGAATTAGTAAAGCCTATTGTCCACGTCATGTATTCAAAATTAATTTACAAAATTTTGAAACTAACATGTAGAAAATGCGGTAAACTAATCTCAACTTCTATAGCAACTACAATCAAGAAATGCCCACATTGCGGAGAAGAACAAAAGCAAATTAAATTCGAAAAGCCTTACAGCTTCATGGAAGGTGAAGTCGCACTCTCTCCAATAGAAATTAGAGAAAGGTTTGAGAAAATATCAGACGAAGACTTGAAAGAATTGGGATTATATGGCGGAAGACCTGAATGGTTAATAATAACTTTATTACCAGTCCCACCAGTAACCATGAGACCTTCAATCACACTAGAGACAGGAGAGAGAAGTGAAGACGATTTGACGCATAAGCTAGTAGATATAATAAGAATAAACCAGAGGCTACGAGAAAACATAGAGATTGGAGCTCCAGACTTTATAATAGGAGACCTTTGGGAACTATTGCAATACCATGTTGCAACATTCTTTGATAACAGCTTGTCAGGCATACCTGCTTCACGTCACAGATCAGGTAGGCCATTAAAGACCCTAGCTGATAGATTAAAATCAAAAGAAGGTAGATTTAGACAAAACTTAACTGGAAAAAGAGTTAATTTTTCTGCAAGAACTGTAATATCACCTGATCCTTGCATAAGCATAAACGAAGTTGGAGTACCATTGATTATAGCAAAAGAATTGACTATACCACTGACTGTCACAGAACACAACATGGATTATGCCAAAGAACTTATATCAAGAACTCCATCCTGGCCATCAGCCAACTACGTCATCAGATCAGATGGAAAAAGGAAAAAGGTATCAGGTGAGACAAAAGAAGAAATAATAAAAGAACTTGTTCCTGGTTACATAATTGAAAGACATTTGCAAAACGGTGACATAGTACTCTTCAACAGGCAGCCTTCTCTTCATAGAATGTCAATAATGGCTCATAGAGTCAAAGTCACACCATGGAGAACCTTTACCATTAACTTATGCTCTTGTACACCATATAACGCAGACTTTGACGGAGACGAAATGAACCTACATGTCCTCCAAACTGAAGAGGCCCAAGCAGAAGCAAAACTTTTAATGGAAGTTCAAAATAACATAAGATCTCCAAGATTTGGTGGACCAATAGTAGGTTGTACTGAAGACCACATATCTGGAACATTTGCGCTTACAAGAAACAGCACTGTTTTAAGCAGAGAAGATACGTTCAAGCTTTTAGCAGAATGCGGCATATTCATTGATTTGCCTGATAAGAAGACCTTCACAGGAAAAGAAATTTTCAGTTTCTTGCTCCCAAAGAACTTGCATATAGAATTTAAATCTAAAGTTTGCGGTTGTGAAAAATGCGTGAAAGGGACTTGTGAGAATGATGGTTATGTTGTCATTAAGAATGGAAAGCTTGAACGTGGAATAATAGACTCAAAGGCAGTAAAGTCTGAGGATGGAAAACTAATAGACATAATAGAAAAGGAATATGGTTCTGAAGTTGCTCATGAATTCATAGATAGAGTATCTACACTCGCCATAAAATATTTAGACAAGTACGGCTTTACAATGGGATTGGATGACATTGAGCTAACTACTGAAATTAAAAGCAATATAACAAAAATAATTGAAAATGCAGAAAAAGAAGTTGATAATTTAATAAAACTTTACCATGAAAACAAGATAGAAATCCTTCCTGGAAGCACTGCAAAGGAAAGTTTAGAGACTCATATATTAAACACGCTATCAAAAGCAATTGAAGAAGTAGAAAAATTAATTAAGAACTCTTTCGAAGAAAGTTCTGCAACAATCATGGCAAAATCTGGAGCCAGAGGTTCTATGACCAACATGATACAAATTTCAGCTATATTAGGTCAGTCAAGAGTCCTAGGCGAAAGAATACACAGAGGTTATAGAAACAGGACTTTGTCACACTTTAAAGTTGGAGACCTATCTCCAGCAGCACATGGTTTCTCGAGAAACAGTTTTAAGACAGGTTTAAACCCATTCGAGTTCTTCTTCGACGCAATATCAGGAAGAGAATCACTCATGGACAAGTCGTTGAGAACTAGGCATAGCGGTTATTTGGAAAGAAGACTTATGAATGCTTTACAAGATCTTAAAATTGACTATAATTACATAATTAGAGACAATAGAAAGATAATAATTCAATTCGTACCAGGAGAAGATAAGATAGACCCAGCTAAATCAAGTTGGGGAGAACTGGACGTCAAATCAATTGTCCAATCTGTATTAAGGTGAAAAAATGAAACTAGATGAAGCAGAAAAAATATTGCCTCCAAAGATTATGAAAAATCTGAAGGACGCGATAAAAGAGTTCAAGCTAACTGAAGCACAGAAAGAAAAGGCAGTAAGCTTGGTTGTTGAAATATACAAGAAAAGCTGCTATGAACAAGGAGAGGCTATTGGAGTGGTGGCTGCCCAAAGTATTTCTGAACCAGCAACTCAGATGACAATGAGAACTTATCACGTAGCAGGAGCTGCTGAAATTAAGGTAACTCTTGGTCTGCCAAGACTAGTTGAGATATTCGATGCTAGAAGATCCCCAAAGACGCCGACAATGGCGGTTTATCTCCAAAAAAGTTATAATACTCCAAGCAAGGCTCAAGAAGTTGCAGCTGAAATCCAAGAAACTAGATTAAAAGACTTGTCAATTGAGCCTGCTATTGATTTGTTAAATATGCAAATTGAAATTCCATTAGATGCTAGTTCTATGAAGGAAAGAGGATTGAAAGCAAACAAGATTGTTGAAATGTTAAAAGAAAACTTTAAGGAACTAAGCATAAGAGAGCTGAAGGGATGCATAGTCATTAAACCAAAGGAAGAAATTTCTATAAAGGCTTTACAAAAACTAAAGACAAAGCTCCTAGATTCTCACATAAAAGGTGTGAAAGGTGTTACTGAAGTAAGAATAATGCAAAAAGAGGACGAATGGATCATAAACACATTAGGCAGCAATTTCGCAAAGGTTTTGGAAGTTCATGGCATTGACAAGACTAGAACGACAACAAACAACATCCATGAAATATTAAAAGTCCTAGGAGTTGAGGCCGCAAGACAAACCATTATCAAGGATGCTTACACAACAATGAAGGAAGGAGGGTTGAGTGTTAACATAAGACATATCATGCTTGTCGCAGACATGATGACTGCCGACGGAGACATAAAAGCAATAGGAAGATATGGAGTAGCTGGCGCAAAAGGTTCTGTACTAGCAAGAGCAAACTTCGAAGAAACAATAAAGCACTTGACCAGAGCAGCAATAAGGGCTGAGACAGACAAGTTGGAATCCATAATAGAGAACGTGATGATAAACCAAGTCGTTCCTGTTGGAACAGGAATGTTCGACCTAGTTTTCATACCACCCAAAAAAGAAAGCAAGTGAATTTATTAATAGAAAATTCTAATTGTATTAGCGTACGATAAGTTTAAAAACATGAAAGTCAAAAATTGATTCTATGTTAGACGATTTGAGAAATGCTGTAAACGAGAAGAAAATAATTATAGGTAGCAAGCAAGCTATTAAGAGTTTGAAACTAAAGAATGTTAAACACGTTTTCATGGCAAGCAACTGCCCAGATAACATAAAGAAGGATATAGAATACTACTCTAAACTGACGGGAATAAAGGTTGAAAATTTCGATGGAACAGCAAAACAGCTCGGAGTTTTTTGTGGAAAACCATTTTCCATAGCAGTGTTGGCAATAAAGTGAGTAAATGAGAAACTTTGACAATGATATTATAAGGGTAATAACAGCCTTTGAGAATATAACTGGCACAGAGGTTAGAGATTGTGTTTGTTCTGAGGTTATATACTTTCTTATAAACCCAGGAAAAATGGCCCTAGCCATCGGTAAAGACGGACATAATATAAAAACTGCAGAAAAAATGCTAAAGAAGTCGATAAAAATATTTGAATGGTCTGAAGATTCCGAGCAGTTCATTAAAAACTTGATACCTTCTGTTCAAAAAATTGATATAAATGGAGATAAGGTAACCCTAGCAATTGACATGGAAACCAGAGGAATGGTTATTGGAAAGAAGGGCTGTAATATAAAAATTATAAGAGAGTTCTTAGAAAGAAACAGCAATATTAAAGGCCTAAAAATCTTATAATGAAAGGCTTGAAGAAGCTGTAAATTAAAATTATTAAGACAAGATAAGTTATTGCTCTTACAATCTTCTTTGATTTTTTCTTTGCATATCTGTCTGTTATTGCCTCGACTATTAGACCGCCGTCTAAAGGATATATCGGCAGGATGTTAACTGATCCAACAGCAAAAGAGAACAAAGAAATCATATTTAATAATGGTATTAAAATCCTCAGGAAAAAATCTGAGTTTGCTTTAGTGTTTGGAGTATAAGTTACTCCCATGTAAGTAGAGTTCGTTTCTTTATTGAACCCCAGCTTTAAATCATAAATACTCCCACCGCTCTTTACAATAATTGTATCATTTGGCTTTTTATTTCCTAGCTCATCAGAAAGGTATGAACCGCCTAAATATTCTGAATAAGTTATCGTTATATTCTTCCCGTTCATTTCAGTTAAAAACATGCCCGGTTTTAATCCAGCTAAATCTGCTGGAGACCCTTCAGTCACGTTAATAAGCTTGATTCCTGGACCAACTGACATAGGCCAAATCAAGTATATAATCAAGTATAAGACTATAAATGAAACCAGAAAGTTCGCAAAGGAGCCCATTGAAAAAATTCTAAGTTTTGTCAGGGGTTTTGCTTTCTTAACTTCCTTTTCATCAGGCTCAACGAAAGCTCCTGGGAATATTGCAAGCAAAAGCAGACCAACTGATTTCAGTTTTATTTTTTCTGCTCTTGCCATTATACCGTGGAAAAGCTCGTGAGGAACAAGTATGCAGAATATGGTTATTATCCAAAACCAAAAAGGTATCAAAATATAACCTGGACCAGATGAAAATGTTGCTGAAGGCGTTGGCAGAACGAATTGAACAGAAGGCTGAGTTATAAATATTATTGCAGTAGTGTAAACCATTGTAAAAATACAAACTAGTATTGCTATGGTACCAACGACCTTCCAAAACTTTGGAGATATCCTCGCTATCCTGTCTATCACATTCCTAAATCTCTTGGTTCTTTTCATCACAAGAATATACTTGATGTCTAGGTTCTTTCTATCTCTGTAGATTATTACGCCAAGGATTACAAAAAACACTAAAACGGACGCTGTATAAAGGTCAATCATAACTCTTTTTTATGCTAACATATATAAATATTTTTAATATAAACCTATAAGTGATTTCATGGCAGATGAAACTCAGATAAAAGAACTAGAAGAAATAAGAAAAATGGGATTTGAACCTTATCCCTACAGCTTTGACAGAACCCACTCTATAAATGAGATAATAGAAAAATACTCGAAAATCAAATCTGGTGAAAAAATAGAGGATGTTAAAGTAGCTGTAGCTGGAAGGATAAAATCAAAAAGACACCATGGCAAGCTTAGCTTTGCGCATATAGAAGACTCTTCTGGATCTATACAAGCATTCATTGGTGCTGATAATATTTCTGAAAATGAATATGAACTGTTCTCTAAACTAGGCATAGGCGACATAATTGGAGTAGAGGGTGGAATAATAAAGACTGTCAAAGGTGAGCTAAGCATCCTGGTCAAAAAACTATTTATCTTAGCCAAGGCATTAAGGACTTTGCCTTCGCAGTGGTACGGGCTGAAAGACGTTGAGATAAGGTATAGACAAAGGTATGTGGACTTGATAATGAATCCAGAAGTTAAGAAGACATTCGTGTTAAGGACAAAAATAATTGACATTATAAGAGAATTCTTCGATAAGAAAGGTTTCTTGGAAGTTGAGACTCCAATCCTTCAATCAATATATGGCGGAGCAGCAGCAAAGCCTTTCAAAACTTTCATGAACGACATAAAGCAGGATGTCTTCCTTAGAACAGCAGATGAGCTTTACCTCAAAAAACTTGTAATTGGCGGATGCGACGCAGTATACGAAATAGCAAAAGATTTTAGGAACGAATCAATAGACCTTCAACATAACCCAGAATTCACAATGCTAGAATTTTACAAATCATATATAGATTACCTCGGAGTTATGGATTTGTTTGAAGAATTGATAAAACATGTTGCAGAAAAAGTTCTTGGAACAACCAAGATAGAATATCAAGGCCAGAAGATAGACCTGTCAAAGTGGGAAAGACTCACAATGATAGATGCAATTAAAAAGTACCTCGAAGAGGACGTTAGTAATATGGATGTTGAAGAACTGAGAAAAACTGCTAAAAAACATCATGCAGAAATTTCTGATGATATGACAAGAGGAGAACTGATAAATGCAATATTTGAAAGCTTTGACAAAAAAATAATCAGCCCTACTATAATAATGGATTATCCTAAAGAGACTGTTCCATTATGCAAATTGAAAAGAGGCGACTCTGAACTTATTGAAAGATTCGAGCCATATATTTTTGGAATGGAACTTGGAAACGCATACTCTGAACTGAATGATCCAATACTGCAGAAAAAACTTTTACAAGAACAAGTTAAAATAAGAAAGAAGGTCGACGAACCTTGGACAGAAGCCTTGGACGAAGATTTTATTAGGGCTATGGAATATGGAATGCCTCCAATGGGCGGAATGGGAATAGGAATAGACAGACTAGTAATGATACTTACTAACTCGGCATCAATAAGAGATGTGATATTCTTCCCGTTCATGAAACCTGAATGATTATCTGCCGAACTTACGCTCTTGCTCCCAGAACCATTTTAAAATTTTCTCAAAATCTTTTTTAGAAAAGTCTGGCCACAAAGTATCAGAAAAGTATATTTCAGCATAAGCTGCCTGATATAACAGAAAGTTGCTCAGTCTTTTCTGGCCGCCAGTTCTTATTATAAGGTCAGCAGGTCTATTCACCATCAAATAGTTTATTAAAGCGTCTTTCAAGGGAGGAATTGCCCTCACACCAGCCTTTGCAACTTTTTTAATTGAGGTCAATATCTCGGATTGACTGCCATAAGCTATTAGGACGTTAAGAACATTTTTTGTATAATTCTCAGTGGTTTTCATTACGGATTTTGCAGCATGCCTGAAACTAGGGGTCCAAAAAGCTTCTTCGCCTATGATATTTATCCTAACGCTATTTTCTTTGATTTTCTTAGAATTACGTAGTTTCTTGATTTCTCTTTTGTAAATACTCCAAAGCCTTTTTAGTTCTTTCTCATTTCTTTGTAAGTTTTCAGTTGACAAGCCGTAAATGCTAACCATCTTTATTTCAGGATGCTCTAATACCCAGTCCATGAATTGTCTCATCTTCCTTGCTCCAGCAAGATGGCCGTACCATTCTGGCTTATTCCTCTTCCTAGCCCAGCGACGGTTCCCATCTGGAATTAGAGCCACGTGTATCTCTCTTTTCTGTTCCACTCTAATCAACCTCAATTTATATTAGATATAGTTACATTATATTTTAATATGTTTAGAAAGTATGGCTTGATAGGCATTTTGCTAATAATAGCTGTAGAGATAAACTTCTTCTTGAAAATACAGCCCTTTGCAAACTGGTATTTCCCGATAATCTGGCTTGGTTACATATTGACTGTTGACGCTCTAGTCTACAAGCTTAGAGGAAATTCTTTGATAAGCAACAGATTCCAACAGATTCTTGGCATGTTTTTGCTTTCAATGATTTTTTGGTGGATCTTTGAATTCGTTAATATGGGTGTTAGAAATTGGAACTACTCTGGACTTGAGGGCTTGGGTAGTCAAAAAGTCTTGTTTGGAACGCTGTCATTTGCGACAGTGTTACCTGCTTTGTTCGAAACATTTGAACTAATAAGATCCATTCACGTTTTTGACAGGAATAAGTTCCATAGAAAATATAAAATCACAAAAAGGTTTTTGCATTTCATGATATTCTTCGGTGCCATCTTCTTCATAGCGCCCGCACTATTGCCCCAGTTTGCATTCCCTCTAGTCTGGCTGAGTTTCTTCTTTATCTTAGATCCGATAAACTATTTGCATAAGCAACCGAGCATAGTCGGTCATCTAAGAGAAGGAAAACTATCGACGCCGTTCTCGCTCTTGCTTTCAGGCATTATACTTGGGTTCTTATGGGAGTTCTGGAACTATTGGGCAATACCAAAGTGGACCTATGACATCCCGTTCGTCGGATTCTTCAAAATCTTTGAGATGCCCGTCCTAGGATATCTGGGCTATTTCCCATTCTCGTTTGAGCTATATTCTATGTATTGGTTTGTTAGAAGCTTGTTCATTCGTAAAGAACATCTATTGGCCGAGTAATTTTTCTTAAGATTTTTATGCATCAAGCCTGTCAATCAAGTCCCTAAACCTATAGGTCTGACCCACTTGGATGTTGTACTTCCTCAGACATTCAGCATCTGATGTCTCTGGGGTTTTTTCACTATTTTTAAATATGTGTTCTTCAAAAGCCTTTATAATAAATGGCGGCAAGCCACTGGAACGCTCTTTCTAATGAAGACAAAAATGGTTTATGTCAATTATCGTAATTGGGATAAACCAAATTTTAGAGATGAATATTATAATATTTACAGAAATATAATAAGAAGCGTACCAAAAAATGAGAAAACTTTAATTCAATCTCATTCTCTGAAATACTCAGAGCTAATAGCAAAGGAATTTGGGATACCCATAGACTCTTCTCATGCAGATTATTATGGCAACAAAGGGGTTTTTAATGAATGGTTGAGGGGAGACTTTAACATTCTGATATCAACAAAATGCAAGAGGGGAGTGGATTTGAAAGATGACTTGTGCAGGAATATTGTTATTGATAAGATGCCTTTCCCAGATAAAAGTGATAGGAAGTTCAAATCAATAGAAAAAAGATTCCCGTTGATATTCAATGAAATCTACAATGATATTGCAAAAAGAAATTTGATACAAATGATAGCAAGAGGGCTGAGACATAAAGATGATTGGGTGAGAGTTTACACTCCTGATAATTTAGTCTATGACACTCTAAAGAAAATGAATATTTTTAAGATGAAAGAAGTTAAAATTTGATTCTTTAAATCCTGATTTTTCTATTTATTATCATGGTTTCACTAATAAATGGTGGGACAAAGTTCATCTGTTGAAAGGCGTTGGAGAAAAAGTAGATATTAAATAAAATTTCAATGTTGATTTGTATGGTAATTTCTGACCATTTAGCAAGGGATAAGGGTAAAGCAAATATTCCTAACATGTGTCCAAAGTGTCATAAACCTTATTTTCAAGTAGGAAATTATAAGCCAGAAGATATATGCCAATGTAGTAAAAAGATAAGTTGAGTCGATTATGTTTGGAGGTCATTCTAATGGTTAGTCCTGATTTTTATGCACAACAGAACAGAAAGGTGAAATGTAAGAAGTGCGGAGATGAGAAGAACTTCAAGTCAGTCAACGATAATGGATTGTGCAAAGAATGCGAAAAAAGTTCAAAAATGAAAGGTCTGAGTAGTTTTGTATAATTTCCAGAATTCTTTCTAACTTTCTTTGACTATTATGGACGTCCATGTGGACCGTCCGGTCTCAGAAATATATAAAGCTAGCGCGGGAACTGTAGTTGGACTAGGATGCGGAGGGCATGCTACCTGGTTGTGGTTCGTATCTATGTTGTTAAAATAGTTGTAAAGATTATAAGCCAAGATTCTAGATTATAATCATGAAGAAGAAACCAGAAACAATAGAGCAACGTTGGGATATTTTATATCAAGATTATCCAGAGGTTTATGATGAACTTGCTGCAAGTGAATATAAGGATGGAACAATCATCAAAACTATTAAAAAAATAGTTGATTTAAATAATAAGATTGTTGTTGATATTGGTTCTGGTACAGGATTATCTACTTTTGAGATAGCCAAGTATGCTAAATTTGTTTATGGAATCGAACCTGAAAAATCTATGAAAAAACTAGCCATTAAGAAAGCTAGGAAAATGAATATAAAGAATGTCAAGTTCTTAGACGGACAAGCAGAGAAAATGCCATTAAAAAAAGGTTCTGTAGATATGGCTATTGCGATGACAAGCATTCCTTCTAACTACTCTGATTTTTCTAACATACCAAAAATGATTAGAGATGTTACGACGGAAGTTTCAAGAGTTGTTAAAAGAAACGGATATTTTATAATGGTTGACCTAGCTCCATTTTGGTCTGGAGGAGAATTAGCACCGATATTACATGGAAAAAGTAGATTATCTGAAAATAGTATAGATTTGATATTAGATAAAACTATAAAAGAAAAATTCAAATATAAAGATGTATTTGTTCATTCAAGATTTGGCTCACTAAAAAAGGCTTTAGGAGTATATGGATTCATTTTTGGTAGAAAGGCAATAGAATATTTGAAAAGACATAATAAAACAACAATTAAATGGAAATTCAGAATTTATTATAAAAAATTTTAATCTATCGTATGAACTGAAGCTCGAGTAGAGTGCGGAGGGCATACTACAGGACCGAGGTTCAGAACAATGTTGTTAAAATGAGTGTAAAGATAGAAATAGAAAAATGGTTTCACTATTTAGAACTAATTTTATAGCCTAAACCTAACACTTGTATCGAGTAATATGGATTTCATATTAATATCATTCGAGCGTAGAATTTAAGAGTGAACTAAATGGATCCAATCGGTCTGGCTATTGTTTTAATCGTAGGCATAGCCGCCTCTTTCATAGGTAGTGTAGCAGGCGGCGGAGGCGGTTTGCTTTCAATACCTGCGCTCATTTTAATGGGGTTGCCGCCAAACATTGCGATAGCAACTAACAGACTTGGTTCCCTCGGTTTGGCAGGTTCGTCAATATACAAATTCGCAAAATCGAAGAAAATAATCTATTCTTATGCTCCGATATTTATTATTCTAGCAATAATCGGATCTATAATTGGAGCTAATTTGCTAGTACAGATTGATGTTCAGCTGCTATCGAAAATTGTCGGAATTTTCATTTTATTGCCGTTGCCACTGCTATTCATTAAAAATAAGGGCCTAAAGCGCGAGAAGCCTTCTAAACTGTCCAGAAACTTCGGTTATGC
>Ga0315294_10000624_pt1 | contig 38349 bp, 32 predicted proteins | sample YL17G13_40_MG_FD_203626 | JGI IMG/M metagenome (GOLD analysis project Ga0315294, IMG submission 203626) | Sediment microbial communities from Yellowstone Lake, YNP, Wyoming, USA - YL17G13_40 | ecosystem: Environmental > Aquatic > Freshwater > Lake > Sediment | place: USA: Wyoming | collected...
GGGCTGAGGGATGACCTGAAAAGGAGATCAAGCCGGGGCCCTAGAATTGGAGCCTTGTGTCCCATACGGAGTTCGAACAGCCAGGGGGTAGTGCATGAAGGATAGGGTAGGTTACGGTGTCATCGGTTGCGGCGTCATTGCGCCGTGGCACGCGAGGGCTGTCAAAAACATTCTCGTAGCTGAATTGATCGCCGTGTGCGACGTGATCCCGGAGAAGGCGGAGAAGATCAAGGAGGAGTTCGGAGCGCAGTACGCCTACGCGGATTATCATGAATTGCTTGCGAGAGACGACGTAGATGTTGTGTCCATATGCACCCCGAGCGGGATGCACGCGGACATGGGCATGGACGCCGCTCGCGCGGGCAAGCACGTGATGACCGAGAAGCCGATTGACATCGCCCTTGAGAGAATAGATCGCTTGGTTCAGGTGTGCAGTGAGCAGAAGGTGAAGCTGGCGTGCATCTTCCAGCGCCGGACTTCGAACCTCTGGCAGCGCGTTAAGCGCACGATTGATGAGGGCAAGCTGGGGAAGATGGTGCTCGCGTCCGCGTACCTGAAGTACTTCAGGAGCCAGGAATACTACGACAGCGCGGGTTGGAGAGGCACCTGGGCGCTCGACGGCGGCGGCGCATTGATGAATCAGGGAGTCCACATGATTGACCTCCTGCGCTGGATAATGGGACCCGTGGATACCGTCTTTGGTCTCGCGGACCACCTGGCCAGGAAGATCGAGGTAGAGGACACCGCAGTTGCTGCGATAAAGTTCAAGAGTGGAGCATTCGGCACGCTCGAGGGCACGACTTCCGTCACGCCGGGAATGAACCACCGGATGGAGTTCCATGGGGAGAAAGGCACCATCCTGGTTGACGGAGAAGGCGTCGCACGCTGGGATGTGCCGGGCGAAGACAGGGAGGCTGTGGTAAAGGAGCTGGAGGACAGGGTTGGCAGCGCGGCTTCCGATCCGACCGCTATTTCCACATACGGCCACCAGGTCCAGATCGCCGACCTGATTGCCGCGGTGCGTGAGGGTCGAGAACCCATGGTAAGCGGCGCGGAGGCGCGGCATGCTGTGGAGCTGATACTCGCCGTGTACAAATCCGCGCAGACCGGCAGGCCGGTTGAACTTTAGCGGGCATTCCAGCGTAGTAGAATTTAGAACAGTGTTTCGACGCATCGTTCCGTGGGAATTCCCCTGCAAGGGGACGAAACGAAGGCTGATTCGCCGTTGACCAGGGGCGGGCTTGGTCCTACCGAGCGAGAAGTTCGAGGGTGTTCACCGACATGTCAGACGAAGGAACTGGGAGCAGAAAACATAGGAAGTCTATACAGGAGTACCTGGACCAGGCTGCCAAGCTTGAAGAGCAGGGGCTTTTCCGTAAGGCTGTTGGTGAACTGGAGAAGGCCCTGCGGCGGACGGCCGACAAGTCGCCCATCTACAAAAGGCTTGCTGATCTGTACCAGGGCCAGCGCCGGCTGGACGACGCGGTCGCGGCACTGAGGAAGGCAATCAGAGCGGACCGGGAGGACGTGCAGGCGCGCGAGATGCTTCTCGAGACGCTGCTGGAGCTCAGCAGATTTGACGACGCCATCAAGGAGAGCAAGGAACTGCTTCGAGTGAGCCCTCGCAGTCTGTCCGCGAGAGAGGTCCTGAGTTCGGCGTACCTTCAGAAGGGGACGCTTGAAAAGGCGCTTCAGGTCACCAACGAGCTGATCAGCATGGATCCTACCTCGCCGGTGAACCATTTCAGGAAGGCGTGGCTCTACCAGCAGAAAGGCGATGTCGGAAACGCCATCCACGAGTTCACCCGCGTGCTCGAGATGCACCCCGATACGGAAATGGCCCGGTACGCGCAGCAGGCAATTGATACGCTGGACTCATTTCAGCTTCGGCACATCGTAATGCTCGCGGTAGAGGATTACATCTTCCGCGCGAAGTTGATACGCGATCCCGAGGCCGCTGCTCTGGAACGCGGCTACTACCTCAGCTACTCCGGCATGGCGGCCCTGAAGCAGATACAGTTCGACGAACTGCCCGAAGTCTACGCCGAGTGGAAGCAGAGGTACTATCACTAGCAGCCAGCCGCCAGCCGCCAGCAAGGCATTCCCTCTCCCCTGGAGGGAGAGGGCTAGGGTGAGGGGGACGACCGGAAATCCGAAATCCGAAATCCGAAATCCGAGATAGCTTCAACGCCCGAGTGTACACATCACGACGAACCGCCGAGCTGGAAGCCGAGATGGCGAGGATCGGAGCCGAGTGGCCCGGAATCGCCAGGATGGTCGGCAAGGCGGTTCATTTTGCCGTAAAGGTTCACGGCGTCCGAACGCCCGCAGCTCTCATACTGAAAGAGGAGATGCTGTCGAAGGGCGGGGACGCCGCAATTCATCGCGACTGCATCACGAACCGCGTGGAGCGTTCGGACGTACTGCTCATGGGCAGCGAGGCGGCCTTCAATTGGGTCGTCGCCGATCTGCGTGCCCAGCCGTTTTCACTTCCGCGTCTGGCCGACGAGATCGCGCATGCGATTGAGCGCTTCAAGAGCGCCTCGCCGCGCACCCCTGCCGGTGATGAGCTTCCCGAGCGCCTTCGGCCGTTCTATTCCGCCCTTCGCGAGCGCACGCTCGTAATGGGCGTCCTGAACGTCACGCCGGATTCGTTCTCAGACGGCGGCCTGTATCGGGACAGGGAAGCGGCCGTCGCGCACGGCGTTCGAATGGCAAATGACGGGGCAGATGTGATAGATGTCGGCGGCGAGTCGAGCCGCCCTCATGCCGAATCCGTGCCTCTGCAGGAAGAGTTGTCGCGGGTGAAGCCTGTGATCCAGGCCCTGGCGGAGCGAACTCAGACACCGATTTCCATAGACACGTACAAGCCTGACGTCGCACGAGCGGCCCTCGACGCCGGAGCGAGCATCATCAACGACATCACGGGCCTGGCCGATCCCGACACGCGCAGGCTCGCCACCGAGCGGAAGGCACCGTGCGTTATCATGCACATGAAGGGCACTCCGCAGACAATGCAGGAGAACCCGGTTTACGAGGACGTTGTCTCGGAGATCATGGCATTCCTCCGCGAGCGGATCTCGCTGGCGGTGGAAGCCGGCGTCCCGGAGGAGTATCTGATCGTGGACCCCGGCATCGGCTTCGGGAAGACCGCCGAGCACAACCTGGAGATCATCCGCAAGCTCGGCGACCTCAAGTCGCTCGGCCTTCCGATCCTCATCGGTCCGTCCAGGAAAGCCTTCATCGGCAAGGCTCTCGGCGGTGTGCCTGCAGCCGAGCGGCTCCACGGCACCGCGGCGACCGTCGCCCTCAGCATCGCGAACGGCGCGAACATCGTCCGCGTGCACGACGTGAAGGAGATGGCCCAGGTCGCCCGCATGGCGGATGCGGTGGTGCGGCAGGGTTGTTGACACGTGCTCCCTCAGGCTGTAGACTGACATCGGTGCGGGATATCATGGAACTGAGCTTTGAGTGGGATGAGGAGAAGGCGACAGCGAATCTCAACAAACACGGGGTCACTTTCGAGGAGGCGAAAACGATCTTCGGCGACCCTCTGGCGATAACCATACCGGATCCGGAGCATTCTGCGGACGAAGATCGGTACGTTGAAATCGGTACCTCGGCAAACGGGGAGCTCCTTGTCGTGGTTTACGCAGAGCGCGGGTCAAGCATCCGGATCATCAGTTGCCGCAGGGCGGCCAGATCGGAGAGAAAGTCATATGAAGAAGTCGGTATCTGAGAATGAGGACTTGGAGAAAGAAGCTCTCCCTGAGTACGATTTCACTGGCGGTGTGAGGGGCAAGCATCACAAAGCATACCGTGAGGGTCACCGCGTCAGAATCCGCAAGTCCGATGGCAGAGTCATCGAGCATCATTTCACGCTGGAAGAGGGCGCCGTGATGCTGGAGCCGGACGTCCGCGACTACTTTCCTGACTCCAAAGCGGTGAACGACGCCCTGCGTTCGCTCATCAAGCTCGCGCCCAAGAAGCGCCGGGCGAGAGCGAAGGCAAAGCAGCCATAGCGATGTGCCCGGATCCTCCTGCCGCCCTCAGCATCGCCAGCGGCGCGAACGTCGTCCGCGTACACGACGTGAAGGAGATGGCCCAGGTGGCCCGCATGGCGGATGCGGTAGTGAGGCACCCTACTTCGGATACACCACCGTTGCGGCGATCTGATTGCTGCTCTCGAGGGTGAACCTGCCGTGGAGGCCGGATCATCCCTCAGTTCTCTTGAGAACCGCGTGCCATATCTCGGACAGTCCCAATTCGTCGGCCCATCGAGCGATGTAGTCCCGGTCAAGCTCATGCCCGCTGATCTTCAGAATACCGGTTATGTCTCGAAGGTGCTTCTCGGAGCCGCCTTCCCGGTAATAGAGCATCTTGCCGATGATGATGTCTTCGGGGCTGGCGACATATCCCTCCAGGTCCGGGAACAGAAGAACCTTTCGCCTCCTTTGCAGTTGTTCGCATCCCCACGGATCTGTCCGCGCAACAAGGAAATCGACTTTCGTGCCCGAGGCCGGGTGAATGACGTTGAACTGGTCTTCCTGCCGCACCGCGCGGGACACCGCTTCGGGGCTCACGTAGAACTCGCTGGCTGGGAACGCCGAACACAATCGCTTCATCTGTTCCTCGGAAAGCCGAACTACGATATCAATGTCTTGGGTCAGCCTCGGCTCGCCATAGGCGGAGCTGGAAAACGAGCCCACCACCATATAAGTGATCTTCGATTCCTCGAGCACTCTGATGACGTATCTGAGCAGATCAGCTTGGTCCACGTGCAATCCTCCTGACGACCTCCCGCGCGACCCGGGCATCGTCCCAGTCGGGGTGCCGCGTGCGGATCGAGCCCTCCAGCAGCAGGCGAGCAGTCCGGTCTGCGGAGAGGACCATCCCGATGCGTTCCCACGTGGTCTTGTGCCTGAGTACCTCAGCCAGCGCGTCGTCCACTACCTCGATCTGTCCGGGATCCAAGCGATGCATCATCCGACATCCGCTCCTACTTCGGAAACACCACCGTCGCCGTGATGTGGCCGTCGCTTTCGAGAGTAAACTTGCCGTGGAGGTCGTCGCGGACGAGGCTCTCGACTATCTGAAGCCCCAGGTTCCGATGCTTGTGCACGTCGAAGTCGTCCGGCAGCGGGGTTCCATCGTTCGCCACCACAAGCCTGATGTCCCTGTCTCTCTCCGATAGTTCCACACATATCCGCCCCTTATCTATCTGCCCGAACCCGTGTTCAACCGCGTTCTGAATCAGCTCGTTCAGGATCAGGGCGACGGAGGTGGCCTTCGCAGGCGGAAGCAGGATGTCCGATCCGCGTACAGACGTGTCCACATGCTTCTCCGGCGCAACCAGGCTCTGGCGGGTCGCCGTCAGGATGTTCTCCGCGACCTTCCTGATGCTCACCACATCCATCTCTTCCATTGAGAGCACCTCGTGAACCGCCGCGATGCTGAGGATCCGGTTGATGCTCTCCTGGAGCACGGTTTGAACCGAGTCCGTCTTCGCATAGTGCATCTGGAGCCGGAGCAGGCTTGCGATGGTCTGGAGATTGTTTTTCACCCGGTGGTGCATCTCCTGGACGACAGCGGACTTCACCACCAGTTTCGCGTTCTCGATTGCAATGGCCGCATGACTTCCGATGGCCGTCAGGACGGCGATTTCCTCGCTCGAAAACACATGCGGCTTGGCCGTGTAGCAGTTCAGCACTCCGATGATCTTGTCTCGGAGGCGGAGCGGCACGCATATCATGGAGCAAAGCCCTTCCCTGCGGGCTATGTCCGGATACCGGTATTCCGGTGTGTTCTTCACGTCGAGCACGGCGATCGGCTGACCTTCCGAGATCGCTTTCCCAGCCAGGCTTTCGCCCAGCTTCAGGTTCGGCTTCCGAATGTATTCCCGGCTGCTGCTTTGAGTCGCCTTGATGACCAGTTCCTGCTTCTCCTCATCGAGGAGCATGACCGTCACGATCTTGAACTTCATGCTCTCCGCAGTCATGGCGACGATGAGACTCAGGATTTCGTCGAGGTACATGCCCGAGGTGATGGAGCGGCTGACCTCCGAGAGCGTGGAGAGGTGAGAGACCTGGGCTTCCATGTGCCGGTACAACCGCGAGCTTTGGATCACGTTCGCGACCTGCTCCGCTATCTGCTCCATGAGTCTGACCTGGCTGTTGGTGTATTCGTGCGGTGGATCCGTCCGGATGTTGATAACGCCGATGAGCTGATCCTCCGCCATCAGCGGAACCGAGAGCATTGACTGAAAGCGGTCTTCCTTGAGGTCACCAAACGCCTTGTATCGGCGATCGCGGAAGGCTTCTCTGCCGAGCGCCACGTGCTTCCGAGTCTTGGCAACCCAGCCGGTGATGCCTTCGCCGACCTTCAGCCGAATCTTGCCTACCACGCCTTTTGTGGGACCTTTGGCTGCACGGAGAACAAGCTCTTCGCCGGCATCGTCCAGCAGATAGATGAAACAGGTGTCGGTCTTCGTGACCTGGACCGCTATGTCCGCGACAACTTCGAGCAGATGTTCGGTGTCGAAAGTCGAGCCGATGGCCTGACCGAGCTTCCGCAGGGCCTCGACCTCGACCTCCTTCTCGGCCAATGCGGCCTCTAGTTGGCGAATATGCGCCTTTGCATCTTCGAGTTTGTCGATCATGTTTAAACCCATCGGGAGTACTGGAGTGGTGGGATATTGGAGTACTGGAAATCCACGACTCCATTATTGTATGGGTATCTTTCAAACCCATCCTCTATTCTACAGTGGTCTAAGCAAGAAGTTCATCGCCTGCATCCTGGTGACCTACAAGGAGAATGACATCTCTTGAGGGCGCTGCACATGGTGTGGCGTTATACGCGGCTATCAAAGCCTGGGCGATCCGCACCGCGCCCGGGGATAAATAGACTACACAGTCGCCTCGTGGATTCATCTTGCTGGTAAACATCGCAGCATCTCTCTGCCCACCTGCCTCGATATACAGACGCGTGAACGCCTTTGCAATCTCACCTTCCTTTCCGGCCTTCACTTGATCGGACGACAACTCAATCTTATACCATTCCATTCGATCAGCCCTCCGAATACGCCTAACAGTTTTTTATCCCCTATGGATTCCCATGATGACCGTCGTCCGGGATATATTTCGGTCTGTCAGGAGAATTGAGTACTAGAAATGCATTACTCCAACACTCCGCTACTTCATTATTACACGTCCTGCGTCAAGATAATCGCCTCCGCGACCTCCCGCATGGATTTGCGCGCATTCATGCTCTGGAGCTGGATCCAGCGGAATGCTTCCTGCTCGCTCATGCCCCGCTTGTCCATGAGTATGCCCTTCGCACGGTCAACGAGCTTGCGCGTCTCCAGCTTGTCCTGCAGCGAGCTTACCTCCTTCTCCAGAGCTTCCAGCTCCTTGTAGCGGGAGATCGCGATTTCTATTGCAGGCAGCAGATCGGCCTCCTTAAATGGTTTGACCAGGTAGCCGAACACGCCGGCTTCCTTCGCACGATCTATCAAATCCTGCTGGCTGTACGCCGTCAGCAGGAGCACCGGGCAGATCTTCTCCTCGGTGATGATCTTGGCCGCGTCGAGGCCGTCCATCTCGGGCATTCTTATGTCTAAAATGGCGAGATCGAGTTCGTTCTTGCGAGCCAGCTCCACGGCTGACCTGCCGTCAGTCGCTTCCGCTACGACCCGGTGGCCCATGCTCTCCAGGGTCTTCCTGAGGTCGAGTCGGATGATTGACTCGTCGTCCGCAATGAGTATTCGCAGGGATTCCATCCACTAATCTCCCGTTTGGATGTCCAGGTAGCGTATCCGGCTCCGGGATCGCTGCTTGGAATCTGGCGTCCGGCATCAGCATTGTTTCACGATTGTACATTATGGTATAATCTTTGTCAAAATGCCGGCCGGCAGTCGGGAGAAAGAGACTATGCGCTTCATGCGCCGCGGCGGAACGAGCATCGCCGGTGCTGCTGCTTATGTAGCTATCAGGCTTGGGATGCATATGGTCGGGCCTGGGATCCTGGACCCTCGCCTGGCAATTGTCTCGTCAATAGCGATCATGATGCTGGTGCAACTGGCACTGGTCGTCAGCATTGCCCGGCTGCAGATGAAGCCCCGGTTGACGGCTCTGTGGGCCCTGCTCTTCGCGGTTGGCTTTGTGGGCATGGTTCTGCTGCCCAGGATCGGGCACGCGGGCTCCGCGGGAGCCGAGATAGGCTTGGCGGCCGTCCAGGATCTCCTACTTATGCTGACCGCCGCCTTCCTGGGCTGTACCATCAGCTACGTCATCCGTGAGCCGAACATCCTGCTGCCCGCAGCAGTCTTCGCGGGTCTTGTTGACTACTGGAGCGTGAGCTGGGGACCGCTGAGCCGCATCATGGAGAAGAAGCCGTCTGTCGTGGCGGCCATGTCTGTCCACGTTCCGACGCCTGTGCCCGGCGTGCCCGGGACCATGATCGGCATGGGCGATTTCGTGTTTCTCGCGCTCTTCTTCGGCGTGCTCTACAGGTTCGGCATGAACGTCAGGGGCGCCTTCTGGCTCGGGTACCTCCTTCTCACGGCTGCTATGCTTGTGGTGTTGGGATATGGGGGTGCGCTGCCGGCGCTGGTTCCGATGGGCGTCGCGGTCGTGGCGACGAATATCCGTCGTTTCCACCTCAATCGCGATGAACTGCTTGCCACGCTGTACGTTGGCGTATTGCTCCTGGTGCTCCTTGTGGCGTCCGGAGTTTTCCTCTTCAGGCGGTAAGTGATGCCGCCGATATGGCGCGTGAGACAGCAGACCGTCCGAAGTCTCACGGCGCAGGCAAGGTGTAGCGATGACAGAGAAGTATGACTTTCAAGCAATCGAGAAGAAGTGGCACGACCGCTGGGAGAAGGCTGACCTTTACAAGACCAAAGACGATCCCGGCAAGCCGAAGTACTACTACCTGGACATGTTCCCGTACCCATCAGGCCCGCTGCACATGGGCCACATGCGCAACTACATCATCGGCGATGTGGTTTCTCGCCACCGGGTGATGGACGGGTACAACGTCCTTCACCCCATGGGCTTTGATTCCTTCGGGATCCCCGCCGAGATGGCGGCAATAAAGAACGGTATCCATCCGGCGAAGTGGACGAAGGACTGCATTACCCGGCAGCACGAGCAGTTCAGCGAGCTCGGCATCTCGTTCGACTGGAGCCGCGAGGTCATCACCTGCCTGCCCGAGTACTATAAGTGGAACCAGTGGTTCTTCCTGAAGTTCCTGGAGCGCGGCCTGGCGTACAAGAAGCTCGCGCCGGCGAACTGGTGCCCCACCTGCGAGACTGTGCTCGCAAATGAGGAAGCCGAGGGCGGCGAGTGCTGGCGGTGTCACAGCGCAGTCACTCGGAAGGACATCGAGCAGTGGTTCTTCAGGATCACCGAATATGCGGACCGCCTGCTGGACGACATTGACCTGCTGGAGGACTGGCCGGAGCGCGTGCGCACGATGCAGAGAAACTGGATCGGCCGAAGCGAGGGCGTCGTCATCCACTTTAAGGTCGCAGAGACCGGCGATGACGTGCCCGTCTACACGACCCGCCAGGACACCATCTACGGCGTCACGTATATGGTCCTCGCGCCGGAGCACCCGCTGGTGGAAAAGCTCACCGCCGGCACGAAGTACGAGTCTGCCGTAAAGAAGTTCGTCGCCCAAGTTCGCTCGCTGAGCGAGATCGAGCGCCTTTCAACCACCCTCGAGAAGGTCGGTATGTTCATCGGCGCTCACGCAGTCAATCCGATGAACGGCGAGAAGGTCCCGATCTGGATCACGAACTACGTCCTGTTGGGGTACGGCACCGGGGCGGTGATGGGCGTTCCCGCGCATGACCAGCGGGACTTCGAATTCGTGAAGAAGTATGGCCTCCCGATTCGTGAGGTCATTGTTCCGCCCGGAGCGGAGGCGCAGGATCCCGAGCATATGGTTGGTGCGTACATCGAGCCGGGCGTGCAGGTGAACTCCGGTGGTCCATTCGACGGCATGCCAAGTGAGCAGGCAAAGGAAGCCATCGCGGACTACATGGAGGAGCGCAAAGTCGGCTATCGCCACGTGAACTACCGCCTGCGCGACTGGTTGATCTCACGGCAAAGGTACTGGGGCACGCCGATCCCGATTCTCTACTGTGAGAAGTGCGGCATGGTTCCCGTGCCTGAGGACCAGCTCCCGGTCGTGCTCCCGACAGATGTGAAGTTCACTGGAAAGGGCGAGTCACCGCTTGCGAAGTCGGCGGAATTCGTCAACACCGTCTGCCCGACGTGCGCGGGTCCCGCGAAGCGGGAAACCGACACCATGGCGACTTGGATAGACTCCTCCTGGTACTTCCTGAGGTACGCCAGTCCGCACGAGGAGAAGGCGCCCTTCGATACGAAGGCTGCGGATTTCTGGCTGCCGGTTGATCAGTACGTCGGCGGAGTGGAGCATGCGGTTCTGCACCTGCTCTACTCGCGCTTCTTCACGAAGGTGATCCACGATCTGGGGCTGATAGATTTCTCCGAGCCGTTTAGCAAGCTTTTTACCCAGGGCATGATCTACAAAGACGGCTTCAAGATGAGCAAGTCCCGGCCCAACGTCGTCTCGCCGGATTACATCTGCGGCAAGTACGGCGCGGACACCGGGCGCATGTTCATCCTGTTCATCGGGCCGCCCGACCAGGATGCCGAGTGGAGCGACCAGGGCGTCGAGGGCTCGTTCCGATTCCTGAACCGCGTCTGGCGCTTCTTTGCATCGAACCTCAATAGCTACGATCCTACGTGGCGCGCGGCCTTGAAGGCAGGCTCGTCCGCCATAGCTTCAGCGAAGCCGGAGCTGAGCGTGCCGGAGCGGAACTTGAGGCGGAAGACCCATCAGACGATCCGGAAGGTCACCTCCGACATCGAGCGGTTCCACTTCAACACCGCCGTCAGTGCGCTCATGGAGATGCTGAACGAGATGGTCGCTTTTGCAGGATGGGAGGGCGAGGCTCCTGCCGAGCCGCGATCAGCGGACAGCCAGCCGCCAGCCGCCAGCAGCCAGGAAAAGCTCCCTCGCCCGTGCTGCGAAGCCGCAACGGGAGAGGGCAGGGGTGAGGGCGGGTCTGCAGTCCGCAGTCCGCGGTCTGCGGTCTTGTCCGAGGCCATGGAGAATCTGGTCCTGCTCCTCGGGCCGTTCGTGCCGCACATCGCCGACGAGCTCTGGGAGCGGCTCGGAAACGCGGGCACAACCTACGAGCAGACCTGGCCGAAGCACGACCCCGTCATCGCGAAGGCCGAGGAAGTCACAGTCGTTCTTCAAGTGAACGGCAAGGTCCGCGACCGCATTCAAGTGCCCATTGACACCGACCGCGCCGAACTCGAGCGCCTCGCCCTCGAAAACGACCGTATCAAGTCCTTCCTCGGCAGCAAGGCCGTGGAACGCGTCATCGTCGTGCCGGGGAAATTGGTCAACATCGTAGCATAGTAGGGGAGGCCTTCCACGGCCTCCCGAAATCCGGGCGACCGCGGAGGGTCGCCCCTACCAAATGCGGGCAATACGTAGGGGAGGCCTTCCACGGCCTCCCGGAATTCCACGAAGGGAATTCCTCGCCGGCGCGCGAACCCTACATCAGCATGATCTAGAGGTCAAATCGCATGCGCGTATGCCGCAAGTTTGTTCCGCTTTTCCTCCCCCTCCTGTGTGCCCTCAGCATATCCAGCTGCGCCAAACAGGACACCGGCAAGATCAAGCTCGTGGTCTGGGGTCTCACGGCGAGCGAGGAGTCCAAAGGCCTCGACGCCGCGGTTGCCGAGTTCGAGCGCCGTCACCCGAACGTAGACGTGAGCATCCTCTCCATGGGCGCCGGCGAGATGAACCCCCAGAAGCTGATGACCGCCATCGTCGGCAAAGTTCCGCCGGACATCATCCACCAGGACCGCTTTACCATCGGCGACTGGGCCTCCCGCGATACCTTCATGCCGCTCGGCGAGCTGATCCAGCGCGACCGGGACAAGCCTTACGGAATCAAGCCGGAGGAGTTCTACAAAGCCTGCTGGGCCGAGGCGACTTACAAGGGCAAGGTCTACGCGATTCCCTTCAATACCGACGACCGTGCGCTCTACTATAACCGCAGGCTGTTCCGAGAGGCCGGACTGGATCCGGATCGGCCGCCGAGAACCTGGGACGAATTGCTCGATTACGCGAAGAAGCTGACCAGGTACCGGAAGGATGGCGGCTTTGACCGGATCGGCTTCATCCCCAATTTCGGCAATAGCTGGCTCTACCTCTATAGCTGGCAGAACGGCGGCGAGTTCATGAGCCCCGACGGCCGTACATGCACCATGAACAACCCCAGGTCCGTCGAGGCGCTCGAATATATGGTCTCGGTCTACGATGCTCTGAAGGGCGTAGACGCGATCAGCTCATTCTCGTCTGCGTTCAAGGCGAACGAGCTGGATCCGTTCCTCATCGGCCTGGTCGCCATGAAGATAGACGGCAACTGGTTCACGAACAACATCGCCAGGTTCGCCCCGGATCTGGATTTCGCCGTTGCGCCCGCTCCGGTTCCCGGCGCACGCTATGAGGGGAAGCCTCCGTTCACCGGCCAGCCGAGGTTCATCACCTGGAGCGGCGGATTCTCGCTCGCAATACCGAGGGGCGCGAAGCACGTCGAGGAATCCTGGGAGTTCATCAAGTGGATGGTCTCCGAAGAGGGCCAGATGATAGCCAACGAGGGGCAGAGGAAGTACAACCTGAGCAAAGGCCGGCCCTATGTGCCCTGGATGACCGCGAACGCCAGAATAAACGAGGTGATATTCCGGAAGTTCGCGCCCAGGGAGCGGAAGTTCCGCGAGCCGACCCGCGTGTTCCTCGATCTCATGTCGGTCTCGAAGTACCGGCCCGTCACTTTCGTCGGCCAGCGCCTCTGGGACGAGCATGTGCGGGCGTTCGATCTGGCGACGCACCATAAGCTCTCGCCTCAGGCGGCAATGGACTCCGGCACCAATGTAGCTCAAAAGGAACTGGACAAGGTCTTCGAGCGCGGGAAGTACAAGCGGCTGAACTGGACCTATCCCTTTGCGATCCTCGGCGCGGGTGTTCTCCTCCTTGTCGCTTTGATCATCCGGAAGTTCCGCGAGTACGGGCCGATCGGCAGGCTCTCGCAGGGAGAGGCGGTTGCAGGCTATCTCTTCGCCTCACCGTGGATTCTTGGCTTCCTGGTCTTCACCATCGGTCCCATCATCGCCTCGATCATCTTCAGTTTCTGCGACTACGACGTGCTTCACGCGGCCCGCTGGGTCGGCCTGAAGAACTACTCCGACCTCCTGGGGGACGACTGGTATTATCTCAAGAAGGCCACGTATAATGCCGGTTTTCTTGCGGCGTTTGGCCTGCCGCTCGGCATGATCACCGGACTTGCGATCGCAATGCTGCTCAACACCAAGATCGGCGGCATGACGTGGTACCGCACGATATACTACCTGCCGTCCATCGTTCCGATCGTGGCCAACGCGATCCTCTGGGTATGGGTGTTGAATCCCGAGTACGGCCTGATCAACGCGGCATGGCGGGCCACCCTCACCCAGTGGTTCGGCGTGTCGGCGCCCCTCTGGTTGACAAACGAGTACAGTGCGAAACCGGCCTTGATCATCATGGGCCTGTGGGGCGCCGGCGGCGGAATGATCCTCTGGCTCGCCGGTCTCCAGGGAGTTCCGCAGCATCTCTACGAGGCCGCCGATATTGACGGGGCGAACTGGTGGAGCCGGTTCTGGAATGTCACCCTGCCGATGCTCACGCCGTACCTGTTCTTCAACCTGATCATGGGAACAATCGGCGTGCTTCAGACATTCGAGAGCGTCTACATCATGACCCGCGGCGGGCCGGTGGACGCCACTCTCGTCCCGGTGCTCTATCTCTTCAACAATGCGTTTGCATACTTCAAGATGGGTTATGCATCGGCGCTGGCTTGGCTGCTCTTCGTTATCATACTTGCGCTCACGCTGATCCAGCTAAAGCTCGCGCCGAGGTGGGTTCACTACGAGGCGGAGAAGGGGAAGTGAACAGTCATCAGTCACCAGTGACCAGTTACCAGTGACCAGTCACCAATCCACTGTTCACTGATCACTGTTCACTGATCACTGACCGCCGAGGCTAGGAATTGACGTAGATGGAATCGCTGAATCCCACATTCTGGATACTCGGCACGCTGCTGCTCTACACGGCAGTCGGACTCCTGCTGGTGCTGGTTCTGGAAGGCACAAAGTACCGCAGCCCGACGATGCTCCTGGGAACCGCGCTTTCCCTGGTCCCCGCCGTTCTGGTCGGCGCACTGGCGGATTCACCGCGCCCGTTGAAGTACTTCACCGTATTCGCACTTGCGCTTGCCGGCCTGTACATGGCTTTCCTGGCTGGTCCGAAGCGCGTCACGGACTGGAAGCGAATCAAGCAGCGCAAGGAATACGCTCGGAAGGCGGTCTTCCACCTCGTCCTGCTCACGGGTTCGGCGGTCTTCATAATGCCGTTCGCCTGGCTCGTGACCACCTCCGTGAAGGAGGAGGACCAGATCTTCAAGTATCCGCCGGTCTGGATTCCGACCCAGCAGGTGAAGATCAACCTGGACGGTCGCAAGCGCGGGCTGTCCACTTTTGAGACCGCGGGCCGCAGCGTGAAAGTGGCCGAGATCTCCGAATTCCAGGACGGGCGCAAGAAGATACGCGTGCTTCCCGGCGAGCCCGACGCCGGCCGGACCTTCGTTGTCGAGCGCTCCGCGCTGACCAAGGTTCGGAAATTCGCGCCCAAGTGGGAGAACTACTCGGACGCGCTCGAATTCCTGCCCGAGGAGACGCACAAGGGGCTGATCTACGTCTGGAATACGGTGTATATCACTCTCCTGAGCATTCTCGGCACCCTCATGTCCAGCTCGCTGGTGGCGTACTCATTTGCCCGGCTCCGGTGGCCCGGCAGGGACGCGCTCTTCCTCGTGCTGCTGTCAACCATGATGCTCCCCGGCGCGGTGACGATGATACCCGTCTTTCTCGTGTTCCGCGCCCTCGGCTGGGTGGACACGCTGAAGCCGCTGTGGGTGCCGTCGTTCTTCGCCGGAGCGTTCAGCGTCTTTCTCCTGCGGCAGTTTTTCCTGACAATCCCCACGGATCTGGAGGATGCCGCGAAGATTGACGGGTGCAGCTACTTCGGGATCTACTGGCGGGTGATGCTCCCGCTCATCAAGCCGGCGCTCGCGGCGCTGACCATCATGACGTTCATGGGCTCGTGGAACAACTTCATGGGCCCGTTGATATACATCAACTCGCCGGAGAAGATGCCGCTCGCCTATGCCCTGCAGCTTTTCCAGACCGCCCACGGCGCGGAGTTCGGCCTGCTCATGGCCGCCTCAACGCTCGTCATGCTCCCGGTCCTGATCGTCTTCTTCTTCACCCAGCGCTACTTCATTCAGGGGATAACGCTCACGGGGATAAAGCAGTGAGGAATCCACGCCGTTTGGCGGCAGGCTCGCGTTCTCTTTCGCCTCTGCGAACGTGCCATCTCCAATGACCGCCAGGGCCAGGTTTGTCATTCTGAGCGCAGGCGAAGAATCTCCCACGCTCCGAATGAGATGCTTCGCTCTGCTCAGCATGACATTGCTGTCAAGGATCGTGGAGTGTTTCATGACCGCGAGCCCGTTGTTCAGCCGCCGGTTCCCTGGTATACTTGTCGAAGGTTGCACTCTGCTCTCTACTTTGAGGGACAGTCAATGAAGCACACATTTGCGGTTGAAGCTCTGCTATGTCTATGCGCCGCCCTGCTCGTCATGCAGGGTTCCAGCAGCGCGGAGAAGGCCAGGCCGCTGGTCGGTGTCTACTACTTCCCGGGGTGGTACCGTGCAGCCGGCAATCCGTCCGGTGAGTACAGCGAGTGGCGGTCGGCGATCATGAAGGCCGCCGTGCCTCGTCCGCTGTGTGGGTTCTACAATGACGCCGATCCCCGGCTCTGGGCCTACTACATCCACTGGATGGCAACCCACGGCATTGATTTCATCGCCTTCGATTGGTACTATAACTCCGGCCAGGAGTACCTCTACGAGTCGCTCGACCGCGGCTTCCTGCAGTCCTCCAGGAACAAGGACATCAAGTTCTGCATCCACTGGTGCAACCACGGCGGCGCATGGTTCCACAAGCCGCTCGATCAGACCCAGCCGGCCGTGCTCGCCATGACCGATCTTCTCTGTGCCAGGTACTTCCACAGGCCGAACTACCTGCGCATCAATGATCGCCCGGTGTTCATGATCTACGAGATCAACACCTTGCTCAGTTTCGGCGGCGCCGACGCCGCACGGGATACGCTCGCCGCCATGCGCAAGCGTGCGAAGGAGAAGGGCTTCCCCACCCTCTATCTCGTGGCGGTCTATTCCGGCAGCTCCCCGGAGTACGTCGCCATGCTGAAGAAGCTCGGCTTCGATGCCTTCTGCGCTTACACGTACTGCTGGATGCGCCCTCCAAGCGTCATGTGGGACACGCAGGCCGTGCCATACCCCGACCTGGCCGATATGATCGCCGACTACCTCTATCCATACCTGGAGCGCACCGGCGCGAATGCCGGGATTCCGTACTGGCCCACGTCGTTCTCCGGCTGGGACGACCGCCCGCGCGCAGGTCTGGAGAAGGCTTTCGTGAACACCGGCAACACCCCCGAAGCGTTCGGCAAGATGTTCCAGCACGCGCTCAAGCACGTCAACCCATCCTCGCCGGTGGTGATGGTCGAGGCATGGAACGAGTGGGGCGAGGGAGCGTGCATCGAGCCATCGAAGCAGTTCGGGTTCGGCTTTCTGAAAGCCCTGGCCGATTCCCTCGGCAAGCGTTCGCCATACGAAGTCCTTCCGAGCGCTGAGGAGATTGCGTCGTGGAGCGTTCTCACGCCCGAGGAGTTGAAGATCGCGGAGGAAAACGAGTCGAAGCCCTGGCCCAGCAAAGAGCCTAAGATGTACCGGTTCGGCAAGAGCTTCGACGCGCCTGAGGTGAAGATGCCGTATGTCTTCGACTTCACTTCTGGTGGGATCTCGACAGATGAGCTGGGACTGGACAACATATCGGTCAAGGAGCAGACGGCTGAGGGCACGTGGTTCGAGACGACCGGCGGCGACCCGAAGATCGTGCTTCCGAGGGTCCAAGTTCCCATGCGGCAGATCAGGCGCATCACGGTAGATGGCAAGATCGTCGGTGGCCTCCCTGATGATCTCGGTCAGCGCCAACTCGAGGTATTCTGGTCCACGGGACTGATGCCCGAGTTCACGCAGTTCGCCTCCGCCGCCCTTTCCTGGCCCTCGACCGGCAATCCGTTCGTCAATACGGCAGACATCATCTGGTGGAAGGCCACCGGGACGCCACTCCTTCGCTTGCGCATTGACCCATGTGGAGGTTCCGGCGTAGGGTTCAGACTGCGACGGGTAGTTCTGTCCGGAGATTGAGAGAGGCGCGCTCAGTCAACCTGGTCCAGTGGTGTTCGCAGCGTGGCCGGCGGAACGCGGGGGGCCTGTGGTCAGGTAGGTACGCGCGCGCGTGCTGTTGAATACTAGCGGAGGGGTGAACATTCGAGCCCCTCGGAGGTGGGAGTAAGATGTCCTCAGGCGATTCGCGTATCCCCTGGGCGGCGGCGGTGCTTCTCATGCTGTCGCTCGTCGGCGTGACGTGCAGCGCCGAGCCCGGCTCCGAAGGCAGTGGCCCGAAGCTCTGGGGAATCAAGAGCACGAAGCAGCTCCTGGAAGCGGTGGGGAAGATACCATCACAGGGCGCGACTCTGCGCCTCTCACCCGGCCAGTACGTCATCTCGAAGGGCATTGCCTTCAAGGGCACCAACCACATCAACATCATCGGAAGCGGCTGGAACACGACCATCCGAATGGCGGGCAAGGGCGACGCGCTGACCTTCGAGGACTGCGTGTTCTGCACCATCCGAGACTTGATGGTCGTCGGCGGCTCGGATGCCGGCTCGGGAATCGTCTTCAAGGGCAAACACTCATCCTCCAATACCGTGGATTTCTGCCGCATCGCGGAGTTCCCGGTGAGCGGAATCCGGTTCGAGGGAAGTCCTGAGTCTGCTCTGTCGTCGAACACCGTCAGCCGTTGCCATTTCATCGGCAACCTCCAGGATCAGCTCTACAGCCTGAACAACAACGACTTCTACATCCTGCAAAACCAGTTCGGCACGCACGGGAAGCATCCTCGTACGGGCGTGGTGCTTGACCATTCGTCCGCCGGGACGTACTCCATGAACTACCACTGGGGCAACGAGGTCGCGTTCAGGATGGGGCCGTTCTCCAACTTCAACCGCATCGAGAACAATCGGTTTGAGAACTCGGACAGGGAAGGGGTAATACTAGGTGTCCAGGACGGTCAGCTTTGCTACTTGAACATCTTCACCGGCAACACGGTGCACACCAACTCCGAGTCCGAGTCAGGCAAGTATGCGGCCGTGACCGCCTTCAACATTCTGGACACGACATTCACCTCCAACCAGATCTTCAGTTGGGATTCTGCGACGACCAGGCACAGCTCCAGCCTGGTTATCGGGCCGGGCTGCCGCAACTGGATAGTTAAGGACAACATATTCCGGCACAACACGGGGAAACCGATTGTCTTCGAGGAGAACGCCGGGCACATCGTGAAGGATAACATGATGGACTAGCAGCGGCCGGATAAAGTCGCTCAGCGACGCCTTGCCCTCACCCTAACCCTCTCCCGCGAGCGGGAGAGGGAACAGCCGGAGGCTGGGGTGAGGGTGCCCCTGGCCTTTATCCGATCTCTGCTAGGCGGTGCTTTACATGATAGAGGAGGGGACTATGCGATACGCGATTGTGATACTTGTGAGCGCTCTAACCTTCGGACTAAGCGCGGCATCCGCGGGACCCGCGAAGCGGCCGCTGGTACTGGCGCATTACTACACGTGGTACACGACTCCCTGGGGCGCAGGCGGGCAGTGGGGCCATTGGACCCACGGGAAGGCCAGCAGCGTGCTTCCCAGGCCGAACGACCCGGAGACAATCCTCTTTCCGCCCGCCGTTCGGGAGATCAGCTCCTGCGCATATCCGCTCGTCGGGCCCTACGACAGCATGAATCCGGACGTCGTCCGCTGGCACATCCGCCTGGCGAAGGCCGCCGGGATTGATGCCTTCTTCGTGGACTGGTGGGGCTCCGGCTCCTGGCAGAAGCCATCCGGCTGGACGCACGACGTTTTCGTGAAGACGGTGCTCCCCATCGCCGAGGAAGAGCATTTCAAAGTGGTGCTTTTCGACGAGACGCCCCAGTTCGTGGACAACTTCGAGACCATCAAGCAGTGGACGACGCAGTACCTGATGGAGTTCAAGGACAGTCCGGCGTGGCTGCACATTGACGGCAAGCCCGCGTGGGCGGTCTATCAGCTCTGGCAGGGCAAGCTCACAGCCGAGCAGGGCGAGGAGCTCATCAAGCACGTCGAGAAGGAGGTCGGGCCGGTCTACTGGATCGTTGATAAGATGCGCGGCCGCGGCACGGACAAGGGCTTCGAGCTCTTCGTCCCGGATGAGTGGCTGGCAATCCGGCAGATTGACTGCATCATGGGCTATGCGATGTTCTCCACGCACCGAATCTACGAGTACAAGGACCTCGCGCCGGTCTACAAGGATTACGTGGCCGCCGTCCACAAGGCGGGCAAGAAGGTGCTGCTGCCGGTTCATCCGGGCCACGACAACCGCAAGATCGCGGAGGAGCCGTGGGTCATGCCGCGGCAGAACGGCCGGACTCTGCGCGATTTCTGGCGGGCGGCGACCGAGGCAGGCGTAGATATGATAGGCATCACGTCGTGGAACGAGTGGCCGGAAACGACCGTCGTCGAGCCGGCCATGACCTGGCCGGATCCCTATCTCTACCTGAGGATAGTCGCCGGCTTCCAGGGCAGGAAGTTCATCGCGCCCCCGCTTCCATCGCCCGAATCGCTCGACCCGGCGATGCAGGAGTATCTCGAAGGGAAATGAACCTGAAACCAGGAGGCAAACATGCGCAGGATATGTGTTCTCAGTCTGGCCGCTGTTTTTCTGCTTTCCTTGCCGGCGTTGTCCGATGAACGCCCTGTTCTGCTCAAGGACGATGTGCGCCTCCACCCCAAAGTGACTCTCAAGCTGGCCTGCGAGCCGCTCTCCGAGTTCACTAAGGCGATAGCGCAAGCGACCGGCGTGCGGATATACGTTCGGCGGGCCATCGCGGACCAGAATGTCACCATATTCGCCGAGGACATGCCCGCCTGGGAGGCGATGAAGAACATTGCGCTGCTGTTCGGATACGGATGGGAGATGAGGGGGAAGGAGCCCAATCACGGATACGTGCTCTTTCGCTCGATGAAGGCGGCGAAGGAGGCCGACGCCCTCCGGAACGAGCACTGGGCGAAAGAGGACACGGAGTTCCGCAATCGCATCGAGGATGGCATCAAGCTCATACAATCCGATCTGGAGACCATCCAGAAGGAGTTCGACAAGAACCCACACCAGGTTAGAGCAATCCTGTTTCACAAGAACTCCTTTGAGCTGTTGGCATGCTTTTCGAAGGAGGAGCGAGATGCCATCTGGGCGCGGATAGCCGCCGTCCCGAAAGCCGAGATACGAATCCCCTTCTTCGATCTGCCTGCGAGGGTTCAGAAGCACTATCGAGATATTGCCGAGGGACGTGTGGCGGAAGGTGATGACCGGTGGCGGGATCTGGAACAGCAGCCCCTCGTCATCTCACGACGTGTGAGTATAAAAGGCCTGCCTCTTGAACCGAGGCTTACGTATTTTGGTCTCTCCGAAATAGGCCTAAGCACCGGAGTGGGAATGAAGCCGTCCAGGTGGCCACTCGTGGGCTTTCAACTCAATGATCTCAGGGAAGCCGGCATTGACACATCGTCTTACGAAGCGCCTGATTCAGTCAACTATTCCGCGCCTGAATCAAAAGCTAAGCGAGTGCCCCTGAAGGATGAAAAGGAAGAAAAAGAACTCCAGGAAACGCAGCCGAACCGTTTGTCCGACGTTCTGGAAGCGGCATCTCGGATATTCGAGCTGAATATCTTTGCGGACGATTATCTCTTCAGAGAGATGAATCTGGATAGCCAGCGCACGACTCTCCCCGACGATATTGAAGAGGCGCTCGCGGAACTGGCCGGAGAGTTCGAATACGAGCCTACCCATACCGGGAAAACCGTGTTGTTCCGGAATCGAACCTGGTATCTGGACGAGGTCTATGAGACCCCAAAGCGACTGGCGACACGCTGGCTGCAGATCAACGAGAAGCAGGGGCGGCTGGAGCTGAAGGACCTCATCGAGATTGCCGCTTCGATCAACAACTTCCAGGCGAGTAAACTCTGTTCCACCTGGGTACTATTTCGTCATAACTGCATCGTCGGGCCGATGCGCGGGCAGCTTAGGCGCATGCAATTTCACTTGGACCGCCTCACATTCTGCGGGATGTTGACTCCAAACCAGATGAAGACAGCCCTCGAAGCCAGCTTGTCCGCTGCTTCCATGAGTCCAAATCAGCTTGGGGTTTTTGCCGAGCATCTCCGTGATATCAGACCTGACCTCCCCGACGAGGCTGTGAAGGACTGCGCATTCCGTGTCCGCCAGCCTCAGGAGGAGAAAGCCACCATATCAACGGATGAGGGTTATGAGCAGGAAGTTCTCGTCAAGCGAGGATTCGTCACTTTTACCTACCTCTTTGGGCCGGACGACGAGAAGGAGTTCAGCCTTGATCTCGAGTACAAGGTTACCCCCGTCAAGCCCTCAAAGCAGCAGTGAAGGGCCCCGTGGGTGACGCCGCCGCTTCCATCGCCCGAATCCCTCGACCCGGCGATGCAGGAGTATCTCGAAGCAAAGTAGCTCCATTTGGTCCGATCCAGCAATTACCGCTCCTCGCGTGTCTAGTCTACGGTGAGCGAGATGCACGAAAGTAGACTGGTACAACTTGCCGTAGATGGAGACCGCAGCGCCTTCGCCGAACTCGCCAAGCGCTATAGGGGGATGCTCTACACAGCCGCATACTCGGTCCTCAGATCGGCCGATGAGGCCGAGGACGTCGCCCAAGAAGCGATCTGCCGCATGTATACGGGCCTGCGGTCCTTCCGTGCAGACAGCAGCTTCGGACACTGGGCGTACACAATCGCGAGGAACACCGCCATCGGCAGGCTGAGATCGCTATCCCGGGAAGCCCCGATGGACGACCTGCCGGACCAGGAATCCGACGCGCCGTCGGAGTTCAGTGTCGCGGTTCGGCACGCTGTGGGCCGCCTCCCTGATCGCCTGCGCGAGCCGGTGTTGCTGCACTACATGGACGGCTACAGCACCGGTGAAGTCGCGGACTTCCTCGGTATCCCGCCCGGTACCATTCGTGCACAGCTCACCGAGGCCAGAAAGGTCTTGCGAAAGGAGCTGATCGCAGTGTTGAAACACGCGGTACAGGAGTTTGTTCCGCCCGCCGAGTTGAACGAGTTGCTCGTCAGACTGCAGGCGTTCCCGAAGGTTCAGCCTGAGGTGACGATAGCGGAGGTAGACGGCCCGCCGCCCGACCCGGACTACCTCGAAGGTCACTGGGGCTTCACTCCACTTCGGCTCGGCGGGGAGGTAGTCGTCGGCTTCTATGACTACCCTGAGCGAGAGTTGACCGGCGTGTCATTCGGGCGCGTGCTCGGTGAGACGGAGATCGCTGGTCGGAAGTGCTTTGAGGTCGTGGAAGCCGATCTGCCGGTACAAGACCCCACGAGCTACCACATGTCCTACTGGTCGGCCGCAGAGGACGAACTGGCACTTCTCGCGGTCATGAAGTCCGAGGAAAACCGCCTGATGCACAGCACTGATCCGGGCTGGGACTGGGGTGAGCACGCCTACCCCCGCTATCCAGGGAGATGCCCCAGGGTTAAGCGGGTGCGGGATGAGCAATTCGAGGGCCTCGATCAGACGGCGATGTCGCCTGTTGGCGCGTACGACGTGTCCGTCGCAGGCGGGACTTGGCGGTGTCTCCGGGTGATCCATCAAGAGTCCGGTGCACTGGTGGAGGCCTATGTGAATGAGGAGGGTCGAACCGTCCTCTGGCGCAGGTATAATGCCGCCCCGGAGTGGTCGCTGGACAGGGTGAAGGGTTCGTACCCGAAAGGCAGTGTCGAGCATCTGAAGGCAGCCGGCAGCCACATCGTGGTCTATAACGGCATCGAGTACGTGCACTGGTACGATTGCATGACCGATATCGTGCTTGGCTGATAGCGGATCCGCTGGAACGCGAAGCGGCCGGGGGAGCATACTTCCCTCGGCCGTCTTCGCATCTCCGCTTGGCGGCTAGATTGGGCGTTGAGAGTTGAGGGTTCTCCCGTCGCCTGCTCTCCCAGTCTTCCGCTTTCCCGGCTTCCTGATGAGAAGTCATTTCGCGCCGCCGATGCTCCCGGCCAAATCCCTCGACCCCGCGATGCAGGAACACCTGGAGGCGAAGGGGAAGTAATCTGGCACGGCGTCTTGGCGGCGACGAGAGGAGAAGGCGAATGAGACTCGGCGGCCCGATACTCAAGGATTGCCCTGATCCCGAGAGTTGGATCGCGGCACTGCGAAAGGCGGATTATTCCGCCGCATATTGTCCGGTGACTGCGGATGCGGGCGATGACGTTGTTCGGGCCTACGCGGACGCTGCTCGCAAGGCCGATCTGGTGATCGCGGAGGTCGGCGCGTGGAGCAATCCGCTGAGCCCGAACGAGGATGAGCGCCGGGCGGCTCTGGAGAAATGCCGGACTCAGCTCGCGCTGGCCGACCGGATCGGGGCTTTCTGCTGCGTGAACATATCCGGTTCGCGCGGGGAGCAGTGGGACGGGCATCATGCGGACAACCTCACCTCGGACACCTTCGACATGATTGTGGAGGTCGTGCGCGGCATAGTTGACGAGGTGAAGCCCACGCGGACGTTCTACACGCTGGAGACGATGCCGTGGATGTACCCGGATTCGGCGGAGAGCTACCTGCGGCTGATAGAGGCGATTGACCGCCCGCGGTTCGCGGTGCACTTCGATCCGGTCAACTTGGTCAATAGCCCGGCCCGGTACTACTCGACCGGCGAGCTGATCCGTCACTTCATCGTCACGCTCGGCCCGCACATAAAGAGCTGCCACGCTAAGGATGTCCTCCTCAGGCCCGGCTTCATCACGCACCTGGACGAGGTCCGCCCCGGCCTCGGCAACCTGGACTACGGCGCCTTCCTCCGCGAGTTCGACAAGCTGGGGTCCGATATCCCCGTGATGCTGGAACACCTGTCCACCGAGGAGGAATACGGGTCTGCGGCTGAGTACGTCCGCTCTGTTGCGCAAAAAGAAGGCGTGACGATACGCTAATTGTATCCGTGGCCTTGGACCGTGGATCTGTCGGGGAGCGCACTCCACCGCAGGCGATCCGGGTAAACTCGAGCCTGCGCGATGGCTCGATCCGATACCAGGTCCTGGAGCCAAAGGATGCTGAGCTCAAGCGAGCCGGCGTGTGCCTGGAGCATCGGAACGGACAGGTCGAGGCCGCGTATGCGGATATCCAGGGTCTCCGGGCAGTCTACCACATAGGGGCCGAATAGCTCTCATTCAAGCCGGATGACGGCGTGGCGAACCGTATCTCCTTCCAGACCCGGCGTATGCACGTAGAGCCTGTCTTCCTTGCCCGGATGCACCTCCAGGATGTTCGCGCTGGCGGCGAATCGGTGCGTTCCTAGAGACAGACGGGACAGGTGGAACAGAATGCCCCAGCTCGTGCCGTTGCATGCGAGGGCGAGAATCGGTACGATCGGCTCTTTCAGCGTGTACTCGCCGTATACGATGTACACCTCGCCGGGCGCCACAACAGGTGACGTTCCCAGTACCTCCGATACCCTCACCTGAAGGGCCTTGGCATACTTCGGAGCGCGGTCACCCTCGAATACCGAGAACTTCAATGGCTGGAGCTTTCTGGTCGGTCGCTCCCCAGTTGTCACATGCCGCTCGGAAGGGGCTTCCGGCGCTGCGGCCTTCAGGTCCAGCTTGAGCGTGTACTCCGACCGCACGAACCCGAAGCCCAGCCGCCTCAGGATGGAGATCACCTCCTGGTCCCGGTAGTACGTCGGCTGGAGCTGGTTCTTCACCGCGGATTTCAGGCCCCCGGACTTGAGCACCCTCAGGGCAGATGCGAGGAGATGCTCCAGCACCTGCGGACACTGGTCGTGCATCACCCAGCCGAGCACCGCCATGCCCGCCTTATACTTGGGGTACATGGGGTTATCCTCGCGTGTGACCTTGTGCGCGCTCACCATCGCCACCACTTTACCTCCGCAGTAGGCGGCGAGTGACGCCTCCGGTATCAAGTCCGGAGCCCGATTGTTATTCCGGATCTGCTCTTCGTCTATGGAAACGGGGCCGTCCTTCATGACGGTGCGCTTGAAGAATGCCATCACCTCGGACGAGTCGGCATCCTGGAGGTGGCGCACCTCGCAACCGGGATCGAGAGGAGGCGCCTTCGGCAGCCTGCCGGAGAGCGACCTCTCGTACCAGTGCGTCTCCAACTCCGTCTGGAAACCCATGCCCTTCAGCAACTCCATCGCGGGGCTGTCCTCCGGTATGTGCGGTGGCGCGAAGAGCCATGAGTAGCCCTCCCGGCCAAGCTCCGCTGCCACTTTGCATATCGCCTCTATGGTCTCATCGGTGTACTCCAGTCTGGCGGGGATGACGTAGCCGAACGACGCGATGCCTTGCTCCCGATCCCTGGTCAGCGCGAGCCGGACCAAGTCCTCCGTGAACTCGATAGCAGGTACTTCGGATTTCAAGCTGCTCTCCACCATGCTCTGCATCTCCTCTCTCAGACGGCGCTTTGCACGGTGGACGCGGCTCTTCACCGCGGAGACGGAAGTCCCCAGGATGCCGCCGATCTCCTCGTGCGAGTAGCCGTCAACGTAGTGGAGGATGACCGCCAGCCTGTCCTGCTCTGCCAGCGCGGCGAGAGCTTCGTTCACCCGCCGGGCTTTTTCCGCGCGCTCGGCCGACTCAAACGCATCGGCTTGCGGGTGTACGCGGAAGCTGGACTCGTCGAGGGAGACGGTGAGCCGGCGGCGCCTTCGGTGAGCTAGGGCCGTGGTCGTCGCTATCCGATAGAGCCAGTTGCCGAACTTGGCCGGGTCGCGGAGCGTCGAGAGCTCCACATAGGCGGTCACAAGGGCTTCCTGGGCGGCGTCACGGGCGGCTTCGAAATCGCCAAGCCGGTGAAACGCGATTCCGAAAGCCGCATCTCGGTAACGCTGCGCGAGCTCGCCGAATGCCGCGTGATCCCCACTCAGGGCTGCCTTCACCAGACCGGCATCGTCCATGTCGGCTGTCACGGTTGCGTCCTCCATCGGTAATGCTGCATCGAGAGAAAGAAAAGTTGCACGCTCTGCACGGCACGTCCACGATAGCACACGTCCGCGCCGGACGCAATTCCCGGTGGCCGGCTCGCGAACTTGCCTTCCTTGAACGCGTGCGGCTATAATGGTCAAGGTCCCCGGCCCGGGGAATCCGGAAGCTTGAAAGGACGACCACACTGGAACGAAGCCAAGTTGACCTGAAGCGCATAAAGACGCTGCGGATTGTCTCGATGATCATCGTCGGCTTCGGCGTCGGGATGCTCACCGGCTTGCTCGGCATCGGCGGCGGATCCGTGCTCGTGCCGGCGATGGTCTATCTGTACGGAATGAACCAGCATCGCGCGCACGGGACTTCCCTCGCCGCGATTTCGCTCGTAGCGCTGTTCACTGCGCTGTTCTACAGCAGGCACGGCCAGGTGGATTGGATGGTCGCCGGGGAACTGATGCTGGGCGGCGTCGTCGGGGCGATGATCGGGGCTCGGATATGTAGTCTGTTGAGCGCGAGGCGGCTCAGAAGCTACTTCGGCATCTTCCTTGCCATTGTCGGGATCAGGATGCTCTATAACGCGGCCGCGGTGTTCGCCGCCGCTGGGGCTCCGAACATCGCCGCCCACGCACTTGCTCCGGACCAGCTTGGCGGCGGACTGCTTGTGGTCGTCATAGGTGTATTCACAGGCATCCTCAGCGGGCTTTTCGGAATCGGTGGGGGAATTGTCATGATCCCCACTCTGGTTCTGCTGTTCGGCTTTGCGCAGAAGATGGCGCAGGGCATTTCGCTCGCGGTGATCATCCCCGTCTCGATCTCCGGTGCGCTCATCCACAGTGCACATGGAAATGTGCGCTGGAGTACCGGTATCTGGTTGGCGTTAGGCGGCATTTTCGGCGGCCTTGTCGGTGCGCGCATCGCCGTTATCGAGGTCGGCGAGCTCGTGCTGCAAGGCATGTTCGGACTGCTCATGCTGGTTACAGGAGCTCTCATGATGCGCCACAGGCGTGAGGCGTGCGATTGACATATGAGAGAGTGTAAGGCTATACTTGTCTCCAAACCTGGCTCTGAGGAAAAGCGCATTGACGCCGAACCTGTCGGGCAACTGCATAATCGGTGTTGACCTCGGCGGCACGAACGTCCGGGCCGCGGTCACGGATAGGGAAGGCAGCATACTGGGGGAGGGCCGGCGCCCTTCCATGGCGATGGACGGCCCGCAGGTCACCATTCCCGAGATCATACAGGCGATTCGCGATGCGATAAGCGACGCGGGCGTGCAGGCGGAGGACGTGTGCGGCATCGGCATGGGTGTTCCGGGCCGCCACATATCGAAAGAAGGCATTGTTGTCTGGTCGCCGAATTTCAAGGACTGGGGCGGGCTTCAGCTCCTGGCGCCGATTCGGGACGAACTCGGAATCCCTGCATTCATGGGCAATGATGTGAACGTCGCCGCCCTGGGCGAGTTCAGGTTCGGAGCCGCGAGGGATGTCAACAGCATGGTGATGCTCACGCTCGGGACGGGCATCGGCGGCGGAATCATCCTGGACGGAAAGCTGTGGCTCGGTGCGAACGAGGGCGGCGGTGAGATCGGCCACCAGATCATCAACCCGAACGGCAGGCGATGCGGCTGTGGGAACTTCGGCGATCTGGAGGGGGAAGCCGGTCGTGACGCCATAATCGAGCGCGCGCTCCGGAAGATCTACATGGGCAGGAAGACCATGCTGACCCAGCAGCTCGAGCCCAAGTTCCTCGATCTCACGCCGGCAATGCTCGCTGAGGCCGCCGCCCAGGGTGACAAGCTGGCGATCGAAGTCATGGAGGAAACGGGCTACTTCGTGGGCATAGGGGTCGCGAATGCCATCAACTTCCTGAATGTGGAGATGGTGGTCATAGGCGGCGGGATTTCGGCGGCCGGTTCCGCGCTCTGGGATCCGATCATGCGAACCGTTCGCGCGAATGCCTTGAAAGAGGCGGTGGAGGTCTGCCAGATAGTGCCGTCTGCGCTGGGCGATGACGCCGGCATCATGGGCGGAGTCGTCCTGGTCCTGCAGGAGATGGAAGCATGCGGATGACGAAGCAGACCATTGTCAAGGAGGACGGCCGGCTGCTTACCTATTACTGCTTCGATCGCAGAGCGATCAGCCGCCGGCAATCGGGAGAGCTACTCCCTCGCCCGTTTACGGGAGAGGGTCGGGGTGAGGGCTCCTCGAATCCCTCGAACCCTGAATCCCTGGAACCCCGCGCGTAGAAAGGAACTGCATTGTCCGAGCTTCGCTGGCATCCACTTCTGGAGGAGTGGGTAATTACCGCTACACATCGCCAGGAGCGGACGTTCTTCCCACCCGACGACTACTGTCCGCTCTGTCCGACGAAAGATGCCGGGTTCCCGACCGAAGTCCCGGCAGCGGACTACGACCTCGTCACGTTCGAGAATAGATTCCCGTCGCTTCAGAGGAAGCCGCCCAAGCCGGCGGTAAAGGGAACCGGTCTGTATAAGGTTCGGCCGGCCGCCGGTGTCTGCGAGGTCGTGCTGTACTCGCCGGAACACGCGGGCACCTTGACCGATAAGAGCGACGACGAGATTGAAGAGCTGATATACGTCTGGACGGATCGGTACATCGAACTCGGCCGGCTGGACTTCGTTGAATATGTGTTCATCTTCGAAAACAAGGGTAAAGAGATCGGGGTGACGCTGACTCATCCTCACGGGCAGATATACGCATACCCGTTTGTTCCGCCCGTGATTGAAAAGGAACTCGCCTCCAGCCGGAGGTACAAACGAAAAACCGGCAGGTGTCTCCTGTGTGATATACTGGTGGAGGAATTGCGGGACGGACGTCGGCTGGTCATGCAGAACGAGCACTTCGTAGCCTTCGTCCCGTTTTACGCCAGGTATCCCTATGAAGTGCACGTACTGCCGAGGGCGCACCGCCTGAGCCTGCCGGAATTCTCGGATGCCGAGAAGCGGGCGTTGGCGAAGGTTTTGAAAAGTGTGCTTGTGAAGTATGACCAGTTATGGGGGTTCTCACTCCCATACATGATGGTATTGCATCAGAAGCCTACGGATGGGAAGGCGCACGGATACTATCACTTTCACATAGAATTCTATCCGCCCTACAGGACGAAGGAAAAGCTGAAGTACCTGGCCGGCTCTGAATCGGGCGCCGGCGTATTCATAAACGATACCCTGGCTGAAGAGAAAGCAGCGGAGCTTCGCGGGGCGGAGTCTCCAATATAATGTGACGCTGTGTCTCCCCGGCGCGGCCGGAAGGAGGAGGTTGCAGTGGGCAAAGAACTGCGGCGTATCAGACTCGTCGAGCCCAAAGCGGCGGGGCACCACGTCTACGGTCGCATAAAGCTGCCTCGCCTGGGCCTGCCGATCATGGGCGCCATCCTGAAGCAGAAGGGCTTCGATGTGCGCGTCTACTGCCAGGACATACACGAGATTGATTACGGCGACCTGTACCAGTCGGACCTCGTCGGCATATCGCTCACTACTTCCACCGCTCCCGGCGGATATCAACTGGCGGACCGCCTGCGCCAGCGCGGCATCCCGGTCGTGATAGGCGGCCCGCACGCTACGTTTCTCCCCGACGAAGCTCTCCAGCACGCTCCCTACTGCGTTCGCGGTGAAGGCGAGACGACGATTGTCGAGCTGGTAAACCACGTCTCATCCGGGGCTGAGCCGCGCCACGTAGCCGGCCTTTCCTATACCTGGGATGGCGAGGTCAGGCACAACCCGCCCCGGGGGCCGATACAGGATCTGGACTCCCTGCCGTGCCCGGATCTCAGCCTGATATACGGCCTGGGGCACGGTCGGATAACTCCGATCCTTACGTCGAGAGGGTGTCCCTTCGATTGCACCTTCTGCTCCGTCACGGAGATGTTCGGCCGCAAGTACCGGTTCCGAAGCACCCGCAGCGTCGTCGAAGAGCTGGGTCGGCACAGGCACAAGCAGATATTCTTCTACGATGACAACTTCACGGCAAACCGCGCGCGGGCCAAGGAACTCTGCGAGGAGATGATCCGCCTGGACCTGACGGCCGGATGGACGGCCCAGACCAGAGTTGATGTTGCGAAAGATGAAGAACTCCTCAGGCTCATGCAGCGCAGTAACTGCTTCATGCTGTACATAGGCTTGGAGTCAATCAATCCCGCGACCCTCAAGGCTTTCAACAAACGGCAGAAGGTAGAGGAGATAGAGGAATGCATCCGCAAGCTGCATAAGTTTAACATAATGGTTCACGGCATGTTCATCACCGGGGCTGACCAGGACGATGCCGAGACGATACACGGCATGACCGACTTCGCACTTCGAAACCGGATTGACACAGTGCAGTTTTCCATGCTGACCCCGATCCCGGGAACCAGGCTTTACAGGCAGCTTGACGAGGAAGGCAGGATCTTCAGCAGGGACTGGTCGCTCTACGACGCCCACCACGTAGTGTTCGAGCCAAAGAACATGACGCCGTACGTGCTCCAGAGGGAGACGTTTAAGGCGATGAAGCGATTCTACACCCTGTGGCAGTGCGTGAAGCTCGTATTTCGGTTCAAGCTTTTTGCAGCTTTCCTGCGGTACTATGGAAACCGACAGATCAAGCGCTGGGAGGCCGCGAACCGAGACTTCACAGCATGGGTGAGGGCGCTCGGTGAGCGCACGCGGGGGTTGACGTCTCCTCACAAGCCGGCCGCCGGGCAGACGGACTAGGGTCCTTACGCGGCTCCTCTGCAAGGGCGATTCGCACGTGTACTCCGACACGCTTCCGCAGATGGCGAACCTGGACGCAGGAACACTGCGCACGGTACCATGAAGCTGGAACCATGCCGTGCCGAGCAGGAGCCTTCATCAAAGGGAATAGAAGAACAACCTACCCATGGCAGATCTGGAAAACAGAATAAGCTCCCTCACAGACAAGTTCGTCGAGGTCTACGGCGCCGCTACCCAGACGATCGTAAGAGCTCCCGGGCGCGTCAACCTGATCGGCGAACACACCGATTACAATGATGGCTACGTCCTTCCCATCGCGATAGACCGCGACATACTCATCGCCGCCTCGCCGTCTTCCGAACCCACGGTCTGCCTGTACTCCCTTAATCTCGACAGGATTTCCCTGTTCTCTCTTGACGAGATTGCCCGCGACAAGGTGAACAAGTGGAGCAACTATCCCCGCGGAGTCGCGTACATGCTGCGGAAGAGGGGCTACGAGATCGGCGGCGCGAACCTGGCCATTCACGGAGACATTCCTCTGGCGTCGGGTTTGAGCTCTTCTGCGGCGCTCGAAGTCGCCTCCGCGATGGTCTTCCAGGCGCTGAACGGGTTCGAATTGTCCGGCCCGGAGATGGCGCTCCTGTGCCAGGCCGCTGAGAATCAGTTCGTGGGTGTCAACTGCGGGATCATGGATCAATTCGTCTCCCGGCTCGGCGCCAGGAACCACGCCCTGTTCATAGACTGCCGCACGCTCGAGCACGAAGCTGTACCTCTGCCGGAGACCGGGATAAAGGTGATCGTCGCCGACACGATGAAGAAGCGCGGGTTGGTGGATTCGGAGTACAACGTCCGGCGTGCACAGTGCGAGGAAGCCGTCTCGATGCTCAAAGCCTACCTCCCGGGGATCAGAGCTCTGCGTGACGTGACTGCGTCCGATTTCAAGAGGTACGGATACGAGCTGCCGCCCACTGTGAGGCGGCGTGCGCAGCACGTCGTCACGGAGAACGACCGCGTTCTGGAGAGCGTGGAGGCTCTCCGGCAGGGCAACGTGGCCCTGTTCGGCAGGTTGATGAACGAGTCGCACGAGTCCCTGCGGGATCTGTACGAAGTGAGCTGCCGGGAGCTGGATGCGCTGGTCGAGACCGCGTGGCGAATACCCGGGGTCTACGGTTCGCGGATGACAGGAGCTGGCTTCGGCGGCTGCACGGTCAGCCTGGTCGCGGACGAGGCGGTCGAAGAATTCCTGGAACGCGTTCCGTCCGCATATCGCGCTCGCATCGGGGTCAGTCCGACGGTGTACGTATGCACTCCCGAGGGAGGCGCAGAGGTGCTGCTCAATGGTTGAGAGCGTCTCCCCCCTGATGCTGAATCCTCAATGTTATTCTCCCAGCGATGTGACTAAATACAATAATTTGTGTTTGCGGTCGAAACTATTCCAACCCGAACGGTGTTATAGTAAGTGAAGATGTAATGATACAGGAGGTTTATGGAATGAGAGTTCTACTGCTATGTGCATGCATGCTTGTAGCCACCCGCGCCATTGCAGACGAAGATTTGGCCATCTATCGAATGATGGTGGATGGCCAAATCTTCCAACTTGGCAAGACTAGGCAGATCGCCTCACTCAGTGATGGCAATATCGTCAGCGCATGCATATCTCCCGACGGGAAGTATATAGCCTATGTTGAGGAGCATTTTGGTGATCCGCAGGTATGCCTGGTGAGATCCAATGGAGACCGGCCGATCGTCGTCATGGCAATGCCGCCGGAGTTTTTCAATGAAGGTTTTGTTGGCGAGGTATGGAGGCCTGTTGTGCGCTCACGGTCCAGCGTAACATTCTCGTCGAAAAGCTTGCTAGGCGGTATCTCATGGTCACCGGACAACAGGCTGATCGCATTTCCGGCAGTCCACATAGTATGCAAAGATGATAAACAATCCCAGGAATATGGTATTGTCGTGCTCCGCTCCACAGGTGCTATACGAGCGTTTTTCGCTCTTCAGGATAAGGCTTACATAGCGGGACCGATACTTTGGAGTCCTGATAGTCGCAGATTCGCCGGCGTGTTCATCGTGAGCGATCCGGGACTGCGTCCGACGCAGACAAGAGATGATTTGCTTGCGTTTGATATATCTTCCGGTTCGGTGCAGGTCTTATTCTCACAACCGATCAGTGGTTATATTCATCCCGAGTCCTGGAGCAGGACTAGCAAAGCGCTCTACTATGTAGTAACCCATGACAAAGAAAAGGCCCAACTTCGAGAAACTAGTTTAGACGGCAAAGTGGACAAGGTTGTCCAGGATGATTATTCCCACCGCCCGAAATCTCCTGACGGCGTATACAAGCTGGCAGACAGACCCGGCATCAGCGTCGAGAACTCCTTGACAGGGGAGGTTATCGATATAATCGAGACTCCGGTGGGCGATGTTCTGGGGTGGTCGCCGAACAGCAAGATGCTGGCCTATCAGCGCCCGATGGTCGTGAAGGATGAAACCGGAAAGCGAAAGGAAACTCTCAACATGCTGTGGCTTGCGGCTGCGGAGGCCAACCCGATCAACCACATGTGTGTGGCTTTCCATTCTCAAGAGAGTCGAGCTCCCACCTGGTCGCAGGACTGTTTGAAAATGGTCTATGTGTGCGCAGGACAAGCCTGCGTGGCGGAGTTCGCCTGGAGGGAACTCACTGTGTATGACAAGCTGGAAGCAGGTATTCCTCTGACCGAGGAAGAGGAGCAGGCGATCCTGGTGAACCATTCCAAGATGATAGCTACAGCGATGCATCAGTATGCGAATGATCATAATGATGAGTTCCCGTCCGCCGAGACCTTTATGCAGGATATTCTTCGCTATTTTGACGGCCGTGATCCGTTCCTCAGGCCTGGTACGGATCAGCTTGTTTTCCAGTATTTCCCGCAGTCGGATGGGAATCAGACCGCATCCCCGGCAGATACCATCGTCGGCATATTCGACGTGGGCTACGGCTGGCAGGTCGTGGTCTACCTGGATGGACACGTCCAGGTAGTGCGAAAACAGTAGGTGCCGAGTCTCCTTCGGCACCGGCGTGGAGTGCTTTGTACGGTGGGGTGTCTCGCTCCCTCCGATAGATTATGTAACCCTCCGTGTACTGCCCGGTGGTCAACACGTCCACCCCTACGGGTCCGCCCGAGCTGCCGGGAGCTGGATGCGCTGGTCGAGACCGCGTGGCGGATACCCGGGGTCTACGGTTCGCGGATGACAGGAGCTGGCTTCGGCGGCTGCACGGTCAGCCTGGTCGCGGACGAGGCGGTCGAAGAATTCCTGGAACGCGTTCCGTCCGCATATCGCGCGCGCATCGGAGTTAGTCCGACGGTGTACGTATGCACGCCGGAAGGCGGCGCGGAGATCCTGGCTAACGAGTAGCCCGAACCAGTTGGGCGGATCGCATCCTCATTTGAGCGAACTTCAGAGCGGGGTTCTCCGGCAGTTCGTCGTCTGTCGCCCTTACCCCTGTCTCCATCACCCGCTAGGTTCGGCGGCTGTGAGTCATGGAACCCTTGCTGTGGTGCGTCAGTCCTATATGTGGGACAGAATATGGCGAGGGCAGAGGAGGTGTGTGGGATGTACGCGAGAATCCTGATGTTGTGCGTCTGCCTGCTTGCGGAAAGCCGTGCGGTTGCAGGAGGTATAAGCATACATCGAATGATATCGGGCGACAGAATCCTGGAACTGGCAGAGACCACGCAGCTTACCTCTCGCCCGGATGGTGAGGTGGCGGGCGCCTGGATCTCCCCGAACGGGAGGTACGTCGCCTATCTGACCCGGCAGACTGATCGTTCGCTGGTCTGCGTCGTGAGGTCTTCCGGCGGGCGCCCTACTGTGCTGATGGGTTCTCAGCAGAAGCCGTCTGCGCAGGTCGCGGGGTCTCCCTCGAGCGATGAGTGGAAGCCCGCTGTCGGTACCGGCTTCCGATCCGGCATTGCATGGTCGCCGGACAGCAGCCAGATTGCGTTTCCCGCACGTCATGTGGTCACCAGCCAGGAAAGCACATTGGAAGAGTCCTATCTGGTGGTGCTTACGACCGCGGGCCTGCGGCGCGCTTGTATTCCGCTCCCCAAAGGATTCATCCTACAGTGCCTCCTGTGCTGGGAGCCGGGCGCGCGCAGGATCGCAGCTGTGTTCACCAGCTCACAAGTTCCGCTGTGGGACGAACGCACCGAGACACGCGTGCTTGTCTTCGACTTGTCATCAGGCTCGGTGAAGACCGTCTTCTCGCAGACGGGCGATGTCGTGGAACTCCACGGGTGGAGCAAGGACGGAAGAGCGTTGAGATACAGAGTAGGTGATGGAAAGGATGTCCAACTGAGAGAATCGTATCTCGACGGCAGGGATGATCGGATAATTGCCGAGCATTACGTCCCCCGCGCGGAGTCCCCGGATGGGACGCTTCAACTTGTGTATGCCCCTGGCATCAGCGTTGAGAACTGCTTTACCGGTGAGGTGACGCGCGTCTTCGAGTCCCGCCCCGGGAATATCCTGGGCTGGGTTCCCAACAGCAATATGTTCGTCTACGAACGGCAGGAGGTCGTGCAGGACGCGGCCAAGCGGAGGAGCCGGACTCTGAACACGCTCTGGCTGGCTGTTCCCGAGGATCATGCGTTCAACCACATGTGCATAGCGCTTGATTCTATTCCGCATCAAGTTCCCACCTGGTCTCAGGACTGCCTGAGAATGGCCTATGTATGCGAGGGCCGGGCCTGCGTCGCGGAACTTGCCTGGGTGGTGCTCTCCATTCAGGACAAGCTCGACGCTGGCATCCCCTTGAGCGAGGAAGAGGAGAAGGCTGCTCTGGTGAATAACGGGAAGCGGATTGCTACTGGACTGGCCATGTACAAAGCTGATTGGTACGGCAGGCTTCCGGCTTGCGCTACCTTCACACAGGATGTGCTTCCCTACGTGAGGGATAAGAACGTCTTCTTCCGGCCGGGGACTGAGCAACCCATATTCCAGTGTTTTCCGGTGGATCCCGGTCGGGTTCAGTCCCTCGCAAATACGCCCGTTGGAGTGCTCGATGCAGGGTACGGCTGGCAGGTCGTGGTCTACCTGGATGCACACGTCCAGGTAGTGCGAAAACAGTAGGTGCCGAGTCTCCTTCGGCACCGGCGTGGAGTGCTTTGTACGGTGGGGTGTCTCGCTCCCTCCGATAGATTATGTAACCTTCCGTGTACTGCCCGGTGGTCAACACGTCCACCCCTACGGGTCCGCCCGAGCTGCCGGTTTCGTCCGCCGAAGGTGAAGGTTTCCCGCATTCCCGCGGGGCCGCCGCGTCAGGGGGCGAAAAGCACGCATGGCCGATGAGCCACAAGAAAGGCACTCACCGGCCACGCGCGCGAGCATCGAGATTACTGGAAGACGGACGCTACGAGCCCCATTTCGGCGGCTCGGCGGAATGCCTGCACGCGGTTCGAAACCCGCAGCTTGTCGTAGATGTTCGCCAGATGGTAGTCTATGGTCCGCTTGCTCAGATACAGAAGTCCCGCGACTTCTTTGTTCGATCTGCCCTCGAGTACCAGGCGGAGAACCTGCAGTTCCCTGTGGGTCAGTGTCGTTCTGCCGCTTCTTGAGCCGGCACCGGGCAAAGTAACAGCCATCGCTAAGCCCTCCTTCTACCGGCAGCAAATCGCTCGGTTGTCGGGTCACCGGGAGTGGTCCCAGCACCCGCTTTCTTATACCCAATTTCGACGATTGTTAACCATGCATGACAGCGTTTTCCGCTGCCGTCAAGGAACTGTCCAGGCTCGTTCACATGTGTCCCACGGGATGGCGTCGGTTGACAGACTTGAACGGCTCACGTCTCTTGCAGTGCCGTGCAGGCAGGAAAGGGTCAGCTTTCGAGAGAACAGGCTCTTGGGCGCGGCCGGACGTAAGCCGCGGATATTCTGAGGGGGTGTGGCGAAGTGACTAGGGAATCGCTGGCGGCCGGTTCGCAGGAGATAGCGGAGAAGGAGAAGCGGGTCCGAGGGTTCTTGGCCGCTGAGGGACTGAATGCCCTTGTGCTCACAACCCAGGCGAATTTCGCCTGGTTCACGTGCGGCGGCGACAACAGGGTCGTGAATGCCGCGGAAGCGGGCGTCGCGTCTGCCGTCGTGACGCCCGATGCGAAGTACATTATCTGCGATAACATCGAGGCAGGGCGGATCGCCGACGAGGAGATCGGCGGCCAGGGATTCGAGTTCAAGACGCACAACTGGTGGGAGAACAGCCTCGCCGACGAGATAGGAAAGCTCGTGAAAGGCTCGATCGGCTCGGACATCCCCATTTCGGGCACGAAGATGGCTGCCGGTGACATCGCGCCGCTCCGTTATTCGCTTACCGAGGAGGAGGTTGAGCGGTATCGCTGGCTGGGAATGGCGACCGGCGAGTGCATGTCGGCATCATGCCGAGCGATCTCGCCGGGCATGACCGAGCACGAGATCGCGGCCGTCCTCGGCGAACGGCTCATCGCGAAAAGCATCATACCGAATCTCATCCTTGTGGCCACGGACGAGCGCATCGAGAAGTACAGGCATCCGATCCCGGCCGACAAGATGCTCGAAAGGTACGCGATGGTTGTCACGTGCGCCCGGAAGTGGGGGCTGATCGTATCCACAACGCGCATCGTCCACTTCGGCCCGGTCCCGGCTGATCTCCGCCGAAAGCACGATGCTGTCATGGCCGTGGATGCCGAGATGATCGCACATACGCGCCCGGGGACATCAGTGGACTACATATTCCGCAAGGGCATGGAAGCCTACGCGCGCACCGGATTCGGCGACGAGTGGCGGCTTCATCACCAGGGCGGCCCTACCGGTTACGCCGGACGGGATTATCGTGCGAAGGCGGGCGTGCACGGAACTGTCCAGCTCAATCAGGCCTTCGCATGGAATCCCTCCATCACGGGCACGAAGTCCGAGGACACAGTGATCGCGCTGGAGGACCGGACCGAGATCATATCGGCGTACGGCGACTGGCCGATGAAGCCCATCGAGGCGGAGTCCATGACCGTCGCTCGCCCGGACATCCTGCAGTTGTAGTCCCACGTCGAGCTGCGGACGCGGGACACGCGAATCGTGCCTCGGGGAACCCGGGATCGCCCATACGTTTCGGCGCGGCGGATACCATTGTGCGCCTTGAGGCCCCCGATCCGACTTTCCGGGGGCGGAGTTGGTCGTAAGAGTTCACGACTCCTGATAGACTGCTGTTTTCCTGACCTAACCCCCTGGCCCCCTTCCCGAAACGGGAAGGGGGGAACAAGTTCCCCTCGCCGCTTCGGAGAGGGGCCAGGG
>Ga0315294_10000625_pt1 | contig 38274 bp, 40 predicted proteins | sample YL17G13_40_MG_FD_203626 | JGI IMG/M metagenome (GOLD analysis project Ga0315294, IMG submission 203626) | Sediment microbial communities from Yellowstone Lake, YNP, Wyoming, USA - YL17G13_40 | ecosystem: Environmental > Aquatic > Freshwater > Lake > Sediment | place: USA: Wyoming | collected...
TTTGTTTTGTTTGCTAGATTTGTTGACCGTTTTGGCAAGGGAACGCGAACTTCTAGCCGAGATGCTTTGATTACTGAAAGCTCAGAAAATAAGGTGCGGGGTAAAGCATTTGGTTTTCATAGAACACTTGATACTTTGGGAGCAGTGGTTGGGCCACTCATAGCTCTTTTGGCAATTCATTTTTTGGATAATAATTTTCGTTTGATTTTCTTTCTCGCCTTTATACCGGCTTGTATTGGAATTCTTTTATTACTCTTTTTTGTTAAAGAAAAAAAGAAAGAAGCAAATTCTCTCAATACTTTTCATTTTAATTGGCGAGAGCTTAATCCATCTTTTAAGATTTTTTTATTAATTAGTTTGATTTTTGCTTTAGGTAATAGTTCAGATGCCTTTTTAATTTTGCGAGCGCAAAATCTGGGCTTGTCAGTAAGTTTAGTTGTCTTGGCTTATGTTCTTTTCAATTTTACCTATGCTATTTTTTCAATGCCTGCCGGAATTATTTCTGATAAAATCGGACCTAAAAAAGTGCTTTTGGCTGGTTTTTTGCTTTTTTCCGCTGTGTATCTTTTTTTCGGTCTGGCACATTCCAGTCTTTTACTTTGGCTTCTTTTCCCAATCTATGGAATTTATATGGCTCTGACCGAAGGAGTAGGCAAGGCCTACATTTCCAATTTAGTTCCCCAAGAAAAAGCCGGTACGGCTTTTGGTGTTTATCAGACCACCATCGGCCTTTGCACTTTCTTTGCTTCTCTTATCGCCGGATTGCTTTGGACTTATATTGACGTTAGCACTCCATTTATCTTTGGAAGTATTATGGCGCTTATATCCGCCTTTTTGTTTATTGTTTTGGGGAAAAAGATAAAACTCGGAGTTTCCAAAATATAGTTAGGAGAAAGGAGGTAATAATTTTAAGCTAAATTCCCGCCAAACAGGTTCTAACATCGTCCAGTTCCCGGAGCCAACTATTGACTTTTCATCTTGAATATGCTATATTTATATTACCCTGTAATGGGATATTTTTAGTTCTTTGAAAATATACCTCCTATTAGACACAAGAAAAGTGGTTATTATTTTATCTTAGTAGCTAGTTTTCTTGTGTCTATAGTTAAAAAAAAATTAAATGAAAGGAGGTAAAAAATGGCATCAGTAAGAAGTAGAACATCAAAAAGTGGTTGTATGTTAACTGGATTTAGAGTAAGAAAGAAAAATGAACCTATTTCAGCTATAGTGGTATGGATTAGAAAAAAGATGAAAAATAAATAAAAAAATAAATAAGAAGAGAAAGGAAGGGGAAAATATGGTTGAACAATTAAGATATGTTGGTGGACTCGATGAAGGTCTTGGCGGATATTGTGAAGCCCTGATTATTAAAATCAAAGGTGATGGTAAAGAAAAATACATTCTTCATAGATATGGAGAATATCTTGAAACAGTCGAGTGGTATGAGGGTGGTGTTCTTCCAACACCAAAAAAGGAAATTGTTAACGGGAAACACGAGAAAATAGAGTTTAAAACTAAGGAAGAATTACTCAAGGCTTTTCCGGGAATATCCCTAACGGAATGGGAAAAGACCAATAGATGCTGTGGCTATAAAATCAAAAAAGAAGAATTCCAAAAAGCGCATGAAAGTCGATATGAAAGAGAATACAAAAATAGATAATAGTTTTTTGGGTATGAGCTTGGGGCGGGTCAAATATGGTCCGCCTCCTTTATTTTCCACAGGGTTTAACATCGTCCAACCAATGAAGGTGATAGGTTTAAATTCCTATACAATCGCTTTATTTCTGATAATCTTTCTTGCATCATAGCCATATAATCTCTATTTTCCATTGTTATAATAAGCTTTGAACTGGGGAGCAACTATTGACCTTTTACCTTAAATATGCTATATTTATGTTATCTTGTAATAGGGTATTTTTAGTTCTTTGAAAAAGATATTTTACTACCTGGTATCTAACTGTCCATCATCTTATTAGTGGTTAGTTATATACTAGGTAGTCTAATAATATTAAAAAAATTTATTTTGAAAGGAGATAAAGCAAATGCGTTACGAAAAAATCGGTGAAGACCATCATATCTATGTAGAGAAAGGAGAAACAGAACGACAGGTATTGCGAGTACTCGTCAAGGCTTCGTTTGAACTGGCTCGTCCCGTCGGTCTGGGTTGGTTCCACTTTAAGGATGAAACCAAGGATGAAATCCAAATGGCCGATGAGATTGCCGACCAGTTCATTGACCTTCCGCCTCGCCTGGTAGACACGGTGATAAATATGGACTATGTTCAGGGGCGACAATGCAAAACCTTTATTCGCAAAGTCGCTGAAGGACATTTCCAGCTTGCCAATCATTCTTATGAGCGAGATCGAGGGATACCAGAGCCATTCTTTGAGCGAGCGAAGGAAATTCTGACTGGTAAAACCGTTGAAGAGCTTATTTCTACTTCTTACATGTATCGTGGTGAATCGCTAACTCTTCGTCTGCAGGAGTATGGTTTTGAGCGTCAACCTGGGGAGAACGACTGGGATTTTCGAAAGAGGATATTCCCAGACCTATTTCCAGAAGACGGAGACAGGGCAATGGAGTTTTTAATGGGTGGAAGCGCCGCCGAATGGGACGAGAGGGATAAAATGTTCTATTTCGTATTCGTCAGACAAAATCAAGGCAAGCCAAGTCGTCAGGAGCTCATAATGTTTGCTAAGGGTTTTGCCGTTGACCCGCTTGAAATGCGAGGACGGCGACAAGCTGCCCCCACCAATTAACTTCATATCAGGCATCGAAAAGGACTTCTAAGGAAGTCAAAAGAGGAAGTTCCAAAAGGTTCTTCCTCTTTTTATTTGATGTTATACCTTCAAACAGGTTCTAATATCGTTCAGTTCCCGGAGCCAACTATTGACTTTTCATCTCGAATATGCTATATTTATGATATCCTATTATAGGATATTTTTTAGTTCTTTGAAAAAATACCTTCTATTAGACACAAGGAAAGTAGTTATTAATTTATCTTAGTAGCTAGTTTTCTTGTGTCTAAATTTAAGAATATAAAAAAGGAGGTAAATAAGCATGAAATTAAAGTACATTTTGATTAATTCATTAGAATTTTTGTCTTTTCTCATTGTAGCAATTTTGCAAATAATGTTTTCTGTTTTGATATTATTTTCCTGTCTAGTATTATGGTGTTATATGTTGGTTGGAATGGGTTATCAATTTATTTCAATTGTAAATACTGTGGTAAGATACACCAATTCTAATAAAGGTTTTTTTCTCGCTCTTCTAACATGGTTTTTATTTTACTTCGGTGTATGCGCAACCCATAGGTTCTGGACGAGAAAGTAGAGTCATAGATAGTAGAAAACAATGGCGAGTTGTTAGTTGTTAATTAATAACAGATACAATTCGCCATTTTTATTTTCCACAGGTTCTAACATCGTCCAGTACACGGAGCAACTATTGACTTCTCACCTCTAATATGCTATATTTATATTACTCTGTATAGGGTATTTTTAGTTCTTTGAAAAAATACCTCCTCATAGACACAAGAAAAGTGGTTATTAATTTATCTTAGTAGCTAGTTTTCTTGTGTCTAATTAAAAAATTTAAATGAAAGGGAGGTAAATGAGCATGAAAATAATGAGCATGAAAATATGGTTTAAGATATTCACGTCAGTCATAATCACATTAATTTCAATATTCTATTGCTTTTTACTAAAGGGAGCTTTTTTGTCAGTTAAATTAGCTGAGAAGCAGTTTCAATCTCTGATTGTAAGTGATGTAATAAGAATTTCTCTCCTTATGGTTTCATGTTTGGTATTGTTTAAGGTTGTAGGTCTAATTAATATTTTGTGGATGAAAGAGTGATAGTAAAAAAAGAAAGTAGAATAAAAATAAAATAAAGTAAAGAAAGGAGAAATCAAATGCCACAGATTTATATGATAATTACGCATCGAGCAAGAGCGAACCTTATAGATAATATTTCGTTATTAGGATCAGAGCTTATTTCAACAGTAAAGGAAGCATTTGACTTAGAAAATAAAAAAGATATAGCTTTTACGGTTCCAGCACCTGTCCTTTATACTAAGAAAGAAGCCGATGTTCAGATTGAGATCCGCTATACGGCTGGTGAAGATGAATATGGTCAGGGTAGACCATTCGATCCCTCTCTAAAAGACCAAGAAAGACTTGCTGCTCAAATTCAAAAGGTTTTTCGGGATTTTATAACCGATTATGGTCTGCCACCTTTAACACTTTCTGTATGGTGTAAGCCGTACTACAACAGTGTTTTTAAAATGTAAATAAATTTAGTTATTTTAAGCTTATGCCCTGCGATAATATCAAGGGGCTTTTTCATTATCCAAAACAGGTTCTAACATTGTTCAGTGCCCAGAGCTGAAAAAAATCGCCTTTTTGGCGATTTTTTGATAAAATAAAGATATGAGAAATCTTATCGAAATCAAAACATTAATAGAAGAGAATGCTTTGGCAGTTGCAACAACTGATAAAGAGAGTAATCCTCATTGTATTGCTGTTGGCTATCCTAAAGTTGTTTCAGAAAATCAAATTATGTTGTCAGCGATTTATATGATGGAAACGCTTAAAAATATTGAACAAAATAATAATGTTGCTTTAACCGTTTGGAGTAGGCGATGGGAAGAAACTTGCGATGGTTATGAATTAAGAGGGAAAGCAGAATATTTTACATCTGGTAAATGGAAAGACTTTGTAGATGGTTTGTCAGAGAATAAAGACGAGAAACCTAAAGGAGCATTACTTATTATCGTAGATAAGATTAAGAAATTAGTCTAGATTTATCTAAAAACAGATTCTAATATTGTCCAGTAAGGGGAGCTAATAAAAAATCTCCGAAGTTTAGGGAGAATAAAATTATAAATTTGTTTAATCAATAAAAAATAAGTATAATATACTTGAACAAAATTTATGATCAAGAAGACAATCCCAATAACAAAATTACTTGTTAACCCGGAAAATCCCAGATTTGAGCCAGTAAAAAATCAAACAGACGCCATTGATTTGATGATTTCAAAAGCCGGCGCTAATGTTTTTAACCTTGCGAAAGACATAGCCCAACACGGACTAAATCCGTCAAAGAGTTTAATGGTTATTTCGGCCGAAGACGGACAATTTTTACCATTGGAGGGCAATCGCCGTGTAGTTGCATTAAAACTTTTACATAATCCAGAACAAACAACCGATCAAAAAATAAGCAATAAGTTTAAGGAATTAAAAAAAGAATTTGGGACGCAAATACCAAATGAAGTTGAATGCGTTGTGTTTCCGGACAAAGAGAGCGCCTTTCGCTGGGTTAACTTGGAGCATACAGGACGAAATAAAGGAATTGGTGTTTTAAGTTGGAATAGTGAACAAAGACAAAGATTTATCGCTCAATACGCCGGCAAAAAACCATCGCGGCCAGTTCAATTGTTTGATTTTGCTAATGAAAATAACCTCAAACACGACAAAGTGGACGCAACCACTCTTGAACGTCTTACTTCTACGCCATTTATAAGAGAGCAGATAGGCATTGCATTTCCAGATGGTCTTTTAAGTTTGGAAAAATCCAAGACACAAGTTATTAAAAATTTGAAGAAAGTTTTTACAGAAATGTCAAAGGAAACTTTTAAGGTCGCCGATGTTTATACCAGCGAAAAAAGCAAAACTTGGATAAAGAATGTTCTTGGTATTACCGATAAAACCAAGAACGGGATTAGCGAAGAAGATAAAGCCAAAATAGCAAAAATAAAAGGAGAGCCACTTGATGGTGATTGGATTACAAATCGGCTCTACTCTGTTTATCCTAAAAAAAATCGGGTTAAAGCAATACTGAACGAATTAAAAGACTTAAATCCCAAATTAAAACCAAACGTCTGTGCGTCATCTTTACGTGTCTTATTGGAGTTAGCCGTTTATGTGTTTTTGAATGATAACGGCTGGATTAAGCATATAATAGATCAAGAAAAGTCAAAATTTATAAAGGAAAACAAGAAGCGAAAAAATAAAAAAGAGTGGGAAAATGATTGGTCGCCAAACTTTCAACGCACTCTTGATTTTATGGCTACCAACGAGAGTGTCATCACCGATCCATTAGAAAGAAAGGCATTGAAAACATTTATAGGTAAAAAAAGTGCAGAGCCGTTTTTAGCCGAACTTAATCAATTTACTCACAACCCGGATTATGAACCGAGTGGTGATAACGTTATTGAGATTTGGAAAAAATTAGGAAAACTTATTTTCAAAACTATTCTCTATAAACAAAATGGAAATAGTAAGTAAAAGAAACCAAAAATTTAATTATAGTCCGCTCCGGTATCCCGGAGGGAAAGCTTTCTTATTTCCTTTTTTTGATAAAGTAATAAAAGAACACGGGCTAAAAAATCTTACCTATATTGAGCCGTTCGCCGGCGGTGCAGGTGCGGCTTTGGCTCTATTGTTTTCGGAAAAGGTTAATAAAATCGTTATCAACGATCTCGATAAAACAATTTATTCGTTTTGGAAATCTGCTATTTTTAATTCAGAAAAGTTTATAAAAAAAGTATACTCAACGCCGATAACCATTAAAGAACGGCAAAGACAAAAAGCTATTTATAACAACCCGAAATCAAGCCAGTTTGATTTGGGATTTGCCACTTTTTTTCTTAACAGGACAAATATGTCTGGTATCCTTGATGGTGGAGTAATAGGGGGAGAGAAACAAAAGGGTAAATACAAAATAGACGCCAGATTTAATAAAGAAAAGCTTGCTGAAAAAATACATAAATTGTCATTGTATAAAAACAGGATTTCAGTTTTTAATAAGGACGGCGTAAAACTAATACACGACTATTTGAATAAGAAAAATACCTTTATCTATCTTGATCCACCATATTATGAAAAAGGCGCCGCTCTTTACCTAAACCATTATAAAAAAGACGACCACGAAATGTTAGCCGAACAATTAAATCAGAATGCGAACGCCTTTTGGCTTTTGACCTACGACGATAAAAAAGAAATAAAGTCGCTTTACGAAGATAGGAAAATTGTTAAATTTTCACTCAACTACAATGCTTACAAAACCCGTAAAGGCAAGGAGATACTTATTATGTCTGACGCGCTTGCTGTTTAATCACTAATATGCAATTTCCAAAAATGAATTTAAAAAGATATTATATAAATACAATACCTAACCCTGTTGGCTTCCGGCAGGTACGGTAAATATAAAATCCTACGCGAATATGAACGTAGTAAAAACAATCTTTGCAGTAGTTATATTTGGGTTGATACTGGCCGCCTTATTTTTCTTTGACGCAAATCCAGTGATATGGGCAATCTTCGTCCTGCTTTTCTGCATTTTTGGAGGTAGTAAGATAAAAAAATATCTACCCTAAACAATTTTAGGCCTTAAATCCGGTATATAAATATATTCATTTTGTTGCTGAATGATGGTTCTAACGTCGTCCACGATGCGGAGCAACTATTGACTTTTCACCTTTGATATGCTATATTTATATTACTCTGTAATAGGGTATTTTTAGTTCTTTGAAAAACAATATCTTACTACCTGGTATTTAACTGTCCATTATCTTATTAGTGGTTAGTTATATACCAAGTAGTTAATATATTAAATAAAAAAATTTAGAAAGGAGTGAAAAAGAAATGGAAATAATGGTAAAAATAATGAAGGTATTTGTTTCAATTTTTCTCTGTCTTGCTTTTTTCATTTCAGAATGGGGAATATTCGATCTCTTTGCATTGAATTTGATTAAGTTTTTTCCATTAGTATATCGTCCCGGAATTTTCTTGCTTGTTTCTATTTATCTGTATTATACTTTTTCATTGACGCTGTTCAAGTTATGGGGCAATAAATTAAATCTGAAAAAATAAAGAAAGGAGGTTAAGAAAAAGATGCTTATTATTGGGTTATTTGTAATTTTTTTGGCATTAATAATTTGTGGAATTGTTAGGCTAAAAAAAGTGATATCTTCTGATAAAGATGTCAATTGGATAATGATTGTTGTTGGAGGAGTGTGTTTATTTGGATTGATTGTATGTCTTGCAGAAAATTATATTAGTAGTACTGCAGAGATTGCTCGATTAGGTGTTTTTAAAGATTATAATGTTAGAAACTACGCAATGGTAGTTTCTAAAACGGAAGCAATTCTTTCAGCAGAAGAATTTGACGCAGTGTTAATTGAGGGTTCGATCGAAAAGACTCGAGTTGGGATAGAACTTACCGCGAGACTTATCGAATGGAGGGAAGCAGTAAATGAATATAATAATCGAGTGGCTACACTGAAAGCTTCCCGAAGTAGTTGGGTTCTTGGTGGTGTTTTGGTAATACCCCCGGTTCCCGATAATCTTGTTTCTTTAATCATATCTAGGTAGTAGTACCAATAGCGAAAAGCCTTTTTCTTGTTTAAAATAGGAAAAAGGCTTTTTTATTTTCTAAAACAGATTTTATTATTGTTTCACCAATGAAGGTGATAGGTTTAAATTTTCATACAACCGCTTTATTTCTAATAATTTTTCTTGCATCATAGCCATATAATCCCTATTTTCCATTGTTATAATAAGCTTTGAACTGGGGAGCTAAATTAAAATCCGAGAGAATTTTCTCGGATTTTTGTTTTGTGGATAATTATGCTTGACAAAATATAATTATGAATATATACTCATAATAGATAGTTCATATAAAGGTCGGGCTATCAAATAAATTATTAATTATAAGAATTAAAATTATGCCACGATTTGATGGAACAGGCCCTTTAGGTTTTGGTCCTAGCACTGGCTGGGGAATGGGTCCTTGCGGTGCTGGAATGGGTTGGGGAAGAGGATTTGGACGCGGTTTTGGCGGGAGAAGGTTTTATACCAAGAAAGAAGAAGGCGAAGCTTTAAAAGAAGAAGCTGAAGTTTTAGAAGAAGAATTGAAAGCTATTAAAGAGCGTCTTGACGAAATAAAGGATCAAAAATAAGAACCTGCCTCGCTTTGCTCGGCAGAACCTTGTTTTCAGTAATGTATAAATATATGTTCTGAAAATAAAATAAGGCCAATGGAGAACCCAGTCCTTCCTTTTAGGAAGGACTGGGAAAGTCTCCTGTTTTTCAAATATCATTAAATTTAATTATTTCAATTTATGGTTAGACCACGACTTTGCCGAAGAATTAGATTCAACCCCAACATAACTTATTTCAAGCCCCAAGGCGTGCCAATGAGGTATTTAGAGATTATTGAATTAACTACCGAAGAAGTAGAAGCTTTGAGATTGAGAAATATAAAAGATTTAGAGCAGGAAGAGGCGGCCAAGAAAATGAATACTTCCCAGAGTACTTTTCAGAGAATCTTATCCTCGGCCTATAAAAAAATTACCGAGGCTCTTATTGAAGGAAAAGCTATAAAGATAATAAAATAATTTATTTTATCAGTAGTTTTTATACCGAAGAACCTATCAAACAGGTTCTAATGTCCCTCCTACATTAAAATTTCGGAAGGGCATAGCGTCCAGTACACGGAGCCAATTTCAAATTCAATTATAATTTCAATTATGATATCATAATGTGGTATAATTAATTAATAATTAACTTATAAAAATATGAAGTTTTTTAAGAACATCAAAAACAGTATCTATAATCCTTATTATTACAATAGCGTCATAGCGAAGCCCTTTTCTTCTTCTTTAAAATATTTCTTACTCTTTATATTACTTTTGGCTTTATTAGCTACGATTATTTTATCTTTTACTACCATACCAAAAATTAAATTTTCTATCGATATGATAGGAAAAGAAATTTTGCGATATTATCCTGACGAGCTTGAGATTGTAATTAAGAAGGGCAAAGTTTCGACTAATGTTCAAGAACCTTATTTTATTAAAATATCCTCTAATTCGAAAAACATCTTGGTGGAAAACATCTTAGTTATTAATACAAAGACTCCTTTTTCTTTAGAAAATTTCAAGGATTATAAGACTGCTTGTCTTTTAACTGAGGAAAACCTGGTTTGTTATGACGAAAACCAAACAATAAAAATTAACCCTTTGACCAACATACCAGATTTCAAATTGAATAAATCGATTGTTTCCTCTTTTCTTACAAAAATTCAACCATTTTTCAAATTATTTTATCCGCTTTTTATTTTGGTTCACTTTATGATTATTTTTATTGCTTCATTGTGGCGGATGATTTATTTGTTTTTTGGTGCACTTTTGATTTGGCTGGTGGCAAAAGTTAGAAAAGTTGATATTGGCTATAAAAAATCGTATCAAATAGGATTATATTTAATGACTACACCTTTTCTCATTAATTTTTTAATTAAATATGCGTTGAAGCCCTTGGGGGTTCCACTCAATATTCCTTATTTATTTACCATAGTATTAATAGTTATGGCTGTCCTTAATTTGAAAACTAAAACTATCGTCGAAAATTCCCAAATTCCGGCTAATCCTCCTGCTTAATTCGGGAAAAAATAGCGTCTTTATTCCAAATAAGTTCTAATGTCGTCCAGTACACGGGGCTGAATTATATGTTTTATTTTCTGCTTGTGATAGAATAATATAAAGGTCGATGATAAATTATTAATTACCTTCTATATGAACCAAGTAAGCGCGCATAAAATAGGTTTAGTGTTTGGGGGAATGCTCGCCATCTGGCATGCCATTTGGGCACTCATGGTTTTTGTGGGATTAGCTAAGCTATTTTTGGATTGGATCCTTGGCTTGCATTTCTTGAATTTCCAATACAACGTAAATCCGTTTGTCTTTTTAAAGGCTTTGATGCTTGTTATTGTGACTGGTGTATTCGGCTATATTATGGGATATGTTTGTGGTTGGCTCTGGAATTTGGCTCATCGTACAGCGCACAGACAGTAAATTTTCTGATCAACCTTTTTTTAAGGGAAACCAAAGAAAAACTCCTCATTATTTGATGAGGAGTTTTTCTTTTATCTACGTTGTTTAATTTTTTAATGTCGTATAGCTTTGACAATCCAGATAAGGACCACTGCTCCGAGCAGTGCCACCAGAAAGCTGTACAAACTAAAACCACCCACACCGCTTTCACCGATTAAACTCATGAGCCAGCCGCCTAACACTGCGCCAATGATACCAACCACAACGTTTAGCACAATGCCTTGTTGTGCATTGGTCTTCATAATTAGAGATGCGACCCAACCTACTACCCCGCCAAAAATAATCCAAACAATGATTGACATAAATTTATTGGTTAATGTTACTTATTTTCTACGCGGTTACGACTATAATCGCGTATCTATTAATTACAATTCAATCTTAATATATTGATCATTAATTTGCAAGTAAATTTTTTGCGTTCAATTACACCATTGACTATCCATTATTTTGATGGTATAATATGAATACCCTGTATAGGGTATTTTTAGTTCTTTGAAAAACATATTACTACCTGGTATATAACTGGTCATTATCTTATTAGTGGTTAGTTATATGCCAGGTAAATTAATATTAAAATAAAAAAATTAGAAAGGAGTGAAAAAATGTCATCGGGAATAAGTAGAGTCTCAGAGAGTGGTTGTAGATATATTCGAAAAGAAAATTCGCTTATATCAATCATAAAGTATTTCTTGAAAAGATTAATAAAGAAATAAATAAAAAAAATGAGAAAGGAGGAATAAGAGAATGCCAGTAATTATTGTTTATGGAATTCCAGAGAATTATCCTTTAGAAAAACTTGAGAAATTTATGAAAGCGCTCCAAAGTGGAGTTCAATTTCATCCAAGTCTGAAACTGCAGACTGATCAAGTTTCAGTTTTCTTTCCAAGAGATAGAGTACAGAAAGGGCTAGGAGAAGAGATAATCATTTTTGTTGAATCTCTTTTTGAAAAAAAGGGTCGTACTGTAGTTGTTAAGACTCAGTATGCAAGAACCTTGGTAAGAATTTCAAAAGATTTCTTTCCTGATGCTTTGGTGGAATGTTTTATTAGGCCTTTTGTTGATGAAGAGAATATATTTTGGAACTCTAAGTATGAATAGAAAAAGCAGCTTTTTCTATTACTAATTTATATTATGTGGAGATCCTTACTATTCCAAAATAATGTATTTAGGGGTTCTGAGTGATGCTTAAATCTCAGGCCCCTTTTTTTATTTTCCACAAGTTTTAATATCATCCAGCCAATGAAGGTGATAGATTTAAATTCTCATATAATCTCTTTATCTCTAATAATCTTTCTTGCATCATAGCCATATAATCCCTACTCCATTGTTATAATAAGCTTTGAACTGGGGAGCAACTATTGACTTTTTACCTCCGATATGCTATATTTATAATATCCTATTATAGGATATTTTTTAGTTCTTTGAAAAAATACCTTCTATTAGACACAAGGAAAGTGGTTATTATTTTATCTTAGTAGCTAATTTTCTTGTGTCTATTAAAAATATAAATTAAAGGAGGTAAATTATGTTTTGTATTATTCTTAGAGAAACAGTAACAATAACTCTTGCCTTAATATTGGTAGGGGGACTAATAGGAAAACTTGTACTGACATTATTAAATTGGTTGATTCGTCTTGTTTCTATTAAAAAAATGGTTGGTGCGTTCATTATTCATTTTTTGTTAATATTAGTTCTTGTGGCATTTGGTTTTTTCTTTTATTGGATATATCAACCATTTTTTGTTTTGGGAAGCATAACTGATTTTATTCATCTTATATTGTTAGAGATACTCAGTATGATTGGTGGATGTTTGTTAATAAGTCTTTTTGAGAAAGAAGAAGATAATAAAGAAGGTGAAAAAAAATGAAAGCCGTGATTTCGGAGTCCGGAAAGCGTTACAGCGGAACTCTGTTGGAAGAGGCGTTGCGGAGTGAGCCATTCGTCGTCTTAAAAGAAAAGAACGGCGAATGCAACTGTGGCTACGAGGAGTTAGACCCAGATAGCTATCACCTCGTAGGGTGTCAGTCACTTTACGCCACCATCTTGCTCCCTAGTGGAAGGGAGCAGATAGTACGTTGCTCTGACATCAGAATTCTATGAGTGTCCCATTGACCCCGCTATGTCGCAAGACCTCTAGCGGGTTTTTCTTTTTAGAAATCTAAAGAACAAGAAATTTGTTTTCAAAGAAAAACCGGAGATTGTTAAATGACTAAAGAGGTTCTAATATCATCCAATCAATGAAGGGGATAGGTTTAAATTCTCATACAATCTCTTAATTTCTATTAATCTTTCTTTCATCATTGCCATATAATTCCTATTTTCCATTGTTATAATAAGCTTTGAACTGGGGAGCCATCCTTCGCTAAAGCTACGGAATGTCACTAACTTAGAAAGCCTTTATTAATGAGGCTTTTTTAAGTAGGGTTAGATAATGTTCGAACCTGTGGTATAATGCAATACTTTTAATATAACTTGACATATGTAAAGTTGGGTGCTAAACTTTACATATAAATATCCTTATGTAAAGTTAGTTATTATGAAAAACGTAATATTTAAATCGGGTGTATATAAACAACAGGATGGATATAAGAGTTTTTCACCGTCTTTAATTAATGTTGCATTCAAATGGTCGAACTCTAAGATTGATGTGTTACTTGAAGAAGCAACAAGATACTTGGGAGAATTAAACGCCTACTCTTTGCTTGTGCCCGACGTGGATTTCTATATCCGCATGCATATTTATAAGGAGGCTACAACATCTAGTAGAATCGAAGGGACCAAGACGGGAATGGATGAGGCACTTTTACCTAAAGAAGAAGTAAACCCCGAGAGAAGAGACGATTGGGCAGAAGTTCAAAATTATACAAAGGCAATGGATTTTGCAATCGCTGAATTAGAAAAACTTCCGCTTTCAATACGACTACTTAAAGATACTCATAAGATCTTATTAACCGGCGTTCGTGGTAAATATAAAAATCCAGGAGAAATTCGCACCAGTCAAAACTGGATTGGTGGTGCAACACTGAAAGACGCTGTCTTTATTCCACCTCATCCTAATGAAGTGCCAGATTTACTTAGCGATTTAGAAAAGTTTTGGCACAATACGAGAATTGATATGCCACACTTGATTAAAGTGGCTATCAGTCATTATCAATTTGAAACCATACATCCGTTCTTAGATGGCAATGGTCGCATTGGCCGATTACTTATTGCTCTTTATTTTGTATCGCAGGATATTCTGCAAAGACCAACATTATATTTGTCAGATTTCTTTGAAAGAAATAAAAGTGCTTATTATGATGCACTTACCGTTGTGAGAACTTCAAATGATTTAGAACATTGGATTAAATTCTTTTTGATTGGTATTGCGGAAACAGCAAAAAATGGTAAATTGACGTTTGAAAAAATTATTGCTCTTAGACATCAATCAGAACAAAAAATTATATCTCTTGGGAAAAGAGCAAAAATAAGCCAAGAATTGCTAAAACATTTGTATTCTCATCCCATTGTAAACACTAAACAAATAACCGAGAGATTACAAATCACTTTTCCTTCAGCAAACATGCTTGTCAAACAATTCGAAAGGATCGGGATTCTGAAGGAAAGCACAGGATTTAAAAGAAATAGGCTCTTTGTGTTTTCCGAATACTTAAAATTGTTCGAGAAATAATCTATTATGTATCTAAGAGGTTGATTATAAGCCTATCCAGAGGCTTCTACTTTAATATTTAATAATTGAAACAGGTTCTAATGGCGTCCAGTACACGGAGCTCGTAAAAAACGCTTTCACAAGAAGGAGATTTTTTTTGGTTTACTTGATTTAATTATTCATAAAGTGGTAAAATTAAAAAAATTAAAATGTATTATTATGACAAAAGAATCAGAAGAAAAAGATGCCAGTTATATAGCTGAATACGAAACTAAAAACCCTTGGGGTTTGACAATATCAGTTGATTTAAAAAATTGCAATCTAAACAAAATGATTGATGCGGAATATATAAAACAGTTTGTTAAAGATTTGAGCGAGCTTATTGATATGAAAAGGTTCGGCGATACTGCGGTAGTTAACTTTGGCACAGATGAAAGAGTTTCAGGGTTCTCAATGACTCAATTGATAGAAACTTCTTTAATCTCCGCCCATTTTGCCAATGCGTCAAAAGCAATCTTTCTTGACGTTTTCAGTTGTAAAGCATTTCCTCCGTATAAAGTAGCTGAATTTGCTAAAGAAAAATTTGAAGCTTCAGAATATAAAGTGAATATTAATTTTCGTTATTGACCAATTTGTTTTTATATGCTAACATTGTTTACATAAGATAGTTGTCTAATGAGATTTAGTCGAGTTTCATTGGAAAACTAAACTTTAGAATAAAATCTTAAAAAAGTAATTTATATTTAATTATAATTATGGAAGGGATAATAAAAAGACTTATTAAAGATAGAGGATTCGGATTTATTACCGTTGAAGGCGAACCAAAAGATTTATATTTTTCAAGCAATGAAGTTAAGAACGTAAAGTTTGAAGAGTTAAATGAGGGTGATAAAGTATCTTTTGATAAAGCTGATTCTCCAAAGGGACCTAATGCAATAAACGTGAATCGTATCTAAGAATTGATACTTCGGCAGACTCAGTATCAACCCTGAGTAATAATCGAAGGGTTGATTCTGTAAAAACAGATAAATGAAAATCAAGCCTTTTTTCAGGCTTGATTTTTTTGGGTTATTTTATGTTATAATAGTTATAGGGTCGAAAACAAAAATTAAAATTTTATTAATTTCTATGGCTGATCAAGTAATTAAAAAAGATGGTAGTAAAGAGCCATTTGATGTTGAAAAAATTAAAAAAGGCATTAGATTAGCTAGTCAACAAGCTGGCTTGGATGAAGCTAAACAGAATGAGATTACAGAAAAAGTGACAGCTAAGGTGGTAGAGACGCTTCAGGATGAAAAAGAAGTCAGGGCTATTGAAATCAGGGACAAGATTTTAAGCGAATTAGATCTTTTTGCTCCCTCAGTAGCTGCTAGTTGGCGAGATTACGAAATGAGTAAGAGTAAAAGATAATTAAGAATTTGCTTTTTCTAGAAAAAAGAGTATAATAAACATTGTGAGAAGTCGCATCTTAAGACTATTTCTTTTGGTGCGCGGTCGACCACAACAAATTAAATGTTTCAAATGTGCGTTTATGTAAACCCACCTAAGTTTTGCGAAGCAAAATTTTGGCGGGTAAAACTTAGTCGTGTACCTTATTTCGAGCGAAGCCCCGTGAAACGGGGCGCAGCGAGAAAAAAGGTTCTATGCGAAGCACAGGTTCTTATTTATGGATTCTAAGAAACTTTTTGTAGGAAATTTATCTTACACTGTTGATGATAATCAATTGAAGGGTTTGTTCGAACAATCTGGAACCATAGTATCAGCTACTGTCATTACTGATAAGTATTCTGGTAGAAGCAAAGGTTTTGGTTTCGTGGAAATGTCTACTATGGAAGAAGCTCAGAAAGCAATCGATACCCTTAATGGTTATGAACTTGACGGTAGAAAATTAAATGTTAGTGAAGCTCGTCCTTTGAGTGAAAGAAAACCAAGAGACGATAGAGGTGGTTACAGAAAAAGAAACTTCGATAACTAATAATTGATACTTCGACTTTGCTCAGTATCAATCCTGAGCTTGTCGAAAGATTGATCCTTCGACTTTGCTCAGTATCAATCCTGAGCTTGTTGAAGGATTGAGTAAGTTCAACCTACGCAAAAAGCTCCGATTTTTCGGAGCTTTTTGATTTTTCCATAAAAGATTTGATATAGCAAAGATAAACTTTGATTTATCAAGCTAAAGCTTGATATAATAAAAAATATGAAAAGAGTTTTTTTAATTGGCATTGGTGGAACAGGGATGAGCAGCTTAGCTTTTTTAGCTAATGATTTAGGTTATTCTGTTTTCGGTTCAGATATTAAAGAAAGTGAAACAACAAAAAAACTCAAAGCTAAAGTTTTTATTGGACATAGAGAAGAGAATATTATTACAATTCAACCAGACTTGGTAGTTTACTCATCAGCTATCAAGGATGATAATCCAGAAATGAAATGGGCAAAAAATCATAGAATTCTTTTAAAACATCGTTTTGAATTTTTAGCTCAATTAATTTCTCCTTTTAAAACTATTGCCATTGCCGGCACTCATGGCAAGACTACTACCACTTCAATGGCAGGTTTTCTTTTACAACAAGCAAAAAAACCAACTCATGTATATTTAGGCGGAGAAAATCAATGCTTAAAAAATAAAAGAATTACCAAAAACAGCTGGGTTGTTTTAGAAACCGATGAAAGCGATAAATCATTTTTATTATTTGATCCGGATATCAGTATTGTCACCAATATTGATAAAGATCATTTATCCAATTATCATTATAATTTCAGAGAATTAAAAAACGCTTTTAAAACATTTATTAAAGGTGGTAAAAAAAGGAAGCTTAATGTTCTTTGTGCTGATGATAAGGATTTGCAATCAGTAGCCGGAAGAATAAGAGGCAGAAAAACTTTGACTTATGGCTTAAAGAACAAAGCTGATTTAATGGCTTTAGATATCAAGCATTCAAGCTCTGGCATTGAAGCTAAATTAGTATTTAAGAAAAAAAATCAGGGTAAACTCAAATTACCTTTTTTAAGCAAACAAAATCTTTTAAATAGCTTAGCTGTTATTTTAGCGGCTAAAGAAATTGGCATTAGTTTTAAACAAAGTATAAATATTTTAAAGAAATTTCAATTGCCAAAAAGAAGAACTGAAATCATCGGCGAGAAAAAAGGAATTTTAGTAATAGATGATCATGCTGATCATCCCACAGAAGTTAAAGCCACTTTAGCAAGCTTAAAAGTGTTAAAGAGAAGAATTATTGCTGTTTATGAACCTCATCGTTATACCAGAATGAAAATGCTGGGTGATAAAATTGGCACAGCTTTTGATGATGCTGATATTATTATTTCTTTAGATATTTGTCCGGCTTTTGAAAAATCGATTAAAGGCATTACTGGCAAAAAAGTTAATGAATGGATTAAAAAATATAATCCCAAGAAAAAAGTTTTTTATGTAAAACATTTGGAGGATGTATTCAAATATCTCAAAAAAATAATTCAGCCCAATGATTTGATTGTTACTTTAGGTCCTGGCACAATTAAAGGTTTGGCTCAAAAGATACTTTCTTCCATTTGTTGAAAATTCCAAAAAGATATATAATAAATTTTAAGAAAAGGTCGAAATAATTTCACCTACCCAACTTTTTAGCCTTAATGATGTATTATGTATATGTTCTAGAGTCACTAAAAGATAATCATTTCTACATTGGTTGTACTAATAATATAAAGAATAGATTACAATTACATAATTTAGGAAAAGTGTATTCAACTAAACTTCGTCGTCCATTCAAAATAATTTATTGCGAGATATACCCAAATAAAGGAGATGCTTTTACTAGAGAGAAATTTCTTAAAACTGGATGGGGAAGAAATTATTTAAAGAGAGTATTGGAAAATTATTTTGAGGCTAAAAAGTTGGGTAGGTAAATAAAATTAAAACATAAAAAATGAATTCAAAAAAGATTTTAATGATAATCATAGCAGTGATTATAGTGGCAGTTATTGGCGTATTAATATGGAAAGGCGTTGGGAATAGAACAGGTTCTGATTCTACCGTGCCAACAACCAAAAATCCAACAACAGATACTACCGTTATAGGAAGCATTGGTAAAATGACCGATGCTATCTTTATAGAGATAACGGCTCAGGGTACTTATTACGCACAAAAAAATCCAGCTGGTTGGGCTGCATATGCGGAGACTTTATTCAAAAAATATGACATAACTGAGGAAAATATTACTGCTTATGGCGAATCATTAAGTGAAGATCCTCAACATGCTGCAGAAATTGCGCAAAAGTACGCGCAGAGATTAGCAGAATTAATGAATCCTGGAAAATAATTTAGTTTAGGACAGAATACATTGATTTTTACAATATATGCTGTCGTTTAAAGAAGCTTGCTTCAATAGGCGGCAGTTTTTTTATATCTTAAAATTATATTAATTAAAATTCATCCTTGACAGAATGAGAAAGAGGGTGTATAATTAGAGCACTAGAATGTTGTAACTTGAAAATAAAAATAGGAGGGAATAAATAATGAGAACTAATGAATTATTGAAGGGAAAAAATCAAAAAGTGCACTGCTTGCTATGTGGCGGAGAAATGAAGTTGGTTTCATTGCCTGAAACAAGTTATTGGCAATGCCTAAATCCACATCATCGTCTGAGTATTGTTGAATATAGCGATTTAGTTGGTGAAGTGGTAAGTGAAAGAATGATCCGCTTAATAATGATGTTGAGAGCAAAAAATCTAAAAGTACAAAAAAAGGAGATGGTTAAATGAAGAAGATATTACTAATTGTTTTGTTGTTTGGTTTGATTTTGTCGGTTCTTTCTCTTAAAACCTTTGCAAGCGAAAGCGAGGTGTCATACCAATATTATTTTTCCGAAGGTGTGACCAAAATAGAATTTACGACTGAGGTAGCAGAAGCGGATCAAGCATCATGTGCAGAAATAATTAACCCCGAAATAGGAGATCAATTTACTGGTTTCACAGGAACTACCTATGAATTACGAGAACAAAATATTCTTTCTAAAGAACAAATGCAGTACTTAGCTAATCAAGATATTGTAGTCTCAGGTGTTTGGGTGCCAGTAGATGAAGAAGAATGTTTTAATTGGTTTGAACAGGGCGTTATACCAGCGATAGGAAATGGTTATTATGATGAGGATGGTATTTATGTACCAACTGATATAATATCTCCAGAAACTAAGCCAGGAGATAATTACACATATCATCAACTTACCTTACCCCCAGATCTTGCTAATATTCCGCCCGACACAATCTTTCCTAGTGTTGGATTGTATGTTTTAGATAGATAAAAAGATTAAGGAACAGAGATTTAAAAGATTTCTCTGTTCCTTTTTATTTTCATTGATATTACTGTATATAATAATTAATTGAAATCTTCCCTTGACAAATTATTAAAGAGAGCGTATAATTAGGATAGTTTTGAACATGATTTAGTATTGCACCTTAAAAAGTAAATATAAGTAAATATAAGATTAAAATATAAAAAAAATTAAGAAAGAGGAGGAAGATTAGAATGAAAAGAATATTAGTTATTTTATTGGTTTGTATCTTATTGTTGATTGTGACACTTGTCGGTTATAACTTTAATCGTATTTATGTGGTAAACATAGATAATTTATACGGCAAACTTCAATATGAGGGCAATAAATTTATCCCTGTTATTGAAGAGTTCTGCACTATAAAAGGTGTAGATTATCTATACTGCCCAGAAATGATCGATGCTAATAAAGTTTCAGTTCTGGTGTATGTGCCACCAATACCACCATCAAGAGAAGTTAACTACATAAATACATTCCTTGTTACTAGCTATATTGACATATACAAACCTTAATTGATCTTAAGAGGAGGTAGGTAATTGTTATTACTTTATCTATCTCCTCTTTTTTATTATCTGTAATATCTTTATTTTATTGAAAATTGGCTTGACACTGCTTATTTAGAGAGTAAAATTAATATATAAGATTAATAATTAATTAAAACATATGAATATCAATAGAAAGTACATTATCATTATTGGAACTTTAGTCCTTTTATCAGTAATTATTATTGGAGGAATTACTTATTACAAAGAAAAAGGGGTACAAACACAAATTCCTGATGTAAAACAATTTGTTTTTAACTTTTTTCGAGATTATCCCGATAGTCCTAGTAAGCTCTCAGATTTTCTTATTTTCTGTCATAATGCAGTATTCTCTGACATAGAAGAATTAAAAAATGAGAAGATAACAGAGGTTGTTTGTACATTAGAACCAGAGACAAGAAAGGTTGTATTAAAGGAGATGATACTGTTAGCTAGTGCCTATATTCCTTCTTTTTCATCCTTAGACTCGATTATTTCTTTTAAACCTGACAGATATATTGATATCGCAGTTAACCTCAAGGATGTTGTCAGAGAGTACGATGCCTCTCTTTTAGAAGAAAAGAAATTATATTTCTGCAGTATTTCTGAACCATCTTGGGCTGATCCATTTAGTTCACAAATGAAGCCAAAACAGACGCTGATTTTTGATGAAGGAGATGTCTCGTGTACAGGTGTTAATATGAGCACAATACCTACTATGTACTTTTATGGCTTTGTTCCTCAAGCAGAATCCTTAAATATCAAACAATATCTTGTTGATGAACAAACAGTAACTGAAGTTATGAACAAGCAATCTTTCTCTGAAATCAAAGAGATATTAAAAGATTATCCCATTATCTGGCAAATGGAAAAACCAATTATTCCTTAAAAACTAATATATAAAATTTATGAATAAAACAAACTATATTATATTTACTATTGTACTGTGTTTTTCTCTGGTTTTTGTAGTTTTTCCATTAAGGACTTTTGCTGATGCAGGTATACCGCAATCAATCAGTCCTTCAATTACTCCTACACCAAAACCATCATCTGGTGGAGATTTAGTTTTTGGTGAATCAGGAGAGACTATTGGATCTCTTGGTGGGGGAATACCAGTAATACCTACTGTTTCAATTGGAAACCTTGGAGTAACACCCGAGGCATGGAGTATAGATTGGACAGGTCAATCTAATACATTTTTTGCAGCTGATCCAAGCCTTGGTGGTTTTATTTTTACTACTCCTACTCCTACTTCTGGTGGCAGTGACAAGAAATGGAATTGTTATGTTTGTAGCGGGTCTAAATGTGTGATCCAGACTTTTACAAAGGTATGTCAAGATGCATGTAAACCTAATACTGATGATTGTCAAACACCTTCTCAAGCCCAATATCGCTGTAGACAATGCAGAGGCACTACTTGTTCAGTAAGATATTCGAATACTCCTTGCGCTGATACGTGTAGAATAGATGTAAATTGCGGAGGTACTACTGGAGGTACTACTGGAGGTACTACTGGAGGTACTACTCCTCCTACTTCACCTCCTCCAACCAGTCCTCCACCTACTTGCCAGATTATCGAATTCTCGCTTAATGGTAAAACAAACGAAGATCAGAATCCTTTGATTGTCTGGGTAAAGGCTCCTCTTACAGGATATTTCTCGGTTAATGATACTTGCAAAACCTGTACAGTAACAAGCGATGATACCTGGGGTTATCCTCCTCAGACCTATGAGATTACTACTTTAGATTCTGATTACACTGAAACCTTCAAGATTAATACATCTGGCACTTATTCTTATACCTTGGAATGTGTGGGTACAGATCCTGAAGATATTGCCATTGACGCTCTTTCCCTTCAAGTTGTCAAAGCCGAAAATCTCCCTTGGTGGAGAGAGATTATCCCTAATTTAGGAGGATTTCTAAGAGGATTGTAGAGATAAAATAATAAATAGAAATACAATAGATATACATAGAAATACGGAGGTTTGTCCTCCGTATTTTTTTTATACTTATTATGGTGTGGGACTTGACTTCTAACATATAATCTGCTATTATATGAGTGATAAAAAATAACCAAAAAGGTCATTTTTTAGAACTCAATTGTACTATTGAAAATTTAATAAATTTCAAATCTGAAGGGAGGTGAAAAGAATGAAAAAGATATTGTTGCTTTTTATTATTTTTGTAATAGCGTTTTTTTTGACTGGATGTTTTCTTACTCCATCTACGGACATTAAAGATGTTGAAGTAAAAGTTACAGCATTTGAGCAATATGTGTATTGTGGTGCAAAAAATGATGTCAAAACCTACACAGTTCTTAACGGAGAGAAATTTAAATGTGGACCACCACCTTGTGCTTCTTGCTGCCCAGAGTGCGAGCAATGCGAAACATGCGAGACATGCGAGACGTGCGAAACATGCGAAACATGCGAAACATGCGAGACGTGCGAAACATGTGAAACATGTGAAACATGCGAAACATGCGAAACATGCGAAACATGTGAAACATGCGGAACATGTCCTACATGTCCCGCATGTCCTTGCTATGGTCTTAAATGGGGTGATCTTTTGGTAGATTTCCAGTTGAAAAACATAGGGGATGTAGACGTTACAGTTGAAGGAGTTTGTTTTGTTATTACATTTGAGGACAAAACGACTATCAAAAAATGTGTTGATGTAGGAGAGATTCTTTTGATAGGAGAAGAGAAAGAGAAAGAGGTAGAGATTAGTTTGTCAAATCCTATTCAAGTGATATTTGTAGAGACTGAAAGTTGTGATTATTATTAATAATAAAATAAACTCAGAGGGGTTATACTTGTATAACCCCTTTATTTTTTTAGAAAATATATAGTAGATGCTTGTTTTGGGGGGGGGTTGACATAAAAAAAATAGTTTTCTATACTTCAAATGTCCATTAATGGACACAAAAACGGTGGGATTCTTATTTTTCAAATTTCGGGTCGATCCACAGGCTACATTAAATAATAAGCTCCTGTTTAAATTGGCATCTTTTTGATGTCAATTTTTTATTGTTGAAATTTTTAATTAATTTGGTCGATCAAATAATTGTAAATTTCAATCATAAAATAATTTTAAAATGACAGCTTAACTGTCATCCCCGCGTCAGCGGGGGGCTCTCTCTAAAAATTAAAAAATAAAAAAACTTATGAATATCGAAAAACAAACAAAAACTATTTTATCTTTAGCAATAATTTTTTCTCTTTGTGCCTTTCAAGTTATTTCTTTCACTCACTTTTCTTTAGCAGAGGATGAATTACTAACAGAATCACCGATTATTGAAGAAACACCATTAGATACTCCAACAACTGAAGCAACGATTGAAACTCCACTAGAACCACTAGAAGAAACAACTACAACAACAATTGAAACTCCAGTAGAACCACCCGAGGAAACAACTACCACAACGATTATAACTGAAGAGTCACAAGATATTCCTACAATAACTGAAAGTGTCCTCCCAGTTCAAGAACAAACACCAGTTTCAAATCCTCAACAACAGCCAGAATTGAGTACTGATAAAGCAGATTATGCGCCTGGGGAGACAGTATCAATTTTTGGGAGATTTTTTCAATCTTTACAAAACATTGTTTTAAAAATTTTTGGTGGTTCAGTTGAAGAAAATAATTATACTGAATCAACAAATAATGTGACGACAGATGAACAAGGTTCTTTTGTCTCCCAATATTTGCTTGATAATATTTTCCGACCTATCTATACCATTATTGCAAACACCCTCACCGGCGAAGAATTAGCAAGAACTACTTTTACGGATACTGCGTTGCCTAGTAGTGTAAAACTTCAACAATGGGAGACACGGCCTTCAGGTAAATGGATAACAGGGGCTTTAGGGTCGAGTAACTCTGATTATAGTGAAGGAGAAACAGTTCCTTTTCGTATAGACGCAGGAACACGACCAACCTCCGGAAATCCATACACCTTTTCTGTTTGTCGAGACTACGAGAACGGTACTAAAAAAGGTTATATTTCACTTCAACCATTTGATACGAGCAGATCTGCTACACCTGGCGGGACAATTTCCGAAACCAGTGGGCCCTTTAGTGGGGTTAATATCTCGGGTATTTCCTTCACGGAGGTAGGAGGACAGGGCGCATGCGGTACTGGGGAAAGAGAAACGCAGGTATCTTTTAATGTCATTAGCTCAAGCGTCGATATATACATTTTATGGGGTGGGCGCTTAGCGTCGCCAGCAGACCTTGGTGTTGGCGCAGGAAACGGAGCAGCTTCATATCAGGGCGCAAGCCTCCATATGAAGCTCCTTTTTCCTAACAAGGACGTTTCGATAAGCCCTGCCGCAATAATAGAACTTGCAACTGTTACGGTTCAAAAGATTGTGGATTCCGGGTCAGCAACTCCCGATCAGTGGTGCTTTAACATCTCTCCTAATCCAAATATTGAGACGTTGCCCAAATGTCCAACTTCTGGTAGCGATACGGTAACTTTCCTTGACTTATCAACTGGTTCTTACCAAATAACAGAAACTTCTGTGGCTGGTTATTCTTTTGCATCCGGGACAGGAACGAACTGTACGTTTACTGGGAGTACATCTACGGCATCGGTGACTTCAGCTGTTAATGCGATAAACGCGACTTGTGTCTTCCACAACTCATTCGATGACATTGCTCCAAAACTTACATTAGTTAAAACAGTAACTAATGATAACGGAGGCACAGCAGTAGTTGCTGACTTCCCATTATTCATTAATGGCGATTCAGTTACCAGTGGCGGGAAAAATACTCTTTCTGCCAATGTCTTATATACAGCAACCGAAACAACTAAAACAGGTTATGCAGCTTCTGTCTGGAGTGGAAATTGTACTGAAAATGGCACAATCACTCTTCAACCAGGCGATGATAAGACCTGCACCATTACCAATGACGATATTCAACCAAAACTCCACGTTATTAAGCATGTAATAAATGATGACGGTGGATTACTAAAAGCTAAGGACTTTGACATCACCGTTACTGGTCAAAGTCCAAATCCAGCAACCTTTGATGGCGCAGAAGATCCAGGAGCATTAGTGATGCTAAATCAAGGAAGTTACAGCGTTGATGAAACAGCTGTATCAGGTTATACCAAGACTTTATCAGCAGATTGTTCAGGCTCAATAGCAGTCGGACAGGAAAATGCTTGCACCATCACCAATGACGATCAGCCAGGTACTCTTATAGTTATCAAGCACGTGATCAATGATAACCTTGGAACTAAAACAGCTTCAGATTTCTCGATTACTGTTACTGGTACGAATGTAAAACCATCTGCCACCTTCCTGGGTGCAGAATCACCAGGAACCACAGTCACCCTAAATGCTGGTTCTTACAGTGTTGATGAGACTGCAGTGTTTGGTTATGCTAAATCTCTTTCAGCAGATTGTTCAGGCTCAATAGCTAATGACGAAACCAAGACTTGCACCATTACTAATGATGATATACAACCAAAGCTCCATGTTGTAAAACATGTAATAAATGATAATGGTGGTAATGCTGTTGCTGGCGACTTCACAATGAATGTTACCGGCTCAAGCCCAAGTCCCGTATCATTCCCAGGCATAGAGAATTCTGGAACATTGGTAATGTTAAACGCTGGTGCCTATAGTGTTGATGAGAATGTTTTTTCTGGCTACGCTAAATCTTTAAGTGCTAACTGTTCAACTAATATTAGCGTAGGAGAAGAAAAAACCTGCACCATTACCAATGATGATATTGTGCCTACTATTACTTTAATTAAGGCCGTTAATAATGATCATGGTGGTAATGCTATTCCTGCAGACTTCACCTTAAAGATTGATAATCAGGGTGTAGCTCAGAATATTGTCATACCAGTCACCTCTAACGCAGATCACTCAATTGACGAAGTCCTTATATCTGGTTATCAATTTGTTTCAATCACAGGAACTGGTTGTCCTACTCAATTAGGTGGAACAGTTAATCTTAATGAAGGTGAGAACATTGCTTGTACTATTACCAATGAAGACTTACCCGCCAAGATAACCCTCGTAAAGGAAGTAACCAATGACAACGGCGGTACAGCTGGACTAAACGACTTTGGTATCTTAATTAATGGCAATGTCGTAACTTCTGGTGTAGCTAACGAAGTTAATTCCAATACTAACCACGCTATTAATGAAGCTGGACTTACTGGTTATCAATTTGTTTCAATTACAGGTGCTAATTGTCCACAAAGTTTAGGCGGTACCGTTACTTTGAATGAAGGCCAAGAGATTACCTGTACAATCACCAATGATGATATTCAACCAAAACTTCACGTAATTAAACACGTAATTAATGATAATGGTGGAACCAAGAATGCAGCTGATTTTTCAATCACTGTCACTGGTTCAAATCCAAGCCCAGCAACATTTGTTGGTTCTGAGTCAGGAACGCTGGTTGTTCTAAATGCCGGTTCATACGGTGTTGATGAAGCAGTAGTTACTGGTTATGCAAAAACATTAACAATCGATTGTGCCGGAACATTATTAGTTGGCGACGAAAAGACCTGCACCATTACCAATAATGACATCCAGCCAAAATTAACCGTGACCAAAGTTGTAACCAACGACAATGGTGGAACAAAAGTCATTGCTGACTTCCCATTATTTGTTGATGCAACTTCAGTAACAAGTGGTGCCCAGAATGGATTTGATGCTGATACTTATATTGTTTCAGAAACCCAACAGACAGGTTATGCTGCCACAATTTCCGGCGACTGCGATCCTACTACAGGATCAGTTACCTTATCAGTGGGTGATGTAAAAGCCTGCACCATTACCAACGACGACATACCGGCGAAGTTGACTATCGTAAAGGATGCTGATCCTAATGATTGTCAGGATTTTCAATTCACTGGTACCAATCCAATAGGAAGTTTTTCACTTGATGACGATTCTGGCGTTACCGAATGTTTAGATACTAATCAGTCACAATCAAAGACACTCTCGAATTTATCAGCCAACACTCCTTATACTGTGACTGAAGCTATTCCAAATACGTTCTGGAAGTTTAACGGAGTAACGTGTGTAGTCACAGGAACGCAAATTCCATACACCTTTGCCAGCGTTACTAATGGATTAACAATTACATTGAACCTTGCTGATGATGTGACTTGTACTTTTGCTAATGAAAAACTTAGCCCGACGAGAACGTTAGGTTTCTGGAAGACACACACTTCATTTACGACAACAATATTGAATACTAAATTTACAGTGAATCCGTTGTTTATTGGGCAGAATGTTGTTCCAGGCATAGGCACTCATAAAGGGAAAATTACGACAGCCCAACAGTTATTTGGTGCTTACTATTCAAATAACGCCAAGACTTCAACTGGGGCAAAACGTTCTCCAATTGACCAGGCAAGAATCCAGTTATTACATCAATTACTGACGGCAAAACTTAACTGTGCGGCATTTGGATGCCAGAGTTCTGTTCAGAGTTTAATTTCTCAAGCCGACGCAGCATACGCTGCCGGTACCGACAAAAATCTAATATTATCGTTAGCTGGTCAGATTGATGTTTATAACAATAGTGGCGATACGATAATTATTGCTCCATACGTTCAAGGTAAAGCAACACCAAAAGATTCCCAAAGTATCGCGGACATTGTCTTCTGGAATCTTCCGTAGAAGAGTTTTCTGTTTTGGCCAGTGAAGAGGCTCGTCCTCTTGGACGGGCCTCTTCCCAAAATAATTAGTAAAGTGCTATACTGAAAGTGGCTTAATAATTAAATAAAAAACTATGCTTAAAACAAAGTTTTTAGTCGTATTCTTTTTAGCAATAGCAATTATTTTTTGTTCTTCAATTACTTTTGCTAAGAATGATAAAAATTTAGATATTTCAGAGCAAGGCGGTATTTATGATGTGCCTGGCCATCCTGAATTGAAGCTACGGATATTTGTGTATCATACAAAGCCTGATAAACCTGGCAAACCAACACCTCCTTCACCCCAAGAAGTTTGCAATTTATCAGATCCTGACTCAAACATATTAGTTGCATCAGCTGAATGGAAGCTCCCTAGTACTTGGAAGTATAGATTGAATACTTCCAGTGTTCCTTTAACTGTTGACGCGAATAATTTATCCCTGATTGCCAACAATGCTTATAAACAATGGACAGATGCTATCAAAAATAAAGTAACAATTACTAAGGATTCTAATACCACAGTTGATCGAGCAGTTTTGGACAACCAAAACATTATTGCTTGGGGTCAAGCACCGGGCAGTGCCTTGGCTGTATCGTACATCTGGTATAATCGCATAACCAAAGTGGCAACAGAAGTTGATACTATAATGAATACAAAATTTACCTGGTATTGGTCTCAAGATCCAAATTGCGCTTTTCAAGGTGTCTATGATGCTCAAGATATTCTTACTCATGAACTCGGTCATACCATGGGTTTAGATGATATGTATACTGATAAATATGCCAATCATACAATGTATGGTTATGGTTCCAAAGGAGAAGTGAAGAAAAACACTTTGACTCAAGGCGATATTATTGGTGTTAAAAACATTTATTATTAAAGTAAATTAATAAATTAAAAAAATATGAAAAAAATATTAGGTATTATCCTTGGTTCAGCGGTTGTTTTGAGCGTTTTAGCCGCTCCAATCCTGACTCAAGCAATTTCCAGCACTTCAACAATAGAGGAACTCATTGCCTCTTTTCAGGAACAAATTAATAAATTAAAAATCCAGATTACAGAGTTAAATAATACATTAGAGGCATTAAGACAGACACAGAGCGAAATAAAAGGAACGCTTCAACTGATAAATCAATTAAGAATAGGCATGACTAGTGAAGAAGTTAAGCGATTGCAGGAGATATTAGCCACTGATCCCGAAGTTTATCCTGAAGGACTTATTACCGGCTACTTTGGCAGATTAACCGAGAAGGCGGTAAAAATGTTCCAAAAGAAAGTTTGTCTTGAACAAGTTGGATTAGTAGGACCAAAGACACTGGCTAAAATAAATGAATTACTCACAGAAGGCGCTGGTTCTTCTGGAAAAGTTCCGCCAGGACTCTTAATTGCTCCGGGAATTCAGAAAAAACTTTGTACTACTTCAACTACAACTACTACCACAACGATTCCACCTACTACAACGACTACTACAACTACAACTACTACCACTACTACTACAACTACAGTTCCTCCTACTACAACTACCACAACAGAACCACCTACAACTACCACTACACTTTGAGTCAGTAAACGTAAAATAGAGTTGTGGATAATTTGACTTGACCCCCACACCATAACAAGCTTTAGAATTATGTACTATGTATATATTCTTAGAAGTATTAAGGATAAGAAATTGTATATAGGATATACTAATAATTTGCAAAGACGAATCAAAGAACATAATTCAAAATTAAATCAATCTACTAAATTCAGAACACCTTTCAAACTTGTGTATTATGAGGCCTACGCTAATTTATCAGACGCCAAAAAGCGTGAATATAATCTCAAACTTCGCGCTAAAGCTTTAGCTCAGTTACTTAGAAGAATTCGAAATTCAGTGGTGTCTTGAAGCTTGTTTGGTGTGGAGGGTTGACAAAAGAAAAGCAGTCTGCTATACTCCAAACGTCCATTAATGGACATAAAAACGGTGGGAATATTATTTTTAAAATTTCGGGTCGATCCACAGGCTACATTAAATAATAAGTCCCTTTTTAAATTGGCATCTTTTTGATGTCAGTTTTTTTATTTTTGAAATTTTCAATTATATTGGTCGATCAAAATAATTACAAATTTCAATCATAAAATAATTTTAAAATGACAGCTTAACTGTCATCCCCGCGCCAGCGGGGGATCTCTCTAAAAAATAAATTAAATAATAAAAAATATGAACAAAAAATTTCTTGTAAAAACACTTACAATTATCCTAGCATTTTCTTTTGTATTGTCGAATAGTGGAATGTTTAGTCATGTGTCTTCTGCTGTTAGTGGTTATTCAATTACAGGGGACTATACAATTTCTGGATTGACGGTTAATTTATTTGGTACGGCGAGTGCGAATCCGTATACAGGACAAAAAGAGAATCAACATATGGGTGTTGATTGGACTGGAGCTTGTAATGCGTCAAGCGCTACGGAGTTTAGTTTTGATTCAATAACGTTTGTTGGTGGTACTGGGTCCCATCAGAATAACGGCACATTTACTAATGCTACGTGGAGTACTTCCCACTCATTTCCATCTGCTGGGACTTATTCTATTTGCGTGAAAGTTTATCATGCTAATTTCAATGGAGCAGAGGGGTCTGACGCAGCTACTTTTTCAGCTTCTATAGTTGTTCCAGAACCTACTATGTATTCTTGTAATGAATCAACTTGGCAGTGTGATGTTTCTACTGAAGGTACTGATTTAACAACTTGTGAGGCAGCTTGTATTGAACCAACTCCAACTACCACAACTACAGTTCCACCTACTTACTATACCTGTAATGAAAATACTTGGCAGTGTGATGTTTCTACTGAAGGTACTGATTTAACAACTTGTGAGGCAGCTTGTATTGAACCAACTCCAACTACCACAACTACAGTTCCACCTACTTACTATACCTGTAATGAAAATACTTGGCAGTGTGATGTTTCTACTGAAGGTACTGATTTAACAACTTGTGAGGCAGCTTGTGTGACACCAACCGGTTCTCTAAGAATTTGTAAATATGAAGATAATGAACCCTTATATCAAGGTGGAGGTAATTATACAGGAAGCCAAGAAGATGTACCTTTAGAAGCTTGGAAAATGAGAGTTTACAACAATGATGATTATAACCAATATTATTATACCGAAGCTGATGGTTGTGTTACTGTTTCAGGTTTAGACCTTGGTTCATATACAGTTTCAGAAGAACTACCATCTAATTGGGCTCAAATGTATCCTTCAAATGGCACTGGAAATCATGATAAACCTGTTTTATTAACTGATAATGATCCTGATCAAACGGTCTATTTCTTGAACTACTATATGACTCCTCATCTTCCAACAATGTATGCTTGTAATTCAACCACATATCAGTGCACTCTTAGCAATGGAGGTCAATTTGGTTCCTTACGAGATTGTCAAGCTGCTTGTCATTCAACGACAACTACTACTAGCGCTGGAGCTGCTGCTAGCTTTGGTGGACAATATGTATCAGTAGTTTTGGGTGCAGCTACTCAACAAGGTGGAGGAGGCCAGGTTGCTGGAGCTTCTACTGCTTGCAATCCTTATCTTCTGAAATATATTAAATTAGGAGCTGATAATGACCCAGAAGAAGTTAAGAAACTGGAATCATTCTTAAATGAATATTTAGGAGTAGATTTACCAATAAATGGCATTTTTGAAGAAGTAGATTATAATGCTGTTAAGGAATTTCAATTTAGATTAAAAAATGAAATCTTAGCTCCTTGGTTAGAAATTGGCTGTTTGTTATCAATTGATACTCCTACTGGTTATGTTTATCGAACTACTGAATGGGCGATTAATAATATGTTTTGTCCCATTTCAAAACCAGATGTTTCTGATGAAAGATGTGAAGGAGGAATTATTATTGGTTTAGGTGAAGAAGGTACAGTGTTAGGAGAATCTACTACGACACCAACGACTACTACTGAAACTACACCTCTTGAAACAACAGAAACAACTGGGGCGAATGTCGCTCCAGAAAATGGTGTCAATCCATCGCAGAATTGGATCTGGTATTTAATTGGTATTATGATCATTGGCGGAGCAGTATATCTTGTATATTCTAAGAAAAACAAGTAAAATATAGACAACGGTGGGGCAGGGCTGATATTGTATCAGCCCTGTTTTAATTATCGATTGGAATTATCGACTTGCGATGTCAATGCATCCGGATTTTAGACGATTTGTTTCTTGATATTTGGAAGATTTTAATAATTTTCTTAATATGGTATAATGCAAAGAATCGATTAAGCCATATTAGTATATTTAGGATAAATGAAATATTTGGATAAAAATTTACAAAATAGAATAGAAAAAGGACTTAAAGAATTAAATAAGCTCAGGCCTTTGCCAACTTCTGCTGTTAAGAAATTACAAAAGCAGTTCCAGATAGAAATGACTTATAATTCTAATGGGATAGAGGGGAATAGTTTAACATTAAAAGAAACATTTTTAGTTATCAATGAGGGAATTACTGTCAAGGGAAAACCATTGAAAGACCACCTTGAGGCAAAAAATCATTATGAGGCATTAGAATATTTATCTGATTTAGTTGAGAAAGGCAAAAAGCATACAATTTCTGAGCAATTTATTCGTAATCTCCATCAGTTGATAATGCAAGAAACTGATAAGAACTGGGCGGGAAAATATAGGAATAGCAATATTATTATTGGAGGCGCGGATCACACTCCGCCGGATGTTATTGATGTGCCAATTGAAATGGAAAAATTAATGAAATGGTTAAAACAAAATAGAAGAAAATTGCATATCATTGAATTAGCTGCTTTGTTTCATCATAAGTTAGTTTATATTCATCCTTTTTTCGATGGCAATGGTAGAACGGCAAGATTAGCAATGAATTTATTTTTAATGCAGGCGGGTTATCCCTTAGTAATTATTTTAAAAAATGACCGAAAAAAATATTATCGGGTATTAAGTAAAGGAGATAAGGGGGATTTAGTTCCTTTTGTTCGTTTTATTGCCCAAGCAGTCAGTCGTTCATTAAATATTTATTTAAAAATACTTACCCCAGCTTTTAAAAAAAGAGAAGAATATATATCTTTATCAAAAGCGATTCGACAGGCACCATATAGCGCAAAATATCTTAATTTGTTAGCTAGGCAGGGAAAACTAGAGGCGCATAAAGAAGGAAGAATTTGGCTAACCACCAAAGAAGCAGTGGAAAGATATATTGCGGGCAGAAAACGAAAAAGAAGGATTTAAGGGTGAAGAAAACTGGCGTATGATTTGCAGAATTTCTTTTTCGAATAAAACTATATCACGGAATTTTGTAAGAATTATAAAAAGATAATCAAAAAATACCTGCAATAGAGATTTAAGATTATATATTTGACAACGGTGAGGGTTGACCCCGTTAGAGATTCAACCAAGTTCTTCAATAATATACAAATTATAAGGCGAAGCCGCCTTTCGGCTCTGGTCATTCAAAATAGATAAACTAACTTAAATCTCTAACGGGGTTGACTTCATTTTTTTTAATTTATGTAGTACAATATATAAATAGAAAATAAAAAGTCGGTTTTTTAAAAAATTTTAAAAATTAAAACTTAATATATATTTATGTATAAACGTAATCTGTTTTTAGGGATCTGTGTTTTTATTACAGGTCTATTTTTTATTTTTTCTTCTTGCAAGGCATTAGCTTTAGCCAATGGTACGGCTTATATGCCGCTTAATGAAGGAACTAGCGGCATTGAAACCATGGATGGGGAAAGTATTTTAACTTCAGTTGCTGATCAGAATACCCTTTATTTGGGTGGAGATTTTTCTGCTATTGGTTATTCAGTGGGTAGAGGAGCAGTTGTATCTGCCACTACTTCTAATCTTTTAATTCCAATTTTTCCAAAAATTTATGCAGCCACTGGAACAGGTGTTGATGTGGCACTTGAATCCCCAATTAACAACGGTGCTTACATTGGCGGCAAATTTTTTCAAATTGATAATGTTAAGGATACTAATTTAAACTTAATACATATCAATCAAGATGGTTCAATTGATGAAACATTTTTGCCAACGCCAAATGGTGAAGTTCGCGATTTAGCAATTAGCTCTAATGGGACAACTCTATATGTCGCCGGTGATTTTACTCAAATTGGAGGACAACCTCGAAATTATTTAGCAGCTATCAATACAGCAACCGGACAAGTTACTGATTGGGATCCTAATGCTAATGATAGCGTTAGGGAAATAGTTTTAAATGCTTCAGGAACATTGGCTTATATTGGCGGTGATTTTACTTCTATTGCCACTACTACTCGTAATTACATTGCAGCTTTAAATACTGCCACCAGTACTTTGACTGATTGGGATCCAGGCGCTAATGATGAAATTTACAGTTTAATGTTAAATAATGATGATTCTGTTTTATATGTTGGCGGTAAGTTTACTAACATTGCCACTACCAGTAGAAATTATATCGCTGCCTTAGATACTTCAACCAGTACAGCTACTACTTGGGATCCTAATGCTGATAATAGCGTTCGGGAAATAGTTTTAAATGCTTCAGGAACATTGGCTTATATTGGCGGTGATTTTACTTCTATTGCCACTACTACTCGTAATCATATTGCAGCCATAGATCCATCTACCAGTACACCAACTGCTTGGGACCCAGACGCTGATGATATTGTTCGAAAGATAGTCTTAAACAATGCTGAAGATTTAGTTTATGTTGGAGGAGATTTTACTACGATTGGAGGCCAGTTACGCAGTAATATAGCAGTTCTTTCTGCTGCTACTGGGTTAGCTAATGCTTGGCGAGCTGATACCAGTGGGAGAGTTAATACTATAACTTTGGATACAAATGAAGAATTTATTTATGTTGCTGGTACTTTTAATGCTATTTGTCTTCAAGCAAGAAATAATTTAGCGGCGATTGATATTTATAATAATGATATTCTTAATTTTGATCCTAATGCAAATGATATAGTGCGGACTTTAGATTTGAGTAATAACGGCAATACTCTTTATGTCGGTGGTGATTTTACTACGATTGGGGGTCAAGCTCGTAGTCATTTAGCGGCTATTAATACTAATACTGACGCACCTACAACTTGGGATCCTGATCCAACTATAGTCGTTGGTACAACTTCAGTTTTCTCTATTGCTTTAGATGAGCCACAATCAGTTGTTTATGTTGGCGGTAAATTTGACAATATTGGCGGACAAGCTAGAAATAATTTAGCTGCTGTTGGTTTAATTACTGCAACTTCAACTGATTGGGATCCTAGTCCGAACGATACAGTTAATACTGTGGCCATGCCTCCTAATGAGAGTGCAAATGCTCTCCTTGTTAGTGGTTCATTTACTAATATTTTTAATGCCACTCGAACTCGCTTTGCTCTTTTAGATACCTCTACCAGCACTTTTGCTGATCCTGATTTAGTTTTAGATCCAGATGGTGTTATTAATTCTTTTGCTTTTGCAGAAGATAGAAATCTGTATTTTGGCGGTGACTTTACTAATATTGGGGGGCAACCTCGAAATCATTTAGCTTCTTTTGATCCTGACACTGGAAATATCAGTGGTTGGGATCCTGATGTCAATGGCAATGTTAATTCTTTATTCTTATATCCCGGTGGAGATGGTATTTTTGTCGGAGGCTCTTTCAGTCAGATTGGCGCGACTACAAGCACAAATAATTTAGCAATAGTGGACACAGCTACCAATGAAGTGTGGCCATGGGATAATGCTGATCCAGATGGGCCAGTATATTCTCTTTCTTCAGATCCCCAAATTTTTAATCTTTTTGTTGGCGGTAATTTTACTTATATTGATAATAATAGGAATCTTGAACGTCATAGTTTTGCCGTCTATACTTATCCTGGGATAGTTGTAAATATCGGAGACCAATCAATTGCAGTCATGGAAGGTGGTCCCACTGATACTTTTCAGTTACGTTTAGTTGGACAACCAGAAACAGATGTGTTACTTAATTTAACTGTTGATTCGCAAGTTACTGTTACTCCTAATTCTTTGATCTTTACTCCTCAAAACTGGTTTGCTTTTCAAACAGTAACTGTTCGAGCAGTTGACGATCATCTGCTTGAAAGCTATCACACGGGAACAATCACTGCCAGTGTTGTTACCCCTGATGTTGATTATAACGGTTTGCCATGGTTAGATATTATAGCTGATATCACGGATAACGAGTTTGCATATACTCCGGGAGGTTCCAGTTCGCCAACCACTCCTACTACCACCACTACTATTACCACCACCACTACTATCAAACCTCTATCGCAAATGACTGTTCAAGAACTTCAAGCAGAAGTTTCAAGGATTACAACTTTACTTGTTCAATTGCAAGCTCAATTAAGAGAACTGATGGCTGGATCAAGCGCAATTTCTTCTATTCCTGAGAGTTTTAAATTCACAAAAAATCTTCAATTTAGTCAGATATTAATTGACGTAAAATATCTTCAGATTGTTTTGAATTCTGATTCAGCAACTATGGTTGCTAGTACTGGCCCTGGTTCTCCAGGAAATGAAACTAATTATTTTGGTGTTTTAACCAAAGCAGCGGTAATCAAATTCCAAGATAAATACAAACCTGAAATTTTAACTCCGCTTGGTTTAACTAGCGGAACTGGCTTTGTTGGTCCTGCTACCAGAACTAAATTAAATGCCTTATTAGGAAAATAGAAAAAGAAAACGGTGGGGACAGGGCTGATATTGTATCAGCCCTGTTTTAATTTACAACTTAAATTTCTAACGGGGTTGACTCCGAATCAATAATCTGTTATAATTATAATCTGCTATGATTTTGTGCTGATCTTTGAAAATTTTATATATGGAGGTGATAAAAATGGAAAAGACTTTAACTAGTTTAGGAAGGAAAGCACTCTCAAATAATATAGGACGGGAAGAAGCAAAATTTTTGGTCTGTGCTGTATCCCCATTAGGAACGGATTATTCTTTTATTGATTGTTTTAAGTTTTGTACTGAACGAGATCATGTGCGGAAATTGAAGAAAGAGCTAAAGACAAAATTTCCTAAGGATGATAAAAAGTTTTAATAATTAAAGTGAGAAGAATAGAATAAAATAAAAAAGATTTTCAGGAAAGGAGATAATTATGGGACTTCATCTTCTTGATACAAACGAAAAACCAATTGATCGAAGTATTGTTTCTGCAAATTGTGGTATGAAAATAAAATTCATGCCTGAATGTGCAGACCTCGACGGTTTAAAAATCTGCAAGAATTGTTTAAAAGTGCATTTTTCATTGCGAAAAGTACGTGTGAATCATATCTTCGTATTAAAAAAAAGAGAATTTGGTTAATTCAGATCTATGAAACTTATTCAGGGTTGATATTGTTATCAACCCTGTTTTAATTTATAATATAAATATATGAATCTTTCTCTTGGCATTGTTGGTTTGCCAAATGTTGGAAAATCCACTCTTTTTAAGCTTTTAACCAAGCAAGAAGTAAATATTGCCAATTATCCTTTTACTACCATTGATCCCAATGTGGCTGTTTTAGCCGTGTCAGATGAAAGATTGAAAAAAGTTGCTCAGATAAGCAAGCCAGAAAAAACAGTGCCAGCAGTGGTGGAGTTTTTTGATATTGCTGGTTTAGTCAAAGGAGCCAATAAAGGAGAAGGTTTAGGCAATCAATTCTTGGCTCAAATTCGCGAAACAAACGCCATTATTCAAGTAGTCAGATGCTTTCCTAATCCAGAAATAGTTCATATTGAAGGTAATATCAATCCTTTGAGAGATATGGAGACAGTCAATACTGAGTTGATGCTCAAAGATTTGGAAACTATTACTAAAAGAATTGAAAAAATTAGCGGTGAGGCAAAATCCGGTCAAAAGCAAGCCATTAAAGAATTAGAAATTTTAAATCGAATTAAAGCTGAATTAGAAAAAGGAAATCTTCTAATAACTATTTTTGAAAAAGAATTTTTAGAAGATCATATAATAAAAAACCTTAATCTTTTAACTGCGAAAAAACAAATTTATTTATTTAATGGAGATGAAAAAGATTTACCCCAGACACTGATTACAAAAGTCCAGGCAGTGAAAGAGGATTATGTAATCGCTGATTTAGAAAACAATCCTGATTTATCAATTCTCATTAAAAAAGCCTATGAAATTTTGGATTTAATCAGTTTCTTTACCATTGTTGGAGAGCAAGAAGCCCGGGCTTGGCCGGCAA
>Ga0315294_10000628_pt1 | contig 38117 bp, 56 predicted proteins | sample YL17G13_40_MG_FD_203626 | JGI IMG/M metagenome (GOLD analysis project Ga0315294, IMG submission 203626) | Sediment microbial communities from Yellowstone Lake, YNP, Wyoming, USA - YL17G13_40 | ecosystem: Environmental > Aquatic > Freshwater > Lake > Sediment | place: USA: Wyoming | collected...
TGTACACGGCCGACGGGACCATCTCAAGGCCGTACAAGACCATCCAGGCGGCGCTCGTAGTCGCGACATCGGGCGACTTGTGCATCGTCGCTCCTGGCACGTACACGGGGGCCGTGACGATACCGAGCGGCGTCTCGATTCAGGGCAGCGGAACGAGTGGCACGACATTCTCCGGCACGGTCACGACGACCGCCGGAGGGAACGTGCACCTGTACGGCATCAGCTTCAGTGCAGCCGTCACGCTCAACACGGCGACGTCGCTCATCGACTGCTACTTCTACGACGCCGTCACGGTCAGCGGGACCGCGACCATCCAATCGTGGAACACGCACTACACGCCGTCGAGCAGCGGAGTCACGCCCATCACGATGAGCTCAAGCGGCAAGCTGCAGGTCGTCATGTCGAGCATCACGTCACAGGGCGACGTGCCGGCCATCGACCAATCGAACGGCATGGTCATCCTTGAGCTGTGCCAGGTGTCGGGAAGCCGAGCGGCGAACCCCATCCTGAACAGCACGGCGGGCATCGTGAATCTCTTGAACGCGTACGTGCTCAACTACGGAGGCGGCAGCGCGGCCAGCCTGAACAACGGAGCGACGACCACTCCGAACACAATCAACGGGGTGTTCGCAGCGGGGAACGTGGCGTGCGGGACGGCAGCGACGGTCGTAGAAGGCCTCGCGTTCGCATCCGGCTCCCTGTCGGGTTCTGCGCTCGCATACAGGCCGGCGAGCAGGATAGCGAACACGCCAGCGGGCAGCATCGCGGCGACGGACGTGCAGGCAGCCATCAACGAACTCGACACGCTGAAGCCCAACATCAGCATCGGGGCGGCCCATCCGGTATCTCCCGTGCTCAACCAACTGTTCGTCAACAACACCGGCGGGCCAGGCGCGCACACGCTCGAAATCTGGACCGGCGCAGCATGGGAGACTCTCTGAGAAGGTGAAGCGCATGAAGAACCCAAGGACGGACGACGACGACGAGGAGTGAAGGTGGACCTGAATGCCGATAGCCATCGACGCGGAGGACTTCGCGGAGAAGTTCGAGAGGGCGCTGCAGGACTTCGCGCTCAACATGGCGCAGAGGCTGGCCGATGCGGCACCCGCGGACACGGGCGAGCTGCGTGCGGGTATTCGCAACGGGTTCACGGTCAAGCGCGTATCGAAGGGCGAGTGGCACGTGGATTTCAACATGCCGAAGCAGGCGGAGTACATCGAGTTCGGGACGGGAATATGGGGACCGACCGGGGCGCCCATCCAGCCGAAGAATCCAGACGGAGTGCTCGCGTGGAAGGCCGGAGTGAAGTTCCGCGACAAGTACGGGCCGATGCACAACTACAAGGGAAGCTCCAACTGGTACGCGTTCAAGAGCGTGAGAGGCATAGAACCGCACCCGTTCATCCGGCCCACGCTGCACCAACACTTCGCCAAGGAATTGAACGATGCGCTCAAGGCGAACGTGAAGTGACGACATGGCAATAGACGAACTCAAGCTGCGGGAGGAGCTCGAAGTGTTCCTTCGGAACTCCGACGTGATGAGCGTGGCCAAGCGAGAGGTCACGACGTACGTCGAAGTCTTCACGGCCTCGGCGGGCCAGCTCGTGTTCACGGTCGCGCAGCCGGGCATCAAGAACGTCCGGAGCGTCAAGAACAACGCGAGCGCGCTCAAGTACGGCACGCAATACACGTCAGACTACCACTCCGGCAAGGTCACGCTCGCGGCCGCGTGCTCCGGCGGCGAGGCCATCGAGATAAAGTTCGACGCCGGCGTGGGCGACCACATCTTCTCCGACCTGCCGCGCATCGACCTCTCGCTCGAGAGCTACCCGCGCATCGGGTTTGACGACATCAGCCACGCGAGCGTCGAGCAGTGCCTGGGCGGGACGCTCGTCAAGACGGACATCCTCGTGAGCCTCGTGTGCTACGCGACCACGAAGGAAGAATGCCTGACCATGTGGCAGGCGTGCCGCAACGCGGTGCTGGCGAACAAAAAGAACTTCTACCATATCTCATTCATCACGCTCGCGGGTGCGGGCCCGCTCGCGAAGAGCGCGGGCAGGCACGAGAAAGTCATGCAGAAAAACCAGGACTTCCGCATCCCGTTCGAGTTCGAGGCAACGTAAACAAGGAACGAGGGAGAGACACATGGCACAGACCTACTACAGGGGCATCGGGACGTACGTCATCTACGGCGAAGAGACGAGCTACGGCGCGGGCGGGACCCCGAGCGGCACGAACAAGCTCGGCAAGGTTCGCTCAGTCAGCATCAGCGTCAACAACAATCAGTTCCTCGTGCAGGGCCTGGGCGACGGGGCCAACGCGACGGACGCGCTGTTCGGCGCGCTCGACGTCACGGGCAGCGTCGAGTTCCAGGTGAGCACGTTCGACTTCCTGCGGTACGCCGTTGGCATCCGCGACGGGGCCGGCACGGTCGGAAGCCCGTACAGGATTGTCGAGAAGGACTGCATAGGATACGGCGCAACCCTGACTCCGAGCCTCGCGCTCGAGATTGGCGCGACCGGCTGCGGCGGCGCAGGCGGGAACGACGTGTGGAAGCTGACGGGCGTCGTGTTCAACACGGCCACGCTCAACTTCAAGGTCGGCGACATCGTGACCGCGACCGTGGACTTCACGGCGCGCTGGTTCGAGATAGGGACCACGCTGACGTCCGTGACGCCCGACCTCGCGAGCCCGTTCGTGTTCACGAACCTTGACGCGCAGCGCGCGAGCACGTCATGGTTCGGCGTGCAGGAGTTCTCGCTGACCATCGCCGCAAACCCGTTCATCTTCCGCGACCTGAGCGCGGGCGAGAGGGCCATCAAGCAGCCGGCACGCGGCATCCGTCGCTACGAGTGGAACATGACCATCAAGAAGATAGACGATGCCGTCGAGGACGACTACAAGGACGCGCGCGCTGACCTGATGAGCGACGCGACACAGCCGACCACCACAGCCGTCCCGAACTTCTCGACACTCAAGATGGTGGGCGACCAGGGATTCGGACCAGGCGCGAAGCACTTCACGCTCCAGCTCGAGAACAGCACGTTCACGAACGTGGACGAGAAGATAGAGGTGGAGGACGGGCTCACGGAGGCCGGCTTCAAGGGCACGGCGCTGAGCGCGCTGACCGCAGGAGCCGACAAGGTCCTCGTCACGTACTACACGGAAGCGTAGAGACGCTCAAGGCGCAAGCGCGCCGAGAGAGAACGTAAGATAGGAGGCAAGTGCCATGAAGGAAATCGAAGTCGAAGTGATTCCCGAGGGCGAGAACCCCGGCGGGAAGTTCATCCTTGCGAGGCCAAAAGCCGGCGCGAGGAACAGAGCTCTCATCGCGGCCGAGACGCCGCAGGGCATCAAGCAGACCACTCTCTGCATGGAGCTTCTTCCCGTGTGCATCAAGACGCACCCGTGGGGAGACAAGTACAAGAGCATCCGCGAGGGACTCGACGACCTCGAGTTCAAGCAGTACGACCAGCTCCTGAAGGTGATGGGCGACCTGATAGTCCCTCCGGAGGATGCGGAAAAAAAGTCCGTGCAATCATCCGGACCGGAACCATCAAAGAGTCCGACGCTCTGAGGCCGTACTTCGACCTCTATCGCTGGGGTCGCAAGTTCGGATTCGGCAAGGACTACGAGGACTTCGACGTCATCACGGCTGACATGCTTATCCTCATCGACAGGGAGATGGACGAAGAGAAAGACCGGCTGAAAAGGAAGGCAGAGGCGAGACGACATGGCTGAGGAACTCATCAAGGCGCGCATCGTGTTCGACACGAGCGCCATCGAGAAGGCATCGCGCGGCGTGGGCGGCGGCGGCGGAGGCGGCGGCATCGCGGGAGGCGTGGGCAGCGTGGCCAAGAACATCGCGCAAATCGCGACGGGCGTCGCCATCGGGAACAAGATAGCGGACACCGTCACGAACCTCATGAACAAGCTCGTGCAGTCCAGCCCCGTTCTTCAGAACAGCATCGCCATCATGAGGAAGAGCTTCGAGTTCATTCTCAGGCCGATAGGCGACACGATTGGGAAGATGCTGCGGCCCGTGGCGTTGTTCTGGCTGCGGTACGCGCTCAAGTTCTACCGCGAGATAGCCCCGCAGATGGGCAAGTGGTTCGAGAACATCGCGAAGGCCATCAGCGACACGGTCGTGAAGCCCGCAGCGGCGGGCCAGCCAGGCGGCGCGCAGGAGGCGGCATCTGCCGAGTTCGTCGCGAAGCAGCAAGAAGTCATGGCCGACAAGACGATGAGCCTCGGCGAGAAGCTCATGGCCATGATGCCACCCGCACTCGTCGAGACGGTGGCGGCGCTCGGAGACGCGCTCCTTGCGCTGTGGAACGCGCTCGTGGGACTCGCCACGATGCTTTATTCCGCACTCAAGCCGGCCATCGACGGGTTCCTCGAGGGACTGAAGGCGCTCGCGTTCCTGCTCGGACTCGCGCTCCTGGGCGCGTTGAAAGTCCTCACGATAGCCTTCATCGGCCTGGAGGCCGTCCTCACCATCCTGCAGGCCGCGTTCCTCTGGGCAGCTGAAAACTTCCAGTGGTTCTGGGGTGTCCTCAGCGACTTCATCGTGTGGATTGCCGTCGAGGGAATCGCGTGGCTCATCAAGGCATGGGACAAAATCAAGACGTTCTTCACGGTGGACATCCCGGCCGCGTGGGACACGCTCAAGGCGAAGATAGGCAGCGTCATGGACTCCATCAAGAGCGCGGTCAGCGGGGCCGTGTCGTGGGTGCTCGACAAGCTCGCGAAGCTCAACCCGTTCAAGAAGTCAGAGACGACACCGACGACCACGACCAAGGTCCAGAGAGACTTCATGGTGCGCGGCAACACGGTCATCCCGTTCTCCCCGCAGGACACCATCATCGGGACGCAGGGCGGCCTTCCGGGTGGAGGCACGAACGTCACCATCAACATCAACGCGCTGGACGCGCGGAGCATCAACGACAGCACGCTCAGGCTGATAACTGACGCGATAGACCGCGCGCAGAGGCGCGGCGTCATGAGCCGGACGATGCAAGCTGCGGGGAGCTGATACGAATGGGCGGAACACTCGGGACAGTCAACCTGGACAACATCCAGACCGTCAACCACCGGAAGAGCGGGAACGTCATCGTGTTGCCCGTTCCCACAAAGGATTCGAGCGAGGTGGAGACGTTCGACATGGGCGGCAACCAGGAAGTCGTCGACGTCAAGGGCTACTACAGCACGACGTCCATCGCGGACACGAAGACTCTCGTGGACGCGCTGCTCGCGCTCATGGACGCGGACCAGGCGGTCATCGACCTCGTGACGCAACAGACCGGCACACTGACGGTTCGCGTCGAGGGCATTCAAATCGACTGGGACGTGAGCACCACCGCGACGTCCGTGGTGGCGAACTACGGAGTCACGTGCGTGCGCACGAAGGCATGAGATGGTCCAGCGGCTCAAGTCGGAAGTGAAGGTCAACGGGATAGACATCACGTCCGTCGTCACGAGCTGGTCGGTTGTTTCCACGTTCGGAAATTCCATCTCGGAGTGCGACATCCGCGCGACTGCGGGCGTCAAGAAGCTGCTCGACGTGGCGAACGGACAGAGCATCACGATTAAGCGCGGCATCGTCGGCAACGAGGAGTTCGTGTTCGAGGGCATCGTGGACGAGTTCCACCAGGAGTACCCGCAGGTCAAGATACTCGGCAAGGACCGGCTGCTCGAGCTGCTGCGCAACGAGGTGACGAAATCGTACGACATCGACATCGACGTGCAGGCCGGCGTGGGCAGCGAAATCTTCAAGGACCTCGTGAACACGTACACGCCGCTGGTCGCGGACAACACGAGCGTCGTCCCGACGCCCGCAGGCGCGACGCTCAAGAAGTTCATCTGCAACCACGTGGACGTGTTCCAGAGGGCGCTCGCGCTCGCGGACATCTACGGGTACCAAATGAGATACAGCCCCGTGGACGGCAAGGTCCACTTCGAGCCGCAGGGATTCGTCGACAAGACGGGCGACGTGCTCACGGTCGGCGTCAACGTCTCGCAGGCGCTCAAGTGGGAGCTCGACAACAGCCAGTGCGTCAACGACCTGACGGTCGAGGGAGCCGTCCAGGACACGGAGGTCGAGCAGAACTTCGTGGGTGACGGCGCGACGGCCGTGTTCACCATCGCGTTCGTCCCGAAGAGCGTGCGCGTCCAGGTCGCGGGCGTGGACAAGACGCTGGGTGTCCCCGACTCCTCGAGCGCGTACAACTACTCGGTCGACAAGGACAGCAAGCAGATACGATTCGTTCCCGCGAGCGTTCCTACGTTCGGCCAGGCCATCAACGTCAAGTACATCACGCCGAAGCCCGTACCGATTCGCGTCAAGAACAGCGCGAGCATCGGCGCGTATGGCACGTATCGCATGACGAAGCATTTCGAGGACGTGCAGACGGTCACGGACGCGCGCAAGAAGGGTGAGCAGTTCGTGGCCATCTACGGCGTGCCGTTCATCCGCAGCAGGGTCCCGGTCATCGGGGCCATGACGAGCTGCGCGCCCGGCGAGATGCGCCGCGTCGTTGACTCGCAGAACGCGAGGACCGACGACGTCGTGGTGAACCAGGTGCAGAAGCGGTACCCCGAGCACGAGGACCTCGTGAGCGTCGGCAACAAGGAGTACAAGACGCAGGAGCACGACACGAAAATCAGCGAGCGCATCAAACGCCTCGAGGAGGAGCTCGTGAAGAACCAGGACATCCTCATCAGCGTCGAGACGTTCGGCGGCAGCGGCACCGACAACCTCGTGCGCGTGCGCAAGCGGTTCGCCCGGATGCTCCTGTACTCGTGGACGGGGACGCTCGTTCTCCTGTGGGACAACCCGCTGTACGGCACATGGGACGCGCAGGACTGGGGCCAGATGGGAACGGGCGACGAGCCCACGTGGGTCGTCACGAGGCTCGTGTGGCCCGACGGAACGTTCGAGGAGGAGTTCATCGACGACGCGTTCAAGGACGCGGGAAATACGACGGCCACGTGGAACGTCACGACGCACGTGCTCTCGTTCGCGCCAGCGCAGGTCGCGCAGAGCACGGTCGTGTACACGAACGACGAGACGTACGCGAGCGCGGTCGTGACCGTCACGTTCGCCGGCACGCCAACTTTCTACATCAGCAGCGACAACGGAGCCACGTGGACGACATGCGCAGGTTTAATAAGCGGCAAGGCCAAGACGGTCGCCATCACGAGCACGACGGGCAAGGGGCTCAAGTGGAAGGCGACGGGCACGACAGGAGATAGCATCACGAGCGTACTCATCGCCCCAGGAGTGTGATTCAACATGACAGGCAGCACAGGAATCCCCAACGTCGCCATCGACGCCATCATGAACCGGGCGTACACCGCAACGGCAACCGAACTCCCCCCGAGCAGGTTCCAGGTCGGCCTCGACGGGACGGCGTTCACGCCTGCGGACACGGCGCTCCTGGACCCCGTGCCAATCAGCGGCACGGAGGTCGTGGACTCATGCGACGCGACCGCTGGATGGGCGGCCGGCACGGATTCGGCCGTCACGCTCAACACGGTCTCGTTCGTCGAGGGCACGGGAAGCATCTCTCTCGCGAAGAGCGGGACGGCCGGCACCACGGCCAGCATGAGCAAGACGACGCCGAGCCTCAACTTCACGGGCAAGACGTTCTTCTGCTTCCTGAAAATAGTGGACCTCGCGGACCTCAAGAGCAGCGGCACGGCCGCGAGGGTCCGGTTCGGAAGCGACTCGGGAAACTACTACCAGTTCGACGTCGACGTCTCGCTCCTCATCGCGGGATGGAACATCGTCATGTTCAGGAGCACGGACGCGGTCGTCGTGGGTGCGCCCGCCATCGGAGCGTGCGACTACACGTACGTTGCGGTGTTCACCGACCTGGCGGCCGACACGATAGCGACGGACAGAATCCTGTGGGATGACATGAAGCTCGCGAGCGACAGCGACTACTACAAGGCGCTCGAGATTGGATTTCCCGCGGTCGACACCGTGACCGACCAGGTCACGTACGAGGGACGACTGACTACGACCGACGCGAACGGGTGCCTCATCCGAGAGTTCGGCGGGTTCGACGCGAACGTGTCGCCGCTCATGTGGAACCGCTCGACCATCAACCCGTTCAGCAAGAGCCTCCAGGACGAGATAATCTTCCAGGAGGTCGTGAGATTCACGAGGTGATGAAAACATGACACTGCCGTACACGTACGTCGCCGGCACGAAGGCGAAAGCCGGAGAAGTCAACGCCAACGAAGCGAAGCTCGACACGCAGAGCCCCCCGATAGGAGCAATTCTTCCGTGGGCCAAGACGCTCGCGGGAGTTCCCGCACTTCCGGCCGCATGGGTGGAATGCAACGGCCAGGTGTTGAGCGACGTGGACAGCCCGCTCAACGGCGACACGATTCCGAACCTGAACGCTTCAGGCGGAGGAACGCAGAGATTCCTCAGAGGAGCGACGGCATCAGGTGGAGTCGGCGGAGCAGAAGCGCACGTGCATCAGGTCACGGCTGCGGGTGGAAGCGGCGGCATCCCCGCGAGCTTCTCAAGCGACTCATGCGTTTCATACGACGCAAGCGGGAACGCCATCAACAGCAACATCGCCACATCGGCGAACCACTACACGACCAGCGTGTCGACGCTGCCGTCCTACTACGAGGTCGTGTTCATCATGCGGGTGAAGTGATGACGAAAGGCCTGACGTTCTGGGAGTCCATTCGATTGCTGCTCCAGCACGTGTTCTGCCGCGACGAACTCAAGGAGCTCGCGGAAGCGGAAGAACAAAGGGATGCGGCGCAGGCAGAGAACGTCCAGGTGCACGAGGCGCTCGCGCAGCAGGGTCTCCAGATAGCGGACCTCAATGTACTCGTGAAGAAGCTCAAGGAGAAGCGAGGCATCGAAATCCCGGAGAGCATCAAGGCGAAGGCGGCGGAGATTCGCGCGAAGTACCCGGCGGCATTCATCTGCTACAAGGGTTTTAAAATCGAGCTCAAGTCGGGCACGATAACGCCCGAGATACGCCTGCAGGACTTCGTCCACGTGCTGCCGTCGCACCGGAACTTCTGCGAAACAAGGGGGCTCACGCTGGCCAATTATGTCGAGAACAACCCTGACATCGAGTTCGGCGAGCTCGTCAACGAGCTCGCGTGGGACATCTATCTCGCGTGGCTTGACAGCAAGAAGTACAAGACCGACGCGGACCTGTACGGCGTCGAAGAACAATGGTCGTCCCTCCTGGCCACGTGGTACGTCCGCGAGATGGACTGCGAGAACTCGACGCTCGAATACCAGGCACTCATCGAGGCGGCCGGACTGGTCGGCGACCTTCGCGCGTTCTTCTGGAACGTGTGCGGGTCGACGTACAGCGGGTTCGGCCACAGCACGCTGAACGCGTACGACTTCCGCGACGACTGCTTCCGGCACGTCGAGACGACGCTCACCGTGACGAACAAGAAGTCGTTCCACGACCTGCCGCGATGGGACAGTTCGGCGGACCTTCTCAACATCCGGGACGTGTGGTTCTCTTTCAACAGCGAGATGGCACGCCACACCTTCAAGACGGATTCAGCCGCCGAAACGTTCAAGAACCGGGGCAGATTCCGGAACGTAGTCATCAAGGGAATGAGGTGAACGAATGAACGAAGCACAGGCGACGGCACTGACGGTACTCGGGCACGCGGCCACGGGAGCCCTCCTGGGGGCCGTGTACAGCGTCACACAGGGGCTGCAGGGCGGCACAACGGACTGGCGCGTCTTACTCGGGGGCGCGGCCATCGGGGCCTCGTTGGCCTTCCTGAAGGCTCTGGCGGACTACCTGGAGGGGCTCCAGAAGGCGCCTCGGACCACGGGAGCCAAAGCCGGCAAGCCGACCAAGAAGGCACCGGGCAAGACGACCCGCGCGTTCTTCGGCGTATGAGACTGACACCGCTGGAAAGGCGGCTCGCGTGGGCCGCGCTCGACCGCATCGAGCGGGAGACGAACGAGGAGCTCGCGCTCCTCGTCCGGATGCTCCCGCGCAAGGGTACGCAGCATGGCGCCTGACGACAACCACAACGGGATAAGCAACCGCGAGCTGTTCCAGAAGCTCATGGACGTGGTCGAGAAGAACCACGAGGCGCAGAAGGCGACCGTTGAGGCGCTCAAGAAGATAGAGGAGCAGCTGGGGACGATACGGAGCCTGCTCGAGAGCCGCATGTGGGTGCTGCTCATCGTCCTCGTGACGGCCCTCCTGGCCGCCGTGGGAATCAAATTGGCGTGGCCCACCGTCTGAGAAATCCGCAAATTCTCCGGAAGTTTTATAAAAGGCAACGCACCTATACCTACTTAGAGCGGCAACGCCGGCGCCGAACCAACAGCCGACGGGGGCAACGACCATGACATCAGAAGAGTACAACTACGGCGAACTGAAGCGCATCGCCAAGGACTCGGGACGCAGCGTGAACGACATGCTCGCGCTCTCACCGAAGAACGACCCGTTCTACGTTGGCAGCGACGGCCAGGTGGCGCTCGCGCGGTGGTTCTCAGCCATCTACGCCAAGATGGGCAGGCCGAGGGAATGCCACATCAGGCGCGTGCACTACTGGCTCGTCTCGCAGGAGCCGAAGTACGCAAAGCCGGACGGCAAGCAGTACATGAACACCGAGAAGGACTGGGACATGCTGACGATTGCCGCGAAGTACGCGCGCTACCTCGAGCTCGTGCCGGTCGAGAACATGGTGGACCGGCGCAACCCGGAGCCCCACGTGTACGCGCTCAACTGGGAGCACACGCTGCCGAGCGACGACAAGGAAGGCATCGACGCCGAGGACATCATCGAGAGCGTGTCGAGGAAGTTCATGTGCGCGAACCCTGCGAGAACTCAGCCCGTCATGATGGAACTGTGGTGCGAGAAGAGCACGATGAACGACGTGCTCGAACCTCTCGCGCGCAAGTTCGGCATGAACCTCGTGACGGGCCTCGGCGAGCTCAGCATCACGGCCGTGTACTCGCTCATCAAGCGCGTGCGCGACGCGAGCAAGCCCGTGCGCATCTTCTACATCAGCGACTTCGACCCGGCTGGGGAATGCATGCCCGTCAGCGTGGCGCGCAAGATTGAGTTCTTCCTGCGCGGCCAGGACGAAAGCGAGAACCACGACGTCAAGCTGCGCCAGGTGATGCTGACGGAGGAGCAGTGCAAGAAGTACAGGCTCCCGAGGACGCCCATCAAGGACAGCGAAGGAAGAAAGGAGGGGTTCGAGGACCGCCACGGAACCGGCGCGACCGAACTGGACGCGCTCGAGGCCGTGCGGCCTGGCGAGCTCACGAAGGTCATCACGAGCATCGTGATGCCATACTTCGACGTGGACGCGTGGAACGACGCGGTCAAGCTCAACGAGAGCATCCGCGAGCACGTCGCGGACTTCCTGAAGGACAAGATAGGCGACGTCCTAAAGACGTGCGACCTCGAGGAGTTCGACGAGGAAGTGAAGGATTTGCCCGGCTACGACGACGAGCCCGTCGAGATGGACGGAGATGCCGATGAAGATGCCGAGTGGATTCTCGACAGCGAACTCGACTACGAGGGGCAGCTCGCGGAGTACAAGAAGTTCCAGGGGAAGGACTGATGACATCACGGTCCCGCGCCCGTGCCTCAACACCCCGCGAGGGGATAGGAAGACCGAGGCCGGCACGAGAATGGCAGCACGGAAAGACGGCGACAACTTCTCCCCCGGCCGACCTGGTAGTCCATGCCGGGGGGGTCGTTGCCCCAATGAATGAGGTGTGACGCACATGGATGAAGCAACGAAGAAGGTGAAGTGGATACAGGACACGCTCGGCGGGGCACAGAACCACACGGTCGCGTTCCTGGGCGAGATAGCATGGCAGCTGAAGCGGCTGGCCGACCAGCTCGAGAAGGGGTTGCCGCGATGACACGCACGGATGAGGACGAGAGGAGAGAGGCGCGCGACCGCAGATTCACGCTTAAGGCACTCGCACAATACCGGGTGGTCATGAAGCGAGCGCTCAAGAACGCGGGCATCGCGTTCGAGAACGATGCGCGCACGGCCGACCTCGAGGCCAAGGTCGCGGAACAGCTGCTTGCCGACAGGGACATACTCAAAGAACTGAGGGAGGGTGAGATTCGTGGATTCTGAACCGCGCGTGACGGAGGAGACGGTGGCGGACTTCGACGAGCTCGCGAGGCAACTCGTGCTCGTGACGGAGGAGTACGCGGCCGAGGAAGAGAGCATCGTGTCCGAGACGGAGGAGCTCAAGCGGCAGATAGGGATGCTCAGGACGCAGCTCGACGTCGTGTTCCACGGCCACGACGACAAGATGACGCTGCTCGAGCAAAGACGAGAGGCGGTGCTCGTCGACCTCGCGAAGTTGTGGGGCGACCGGCCGAAGACGCAGGAGCTCGAGACGCATGTAATCCGCCGGCGCGACAACCGCTTCGTGGCCATCCTGAGCAAGGACCGGCTCATCGAGGAGCTGACGGTCATCCGCAAGCTGCCCGAGGCGGTGACCAAGTTCGACGACAAGGTCCTGATGGGGCTGCTCGAGGTCCACGTGCTGACGAGCGGGGCCGCCGAGGTAAAGACACGGACGACCATCTCGTGCACGAGGAAGGAAACGGCGCAGAGCATTCCACCGACGGAAGACGCTCCGATAGAAAGTTTTATAAAAGGCGCAGAGAACTGAAGGGATGCACAAGACGGTGACCGACCCCGCAAGGGGTCCCGGTCGCCCGGTTTTGGTGAAAAACGATGGACGAGGGAGTGACGCAGCATATAAAGGTTACGGCCGAACGGCCGCAAATCCTCCGCTCGATTTCTCGCATTCACTCAACCGAAAAGGCGTGGCCACGCGGTTGTGGCCACACGGGGTACTCAACAACAAGGACTCGTCATTTCAGCAGAAGCGTATACTCCAGGCAATAGGTCCGCGCTACACAAGCGTACACTGGATGTTCATTATAGATTGAGGGAGAGAGGCGAAAGAGGGCGAGAGGGGACACAACGTGTCCCCTGAGCCAGGAAGGCGCGCGTGGCCACACTCGCGTGGCCACACACAAAATGGCACACAAGAGACGCACGAAGCGGGGGGAGTTTTTCAAGTTCCGGCTGGATACGCTCAGCCAGATGGTGCTCAAGGCGTGGCAGCGGGATGGGGTCAACCCGAGCGAGAAGATTCGGTCGTACGTCAAGCGGCACGCGTTGCCCGCGAACACGCCCGCGAAGGAGCGCGTGGCGTTTTACACGTTCCTGAAGCGCGAGCTGGCGAAGGAGCTCGAGGACCGGCGCAAAGCCCTCGAAGAGGAGTATGCGCGCGAGTTCGACGTCATCGACCGGCAACTGAGGGAAGCGAAAGAAAACAAGGAGGCGTAACGAAATGGAGACAACAGGGACATGCGACATCGCGGGAACATGCGAGAACGCACAGAAGGAGATAGACGCAGCGATGGGCCTGGCCGACCGGAGAATACTGAGCCATTCAGAGGTCGCGCTCATCGTCAACAAGTGGAGGACAGTCCTCGGATTGCCCGTGTGGACGGCCGAGCAGTTCGAGGAGAACATCCTGACGCCCGCGAGGAAAGCGAGCGAGGCCATGGCGGAGCAGCGCAAGAAGGCCGAGGAGGCGAAGGCCGTGCAGGTCGAGGCCGCCGCGAGGCAGGGAGTGATTCGCAAGCTCGAGGACGACAAGAAGATTGCGACTCTGCAGGCGGAGGTCGCGGCGCTCAAGGAGGCGAAGAAGCAGTGAAGCGCAAGGTCACGAGCGTGGTGGGCACGGTCGACCGGCCGTGCGAGAAGTGCGGCAAGCCGGCGACGTGCGAAGTGATAGAGCGCCGAGGCAAGGTCGAAATCGTGTGCCAGGAATGCAGGGGGTCGGGACATGGACGCCGTCATCCAAGGCATTAGGGTCGTGCTCCCGGCGGAGTGCCCGGAGTGCGGAGGTTCGCTCATCGAGAAGCGCGACGGCGACAGGTTCTGCCTGCCGTGCGGAGCCACGTACTCGCTCCCGCGCAGGGGATTCGTACCCGAAGAACAACGAACAACGACGAAAGGAAAACAACACAGAGGTGTGACGACACATGGAACAAGAGAAGAAGCCGGTGGAGAGGAAGCTCGCCGGTACAGTCGAGGATGTTGAAGACAAGGGGAAGTACCTGCGGCTGAAGATAAACGGCACGTGGTACTCCAGCTGGGAGAAGGTGGTCCCGCGTATCGGAGAGGTGTGGGCGTTCAACGCGTACTCGTCCGAGTCGAGGGGCAAGACGTACACGAACTGCGTCGACATGATGCTCGTGCCGAAAGACGCGACGCAACAGACGCAGCTTCCGGCCGGAGCCGAGAAGGCCATCGACGACATGCTCGGGCGCGAGAGAAGAATGATGCGGCAGACAAGCGTGAACGCAGCGGCGACGTTCCTACAGCCGGCAGCGGACAAGAACATCAAGGTGCTCCTGGCGTATGCCGAGGAGATAGAGAAGTGGATTAACAGGTGAGACACATGGGAAAAGTAAACGTGGAGTTCAACGAGATGGAACTGGCAAAGATAGAGAGCACGGTGCGCGAGGACGTCGAGGGCGACCAGGACGTGTACAAGGCGACGTTCAAGGCGGACCGCAAGGACGGGAGCAAGGTGTCGGTCATCGTGCAAATCAACCAGCCGGCAGACAAGGGCGGGAGGAAGAAGCTGCCGTTTGCGGGCCTGCTCGTCGGACAGAAGCACGACGTGGAAATCGGCAACAAGCACCAGACGACGCTCAAGATGCCATGACGTGCGACGTCAAGGTGGCGGGACTGAACGACCTCGCGATTGAGCTCGTCTTCACGTGCCCCAAGGGAGACTACCCGTTCCTGTACAACCGCGCGACGAAACGATTGAGTCGCTGCCTGTGCGTGCACGGGTCATTCTTCCGGGGGAACAAGAGCGAGCTGTGCGCGCACGCGCGGCATGTCGTCCAGTTCCTGACGAGCGAGTGCAACATCAAGGAGGTGTGCCCGTGAACAGCAGGCGCGAGAAGGTCCGGCAGATGAAGGAACTGCTGAAAGAGAACGCTCGGATGGGCGTGTGCGCGATGGCGGACCGCATGAAGGTTCCGGTCAGCACGGCGTACGACGTCCTCCAGGAGATTCACGGGACGTACGACATGCGCGTGACGTTCAGGGAAAGGGCCGCTCCGAAGCCCGCGTGCCCGAGGTGCGGCAAGACGCAGCTCACGTACGAGATAGTCAACCGGCTGAAGCTCGTGAAGTGCGGGGGCTGCCACGAATCTTTTTTAAGGTCGCAGTTGTCTCGGAAGCTCAAGAGCGCGATAGAGAAGGCGGTGAACGCATGAGCGCATGGACGAGGTTCAAGTACAGGGTCTGCGCATGGCTGTGCCACGCGTGGCGATTCTGCGCGGCCTGCGACTACGTCAAGGAGAGGCCACGCCCATGAACGACGGCCATAGCAACCTCGTGCCGCTGCAGGACCGGACGCCCGAGGACCGGCGGAGAATCGCGAGCATGGGCGGCAAGGCGAAGCTCGGGAGAGTGATGTACCCGCATCGGTGGCAGTGCAAAAACTGCCAGTTCCTCAACGATTGCCCCGTCGGGCCGAAGCTCATCGAGGCAGCGGCGCTCGAGACGGACCCCGCGAAGAGGAAGGCGATGTGCAAGATTCCCCAGGCGAAGCGGATAATCCTTGAGAGCGGGCTCAACTCGACGAAGCTGCTGCAGATGACGAAGGCGCTGCTGGTCGACGGAGCACTTCGGGCGACGACCGTCATGGAGACGGCCGTGATGGCGCGCGAGACGCGGGCCCTGGCCGCGCACCTCGAGCCGCCCATACAGCGGACCATGACGTTGAGCGCCAACGTGGACCTGCAGAGCGCGCTCGACATCATCTACAAGGTCCTCATGAGAAGAAAGGACTGGCAGGAAGCGATTGACGAAATCGAGAAGGAGTTCTTGAAGAGCACGGGAGGTGTGGTGAATGAAATTGTACTGGATGCACGAGCGGACGGGCCGCATGAAGAACGTGGTGCAAGGGTTCCTGATGGGGATGCCCCTGGACGCGGAGGACCTGAGGATTCTGAAGGACTACATGAAGCAGTGGATAGCGCCCCCGATTGCGATGCCGGACCTCAACAGGATGGCGTTCAACGAGCAGATTGAAGCGGCGACCGACGCGGCCACGCTGCGCAAGGTGACGCACGCGCTGCTGCAGTTCGGCATCGACCCGTTCTGAGGCGAGCGACATGGACGACGAGATTTGCCAGTGCGGACACAGCAAGGGGTACCACGAGGCGCATCCTCTCGACCCGCATGGCGGGCCGTGCGAGAAGTGCGGCTGCGAGGGGTACACGTGGAAGACCTTCGTCGACTACGCCAAGGTGAAGAAGTGATGGCAGACGAACCACTGGAAGATAATTCAATGAGAAAGAAAAGCGTGACAGAGTTTCCAAAACCGACAACAACCAGGCCATCACTGAGAGACGAACCACCGAAGATACCGACAACGCCGTGTCCTAAATGTGGCAGAGCCCTGATTGGTGGCTATCATTTAAGTAAAGAGGATTACTACGCCTGTCGTAAGAAAAAGACGACCGAAAGGACAGACGAACCACTGAGGACGCTAAAGGAGATACGCCCACGATTGATGAGAGAGATTCCAGAAGAAGGTTATTGGTGGATTCGAGAAAAAGACCTCAGAGCCGAGGCGATTCGATGGGTGAAGGAGATGCGAAAAGATGACCGTTATTGGAGCACCCACGATGAGGATATAATCCACTGGATAACGCACTTCTTCAATCTGACGGAGGAGGACTTGAAGGAGCGCGACTCGGAGGCGCCGCGATGAGACCGACACCCGAGGAAGCGATGGAAGGGTTCATCGACCAGGCGGCGGAGATTGAGCGCCTGAAGGCGGAGCTCGCGCGCGTCAAGGAGGAGTGCGAAGCCAAAGCGGCGAGGTGCGACGCGCTCGTGCGCCGGCATGGCACCGCGAGGATACGCATGCGCGAGACGCTCGGGAAGATAGCGCACCTCAGCGAAGCAGAACTCCAGGACGAGGACGTGTACATGCGGGAGCGCGAGCGGGAGTGCATCGGCACGGAGACGCGACCATGAGAACCGAGATTGAAATCCGCAAGCGGCTGCAGCGACTGACCGAGGAGTTGCCGAAAGCCCAAATGCCCGAGGAGAGCGACTTCCTCGACGACAAGATAAAGGAGCTCAAGTGGGTGCTCAGAGAGAAACGATGAGTCAGTTGAAATACCGCCGCGACGTGTGGGCGCTCGGTCCGAACCAGACGGGTTATCCTGGTGGATTCCCTAACGGATTCATCGAGCAACTTAAAAAGAACGGATGGTGGGGGGAAAAGAGGCTGTGGGTATTCAGCGGCGGATTCAAAGACCGAGAAGGAACAACAGTAGACATCAAGCCTGAATGCAACCCCTCGGTCGTGGCAGATGCCACGGCGCTTCCATTCGATGATGAATCATTCGATTTCGTCTGCCTTGACCCGCCATATTCTGAGAAGGAATCTCAGGAACTTTATGGTCTACCAATGCCGAGTATAACGGCGTTCCTGAATGAGATGGCTCGTGTTCTCAAGCCTGGTGGGACAGCCGTCCTACTCAGCCGCATTGTCCCAAACTGTTATCCACAGCAAAACGAACACTGGCGGCGGCTGTATTGGAAGGGCATAATTGGAGTGTTCACAATCGCAGGGATAGCGAACATGAGAGCGCTTTGTGTCTGGGGGAAAGAGCAGACGCTAAAAACAAACCCCCGCTGCGAACCCCCCAGGGCCGGAGCGACGGCAGAGCCAGAGAAGCAACAAACGGACGTTTAAGGAGGAATAGAAAATGTGCAAAGCATTCAGTTGTGTGGTGAAGAAGAGCACAGGCAAGGTCTATTGGAAGAGGGCGATTGACTCTCACGATGGCATCAAGAATCACTTCAAGCTGAAGGACGACACAGAGGACGGCCTGTGCAACATCGAGGTCACGCCAGACAAGGGCTATCTGTGGCCGGAGAAGCACTGGACGATGTTCTTTGACAACACATCGAAGGCACCGCCGGAATGGTGGAAGAAGTCACATGACGATGCGGTGATGCACGCATTCGAGGATTGGAAGAAAGAGGCCTATGCGCTGATTGACGTGAAGAAGCTGCGCTCATTGAAGAACCCGCTGAGCGGCAAGCCGAAGAAGCCGACGAAGGAGGATATAAGGAATCTTAATGTTTATGCTTCGCTCGGGGCTTCGCTCGGGGCTTCGCTCGGGGCTTCGCTCGGGGCTTCGCTCTGGGCTTCGCTCGGGGATTCGCTCTGGGATTCGCTCGGGGCTTCGCTCGGGGATTCGCTCTGGGATTCGCTCGGGGCTTCGCTCGGGGATTCGCTCTGGGATTCGCTCGGGGCTTCGCTCTGGGATTCGCTCTGGGATTCGCTCGGGGCTTCGCTCTGGGATTCGCTCAGGGATTCGCTCAGGGATTCGCTCAGGGATTCGCAGAAGAGAGAAATCAAGAGAGTCTTCAGCGCGAATGCCGCGCTGTGGAAGCGCGGCTTTGTCCCGCTGACAGCAGACTACAAGACATGGTATCTCTATTCAGGCAACCCGGCGAAGAGGGTATATACGCTTGAGGCGACGCGATGAGCAAAAAGAAATCATCAACGACGGAGGTAACGAAGATGGACAACGAAGGGATAGAACTCAACGGCAAGAAGTATGTGCTCGCATCGAGCATCAGAGCAACGAAACAGCGTGAGAGCCTCGCGGCGAAGAAGTATGTCATCGTCAGGACATACAGCGCGGGAGTGTTCGCAGGACGGCTCAAGAGCAGAGTCGGTCAGGAAGTGACGCTCCAGGATGCGAGGCGAATTTATTGGTGGGAGGGAGCAGCGTCCCTGAGCCAGTTGGCGATTGATGGGACAAGCCTCCCCGATAAGTGTAAATTCCCTGCTGCGGTAGATGAGATTCTGCTGCTGCAAGCGATAGAAATCATCCCCTGCACAGACAAGGCAAGAGTGAGCATAGAAGCAGTCAAGGAGTGGAAGTTATGAGCCCGTTCGCTTTTGGCTCTGGCGATGGCTCAGGCTCAGGCTATGGCTCAGGCGATGGCTCAGGCTCAGGCTCAGGCTCAGGCTTAGGCTCAGGCTCAGGCTCAGGCTCAGGCTCAGGCTAAAGGAGGCGACGCGATGAGACAGCGCGAGCGGGAGTGCATCGGGACGGAAAAATTACCCAAATGGGCAATAAGGCATGGTGAAAAATTCCCAAGAGGACGACGATGAACAAACCCGAGATAACGCGAGAGATTCCCGCGAAGAAGAAGCCGACGTGGAAGTGGAAGCGAACGGGCAGATGCCAGCCGGCCAAGTGCGGTGCGGCTTGCTGCAGACTCGGACCAGTTCTCGCGTCATTCAATCCGAAGGACAGGAAGGAGCATCTTGACTATTCAGCCATGTACGACATGTTCGGATGGTTCAAGGTCGCGCAGATAAAGGACATGGCGCTCTACAGCGACGGGAGAACGTGCAAGAATCTCGTCGGCAACAGGTGCGCGATTCAGAAGACGAAGCCGCAGTGCTGCCGGGAGTTCCCCGTGGTGCCGGAGCACGCCTGGTTCGAGGTCGTAAAGAAGGTGTGCACATACAGATTCGTGAAGGTGAGGCTACATGAACAAGATTGACACGATGCGCAGGCGCAACGACATCGCGCGACTCGTGCGCTCAAGCAACGCGTGCGGCTCGCACCGGAACTGCGTCCGCATCAACGTCGGCAACACGCTCGCGCACGAGTTCAAGAAGCTCGAGATGGCGTACCATCTCATCCGGGCGGGACACGAGGTCTTCACGGAGGCGGAGTTCGCGACGGGCGGCAGGGCCGACGTGCTCGACCTCGACACCGCGGAAGTGATTGAAGTGCTGGCCAGCGAGAGCGAAGACGAGGCGCAGGTGAAGGCGAGGAAGTACCCGCCGCAGCTGCGCGTATCGACCGTCAAGGCAGGAGTGTGACACGAATGGAAAAAGACATCAAGGAAGCGAAGAAGGAACTGACGAGGAAAATCTTCGACGACATCGAAGCATTCCACGAGGAGTTTCCCGACAACACCGTCGAAGGGATAGACCTCGTCACCTTACCAGTGGCGGGGAGCAGTTCATGCCTCATCAGCGTGGACGTGCACATCAAAGTGAACTACACGTTTTCCGGAAAGGTGGTGGAGAAATGACCAACGTCCAGGACATGAGCATCGAGGCGTACAACGACATCAAGGAAACGCAGGCGCACATCGCGGAGCGCATCTACCAGCTGCTCCTCGCGTTCCCCGACCTGTGCGACAAGGAGATTGCGAAGAATCTCGGCATCGAGCTGAGCACCATCTGCGGGCGTCGGAACGAGCTGCTGAGAGCTTTCCGCATCGAGAGCGAACACGACAAGGTCAGCCCGTTCACGGGCCGGTACGTGAAGGCGTGGCGCGTGAGGAACTTGACGAGCACGAACGTCGCGCAGGGGCCGTACTGATGGGATGCCCCGACTGCGCGCCATGCGGGACGGACTGCCGGGGTCCGCTGGCCCGACACGCGAAGGACCCGGAAGACTACGAGCTCGAGTGCGAGTGCGCGTGCCACCGCTGCGGGTTCTGCGGGAGCCCGTTCTGCGAATGCGTCGGCGGACACGAGAAGTGCGAGCCGGCAAGATTCGACGGCCAGCGAATGCGCGGAGGAGAACCCGAATGAGCCAGAACAACGCGCTGCACGTGCTGTTCGAGCGGGCGAAGGCCAACGAGGACGACATGGGGCGGTGGTGGATGACGAGTGCGGAAATCAACGTCGAAATCATCAAGGCGCTCGGTTGCCGGAACCACCACTCGAGCACGACGCACGCACTCGCGAAGCTCGAGGGATTCGACATCATCTCAAAGGAGGAGAACGACGAGAATTATCCGAGGAGGTTCAACCAAATCGTGTACAAGTGGCGGCTCACGCGGAAGAACTACGACATCCTTAAAAGGGGAGAACGCACAACATGAAACTGACCATGACGACGAAGGAACTGGCGGACCAGCTCAACGCGAGCGACAACATCATCGACCGCATGTGCGGCGCGGGCATCGTGTTCCGAGGCGGGGATGGTGAAATCGTTCTCGGCCTGACGACGACACAAGACCCCGCACAGCCGGAGGCCGAACACATCAAGCCAACGAAAGAAGAACTGGACAAGTACCCTCTGAGCGCATCCTTCCCCCGAGTGGAGAATGAAGCGACGAGGGCCAAGAAGGAACTCAAGGAGTTCGTGGAGAACCTTCGCAACGCCCGGAAGTGCAAGTCATGCGGCAATCCGTGCGAGCCTGGCCAGAAGAAGTACTGCAGGGCGTGCGCGATAGCCAAGTACCCGAGCCAGTACGCCCCGACGCACGCGAGGGAACACACGTCCAGAGAAGAGAAGAAGACGCGCGCGAGGGGTCCACAAGACAAGTACTTCGAGCGCATCCCGAAGAACCCATGAGCGACACGAACTGCTGCTGGAAGTGCGGCCAGGAGAAGCCGCGAGATGAGATGAAAGCCGTGCGACTCCTGGGTGGACCGCGCGAATGGGGGGACGGATGGGCGTGGCAGTGCCGCGACAGGGACAACTGCGAGCGCGTGGCGGACGGGATAGCGACATGGTCATCAAGAGGGAACCGTTCAAGGTCGTGAAGCCGCAGGAGTACCTCGACCGCGAGGCGAGAGGCGAGTGCCCCGTGTGCGGCAAGCCGAAGGCCGAATGGAAGCCGAACAGGCGGCGGTACGGCATCTGCTCGCACGAGTGCAAGACGGAATTCTGGGAACACGCCATGTGGGGCGAGGCCGGCATGAAAAGCAAGGCGCTCGTGAGAGACGACCACAAGTGCCGGAAATGTGGCGTCCACGTGTACGGCGGCAGCAACAGCATCATGGACCACATCGTGCCCATCGCGCTCGGCGGTCCTCAATGGGACCTCGCGAACGTCCAGACGCTATGCGAGGATTGTAACGCGGTTAAGACGAGAATGGACGCGCGGGACATCGCGCGAGCGCGGCGCCAGGAGAAGGTGGACGCGTACCTCGCGGCCAGGCGGGAGAACCAGCGCACGCTCGCCTGAGTGAATCGCCCAACAGCCGGAGGCGAACCGCAACGCATAAATAGAAGCGCCCCCATGCGAACCTCATGTAATTGGAAAAGGGGGTGTGACGTGCCTAATCGTTCTTACGCAAAGGGGTACCGTTTCGAGCGCCGCGTGATGGCGGCCCTGTCGAAGCAACTCTACAAGGTCGTGCGCCAGGGAAAGTCGAGGTTCCCGGACCTCATCGCGCTGCCCGAGCGAATCGACGGGATGAAACCAGGCAACCTGCTCATCGTGGAGTGCAAGGTCAACAAGTACATCCGCGCGGACGAGCGCGTGGCCTTCGACGAGTGGAAGGCGTATGGCGAATGCCTCGTCGCATACCCCGGCGAGCTCCGACCCGGCCGGCACCGCGACATCATCTTCTGCAAGCCCGACAACTACGAGGAGGTGTTCCGCCTGTGAATCTTTCCAGTTCCGATGCTGCAACCGGAGCACATCCCGGAATCTCCCGAGGGCCGGGTGAACGTTCATTCCGCTTCTTCTCAACAACGACTCAGCAACGGCCAAGTGGGGCGATTTCATGGTAGACGTGCCCCCCGTCGCACTCGTGCGCGTGGCCGACCTCAAGGTCGACGGAAGAAACCCCAACGTGATGACGAAGGCGCAGATGGAAGCGCTCAAGGAGAACATGAAGCGGTACGGGTTCATCGTGCCCGTCATCTGCAACAAGGACCTGCTGGTCGCGGACGGAGAACACAGGCTCCAGGCGGCCAAGGAACTCGGCATGACGGAGGTGCCCGTCGTGGCGCTCGACGTGACGGACGTGGACCGGAAGATGCTCCGACAGGTGCTCAACAAGCTGCGCGGACAGCATGACCCCGAGAAGGACCTCGATGAGTACAAGGCGCTCATGGACTCCAACGAACTCCAGACGTTGGCGGACCTGACAGCGCAGGATGCCAGCAAGCTGCTCAAGCTGATGGACCAGGGAGACACGTACGTCGACCAGGCCTTCGACGTCGACAAGGCATACGAAGGGGCCCCTGTGGCCTCCGTTGGCGACGTTTGGCGGCTTGGGGACCACACGATGGTCGTGGAGGACTGCACGCAGGACGCAACGTACGAGCTCTTCAAGGAGCCATTCCACGTGACCCTGACGGACCCGCCGTACAACGTGAACTACAATGCCGTGGCGAGGCATCACCCCAACACGACCTCGTGCAGCGGAACCATCATGAACGACAACCTACCGGACGCGGCCTACGAGAGCCTGCTGAACGGTATGGCGCATCAGATTCTCAAGCGGACGCTGGGAAGCATCTACATCTGCATCGGAGCGCAGAGCCTACCGGTTCTCATGGGGGAGATGCTCAAGCAGGGGGGGCACTGGAGCACGACCATCATCTGGGCGAAGAACCACTTCACGCTCACGCGGAAGGATTACCACAGCCAGTACGAGTGCCTGTGGTACGGATGGAAGGAAGGCAACAAGCACACGTTCTTCGCAGGCCGTACGACGAGCGACTTCTGGGAGCAAGAGCCGTCCGCGCGAGGCCGCAAGCCAGGCAACCGGACGGACATCTGGCGACACCCGAAACCGAACGCGAGCCCGAACCATCCGACGACGAAGCCGCTCGAGCTCTGTCGGCACGCCATCCTGGACAGCACAACCAAGGGCGAGACGGTCTTCGACCCGTTCTTGGGCAGCGGCAGCACACTCATCGCATGCGAGCAGACGGGACGCAAGTGCGTGGGGGTCGAACTCGACCCTCGCTACGCGAGCGTGGTCATCCTGCGATGGGAGCATTACACGGGCAAGAAGGCACACAAGGAGGTGTGACGACATGACAGATATAGTGGAGCACAGGCCAGAGCACAGGTACGATGCGTACATCGAAGGCGGGACACTCGTCCTCGTGGACGAGATAGGCCCGCAGCAAATCATGACACCCGAGCAGAAGCCGATAGGCCAGCGAACCACCATCATCCACGACCGCGTGGACCTCAAGGACAGCGAGGCGTTCCTCGAGGTCGTGAAGAAGCAGGTGGACGAGCTGGGCCACGCGTGCGTGCGGACAAGGGAGCAGCTGAAGGCGCTCGAGAACCAGGGCGCACTCGAGCTCGGCCCGCGCCTCGACGACATCATCGCGCTCGGGCAGAAGCTGAGCCCAGGCAAGGCCGGAATGGACAAGCTCGAGCGGGCGCTCAAGAAGCTGGGGCCGCAGGCGACGCAGTGGGGCGGCTACAAGCAGGCGTCGTTCAACCACGAGCAATTCAAGGACCAACACGCGCGGGCATCGCTTCAACTCCAACTCATCAGGCGCGCGATGGAGGGCAAGAACGATGGGAAGGCACCCGAGTCTCAGCATCTGGCCCCGCGTTGACGGGGTGAAGAGCCGCTATGTTTGCCGTTGCGGCGCAGGACCGTTCGGAAGCGCCAGCGCCCTGGCCTTACACGAATTCGCCTGCGCGTGGCATTAGGGACGAGCAGCCCGCGCTGATAACGGGCTGGCACTCGTGCAGGTATCGCATCAACGAGCCCGCGTATGATACCTTCATGCACTTCGTCGCGAACGAGCTCGCGCCTCAGATGGAGATTGCGCTCGTGCGCGAGGATTTCTATCCAGTACTTTGGCACCGGTGGAACGCCCGGAAGTACACGATTGACGAGATAGCGCGTGGTCACGGCAAGACCGAGTGGGGCATCTGGAACATCCTGTGGAACGTCGTGCGGCAGCCGAAGAACCCGTGGTGGGACCTGCCGGGCGAGAAGAGAATCACGGAGCAGCTCGTGGTGTCGTGCGGCATCACGGAAGTGAACGAGATAGGGGACCGCATCGAGGACTACGTGTTCAGCTCAGAACTGTTGAGCAAGCTCGTGCCGAGGGGCGCGCGGAAGAACGAACTAAGCAGCGTGTGGAACAAGAAGAAGAAGGTATTTACCAACGGGAGCACGCTTCACTTTCGCCCCGTCAAGTGCAAGAGGGGCCTGCACGTGGACTGGATTTGGCTCGACGACCTCATCACGGAGAGCTCGACGCTGAGCGACAAGGAGACGGTCAAGTTCGTGCAGGGAGTCATCATGCCGATGGGCGCGGCCAAGCGCGCGCCAGTCCGCATCACGGGAACGCCGCTGCGCGCCACGGACATCATCCACGTGATGGACAAGACGAACCGATACGACCACGTGAGGCTGCCCGCCATCCTGGACTACGCAAGCAAGGCGATGCTGAGCAAGCGGTTCACGTGGGATTCGCTCATGGAGATGAGGGCGCACATCCATCCCGCGAAGTTCGAGGCGGAGTACATGCTGAACGCGCTCGAGGCGCAGACGGGCGTGATAAGAAGAGCCTGGCTCGAGGCATCGTTCGACGAGACGTTCGACCTCGCGAACCCCGCGACGAAGGGCTGGAGAACGCCCTACTACGCGGTCTACGGCGGCGTCGATTTCGCGTTCGCCGACTTGTCCACGTCCGACTGGTCCGTGTACGCGACGATTGGCGACCGCGGAGCGGACGTCCAGGGGAGGAGGTTCGACGTGCTCGAGGTGGAGCGATTCCAGGGCAAATCTCTCGGGTGGCAGATGAATTTCCTCCGCGAGTGGCACGCGCGCTGGGACCACGACCTCATCGGCATGGAGGCGAACTCGATACGCGGCAGCGTGAAGGAGATAAGGGAACTGGGCATGCCCGTGAAATTGTTCTGGACGGGCACGCGCGACGAGGAAGAGAAGATGCGGCCGGCGGCCGAGGAGGACTTCGCGGGCAACATCCACACGGTCAGCAAGCGCAACTTCGCGCTGCGCCAGGGCCTGCAGTACGAGCAGGGACGCATGCGTATCCCGTACGCGAGCCAGCGCGCGCGCGACATGGCGGACCGGCTGCTCCAGGAGAGCGTGTCGTGGGCGCTCGAGGAACAAAAGCTCGTCGAGATAGGCGAGCACCCCGACGTGCCGATAGCAATAGGATACGCGCTCGAGGTCGCGCTCGGCCACGCGTTCGTGGTCGGGTGAGTGTCTACTTTTAGGTAATCCAACATTAGAAAAGGGGGGGCATCTCTCTTAAAGCATGGTGACATTAATGAACTTTAGCGTCGAGCCTGAGCTGAGAGAAGAGTTCAAGGATGCGGCCTTCCAGGACGGCCGCTCGATGGGGAACGCACTGCGACTCTGCATGCGGCAGTACATCGCATGGGTGCGGGAGAATCTCGAGGAACGGACAAGCAATCGCAACGCTTAAAAAGTACGATTCCCCAAGTGGAATCACGATGGGAATTCTGGACGGCCTGAGGCAACGGCTCAACGTCAAGGCAACACTCGCGCACCAATCGCAGGTCGTCGCTGAACTGGCCTCAACACCCGAGGCGGCATACAGGCAGGCGCAGAACAGCGCCATACTAAAAAGTCCTTCGCCAACATACCTCGTACGGCCCCCGTTCGGGATTCCCCTCAACAAGAACGTCGTGGCAATCCGCAACCTTGCGCGCAACGCATACGTCTTCTCGGCCGAGCAGACGATAGCAGACGAGATTGCCGCGTCCGATTGGGAGGTCGTCCAGAAGGAGGGCTTCCACGTGTCGGACGCCGACCTGCAGCGGGTGCACGCGTTCTTCGACAACCCCAACGGGAACGACGAGAGCTTCGGCGACTTACTTCGGCAGATGGTGCCCGACATCCTGGAGCTCGACGCGGGCGTCATCGTCAAGAGCTTCTCGTTCGAGAAGTACGTGTCGAGCAGCACGCCGGCCGGGACGGGCGCGCTCAAGGGCGGCCAGCTGCGACAAATCTTCGCCAAGGACGGCGGGTCATTCCTCGTCAACCCCGACTTCTACGGGTACATCGGCAACAGGGCCGACTTCATCGCGCCCCTGTATGCGAGCGGAGACGTTCCTCAGCTGGTAAGGGACCAGCTCAACCAGGCGCTCATGGGGAATCTCCCGACGTTCGGCAACCTGAGCGAGCAGTACCCCGCGCTGTACCAGCTGTACGCGCAGAAGTTCATGCCGCAGGCGGCCTATTTCCAGTACCCGACGGTGAACGCGCAGCTGCCCGTCCCGTTCGGAAAGCGAGAGCTCATCTACATCAAGCGGAACCCGCGCACTCATCAGCACTACGGGTACGGGGCCGTCGAGATGATGGCCGAGATAATCTTCACGCTCATCTACGGGAGCAAGTACAACCTCGACTTCTACCTCAACAACAACATGCCGGACGGCGTCGTCGAGATGCTGGGCGCGAACCGCAACGACATGCTCGGGTTCAGGGAACAATTCCAGAAAGAGTTCCGCGCGACCGACACGTTCGGCAACATCCGCAAGTTCTTCTTCAAGACGCCCATCGTGAGCACGCCATTCAAGTTCGTGCCGTTCAACCTGCCCCCGGAGCAGATGGACATCATAGGCCAGCAGACGTGGTTCATCAAGCTCCTGTGGGCGTGCATGGGAGTCAACGCCGACGAGATGGGGTTCACGGAGGACTCCAACAGGGCGACGGGCCACGCGCAGGCGAGCGTCGTGAAGCGGAAGGTCATCAACCCGATTCTCCGGAAGCTCGCGTACCACGTCAACATGCAGCTCATCCCGGAGTTCGGCGTGCCGGGCATCGAGTTCAAGTTCCGCGACTACGACCTCGCGGACGAGCACGCGAAGGTCGATTTGTACGCGAAGGAAGTGGCGCTCGGCATCCGCAGCAAGCGCGACATCGCGGAGGAACGCGGCATCGACTTCGACAAGCAGCTGGCCGACATGGAACAGGACGGGGACAACCCGGAGCCCGAGTCCATCATGCCGAGCGGGACCAGCGTCCCATCCGACTCCTCTCAGCAAACGAGCGGACCAGGAGCAGAGGAGAAGCAACCCGAGGAGCTTGTAGCGTCACACCTCGGCTCCAAGGGCCTTCCCTCGACCTGGCCAGCCGAGCCGTACTATCGCGCCATCCCGCGCACGAAGGCGCGAGGCAAGGCCGCGAGGGACCAGGACGTGGCGGCGCTCGCGCGAGGATACGCGGTCGAAAGAGCGGAGCACCCCGAGTTCGCGGACACCGACGTGCTGAAGATTGTGCGCGACCACCTGCGCGAGGACCCACTCTACTACGACAAGCCGGAGCACAAGGCCCCGCTCGACGAGGAGACGCGCGCGCGGCTCGACATGAAGGCGCTCGTCCACTGCGGCAAGCGCTTCAAGGAGCTGGAACCCGGCGTCCAGGAGGCGTGGCTCAGGGAGACGGCCACGTGCGCGAAGGCGGCCATCACTGGACACACTGGACAGGCGGACGACCTGGGCGTGATTGCCAAGGTGATGCGCGAATGGGAGAAAGAACTGCTCAAGTTCCTGGACGGGGAGGCGGGAGCGCATGCCAAGGAGAAGCCCGCCACGCCGTGAACTCGTGGCGAAGGGACTCGCGGAGTCCTTCACGTCGATGCTCGACCGCATCGTGGACCTGCGCACCATCCGTCTCGTGGTCGACCGATTCCTCAGCAAGCACTACGACGCCGGCCTGAAGCGGCAGGGCGTCACGTACGGCGTCAACTTCCAGCGCAACGAGGGCACGATTGCGTACCTCCAGGACGCCACGTTCGAGCACATCAAGGGCATCACGGACGACATCCGCACGCGGCTCGAGAGCGAGCTCAGCAAGGCGCTCGCGGCCAACGAGGACCGCGAGCAGATACGCAGGAGAATCGCGGACGTGTTCCGCGGCGACAATCCCACGAGGATAAACTTCGAGGACAGGGTCGAGCTCATCCGGCGCACGGAAATCGCGAGGGCAGAGAACTACGCGGCCCTGGACGCCGCGAAGCAGCTGAAAATCAGGACGAAGAAGCGGCTCGCCATCACGCTCGACGAGCGCACGAGCGACATCTGCCGCGCGATGAGTCGAAAGTACGGGGACGACGCGCAGGCGATAGAGAGGGACGAGCCCTTCGTCGTCACGGTCAAGGTGGGGAACAAGACGCAGACGATAAGCGAGATGGCGCCCCCCTTTCATCCGAATTGTCGTTCCGGTCTTCAACTCGTGACACAGAGGGGTGAGTGAGATGCTGGTGATGGACATAACGTTCGAGCAGATGCGCAGCCTGTTCAGCCGCGTCGTGAACAGCCGGCCGATATACAAGCTCGACCGGGGCACGCACTGGGAGTTCTACATGGACGCGAGCGAGAACATCGTTCTCAGGTCGCGCAAGGACAAGAAGGGCGCGGAGCTCGACGCCATGTTCCTCACGACGTTGCCGGCGGAGAAGATAATCCGCGTTAACGCGGTCGTGTGGGGCAAGCACGTGGTCGTCAACTCGCTCGTGCAGGAGACGAGAGAAGAGCCTGGCGAGAACAACGACGCGGAGCACGACACGGTCCCGGACGTCCCCGTGACGCCCGAAGTTCAGACGTACAGGGACGAAGATGAGCCTCCTCAATAAGACGCCAATCGAGGACATCCGGCAGCGGACGTTCGACGAGACGAAGGACGCGTGGCGCGTGACTTTCGTCGCGGGCAGCGGCATCGACGTCAACAACTGGCCGACCGACTACCCGGATGCGGGCACGCACACGCGCCTCGACAAACTCACGTTCGACGGGGACGACCTGCAGACGAGAGAGCAGAACCTGGACGCGAACGGGCGCATACGGAACTCCGCGCACCTACTCGGAAGCGACGACGGAGGCACGACGCTTCGCACGCTCAAGACGAAGGCCGACGGGACGCTCATCATAGAGGTTCTGCAGCCTCCTTATTCGCTCACGGCCTCGGACGTCGGGGCATCGTCAATCCCCGGAATCACGGAGACGCTCGCGAGGGGAGACCACGCGCACAAGGGCGTATCCTCGCTCAAGTCGAACGGGAATCCGCTGCTATTCGGGGACGTGGTGCTCAAGACGGGCGCAGGCATCGCGCTCAGCCAGGCGGGAAACGAAATCACGATAGCGAGGTCGGCCGCGCTCGCCAAGTGCCAGTTCTTCGCCGCGACCAACTACGACGCGAATCTCGGGAACTACCGCGTGCAGACCGTCGGGGCAAGCAGCTCGCAGCGGTTCACGTTCAAGATTCCGCAGCAAGCCGTCACCGTCATCAGCATCCAGCTCGTCGGAATCATCGCGGCGGGAGCGGCGGGTTCAGGCAAGAACATCGACCTGTACTCCGACTACGCGACCATCGGCGAGACGTACAACACGCACACGCAGAGTAGCACGACGGCCACGTACGACTTCACGGGCATGACGAACAAGATAACGGCGATAGACGTCACGAGCCTGTTCACGGCGATAGCACCGGACGACGTGTGCGGAATCCTCGTCGACCACATCGCCATCGGGGGGAACATCTACTACCTCGGCATCGTCCTGCACTACAGCGAATGAGGGAACACATGGCAGACTACACGTTCGGCAGGGAGGTCGTGGACGGCCTGTACAACATCGACAATCCGGCGCGCGTCGACGAGCTCGGGAACCCGATACACCTCGCGCGCGAGGTCGAGGATGCGCTGCCCGGCAAGACGTTCACGCTCGACTGCGCGGGCGACGTCGCGACGTTCTCATTCGAGGCCGAACTCACGGGAGCAGAATACGCGACGCTCGCCGCGACGGTGGCACGCCACAAGACCAACGCGTGAACGCAACGCTTAAAAAGTACGACTCCCCAAAAGAATCCAACACGTGTGACGCGGAACATTCACATGCCTTTTGGTCCATACCGGGATTTTTCTGACTGCGTCTTGCACAACCACGACAAGCGCAACCCCGAGGCATACTGCGGAACGATACAGCGCGCCGTCGAGGGCAAGCAATCCCTGACGGAGCAGGACTGGCAGGGCTTCAACCCGCGCGACCGCATGTTCTTCCACTATTTTCCCGTCGAGGCGAAGCCGAAGGTGAGCATCATCGAGGATGGCAAGGACAAGACGAAAGAACTCATGAGCTCGAACGAATCAAAGTCGTACACGTTCTACACGAACGGCCTCGGCCACGAGGAAGTTCTGGTCACGAAGGGGAAGCCATCGCGCTACTTCGTGACGGGCTACATCAGCACCCCCGATGTGGACCTGGTGAATGACCTCGTGACGCCGCAGGCGTTGGCCGAGATGCTGCAGCAGCTGAAGGGCGGGACCATCCCGCTCAAGCTCGACGTGGAGCACGAGTCCGTGGACCTAAACACTGGCCAGATGAAGAATGTCATCCCGGCCGGCATGATAGTCGAGGCGCGCCAGGACGACAAGGGCCTGTGGGTCAAGGGCGAGCTGAACGCGGGCGTCGAGCGATTCGGCGACGTGTGGAACTCCGTAAAAAGCGGCTTCCTCGACGCGTTCTCCATCACGTTCCGCGTGAAGGACAGAGCCTACCGCATGATAAACGGCGTCAAGACGCGCATCATCAACTCGCTCGACCTTCTCAACGTTGCGCTGACCGGCACGCCCGTGAACCCGCAGGCGACGATAACCGAGGTGTTCGCGAAGGCGGTCCGCGAGGACAAGAGCGCGAGCATCGAGCGAATCATCGCGGACGCGCGCCAGATGGGCGAGTCGGGCAAGACGGAGGACCAAATCTACTCCGAACTCAACAACTCGTGGAGGAAAGAACTGCACGACTCCGGCTACCAGGACAGCGAAATCGAGCAGGCGTTCCGCAGCATGGCGAAGGAGAGCGCGCAGCTGTTCGGCGGGCGCTCGAAGGCGGCGAAGAAAGGCGAGACGTTCAGGGGCGCGAAGGTCGTGGTGGCGTTCGGCCCGCTGAAGGGCAAGGAGGGCACGGTCACGGAGGCGCGCGACTGGGCCGACACGGTGAGCATTCAATTCGACGATGGCAGCGCAGGCACGGCGCACCTGAGCGAGATTCAGCAGAAGGCGAAGGAGACGGGCGACGTCGAGACGGATTCATTCCTCAAGATGATGCGGGGCAAGGCGGACACGAAGGACTTCACCGTTTGGAGCAAGCATCCGAGCCAGACGGAGTGGCAGGTCGAGAGAACCTTCGGCGTACGTTCGTACGCAGAGGAACTCGCCGACTCCATCAAGGAGAAACTCGGCAAGGACGTCAAGATTGTCGAGAACAAGGCATGCTCCAAGGAAGAGAAGGAGATGGCGGACTTGCAGAGGTTCCGCGAGAAGGCGTGCCACGCGAAGCTGAGGAACAAGATTCACGCTCCTACTGAACAGAAGGGAGGGAACGTCATGACGACTGAAGAGAAGAAGATGCCGGGCGACGAAGCCCCGAAGGGACACGAGCCAGGGCTCACCAACGAACAGGCCGCGACAACGCAGGCACCCGCCATCAACGCGGGGGCCGCACAGGGCAAGCCGTTCATCAACGAGGACGCCGGTCAGAAGAAGAAGCTGTCGTGGAAGTTCGAGATGGACGACGGCAAGACCGAGGAGGTCGAGGCCGACGACGAGGACGACGCCGTCAAGAAGGCGATGGCGAAGGGCATCAACCCCGACAAGGTCAAGCGCGTAATCAGCCCCAAGGGCAAGAAGGCTGACGACGAAGAAGAGGACGAGGAGGACGAGATGGACGAAGAGACCAAGGCGTCAATCAAGGCGCTCCCCGAGCTCAAGGGCGCGGTGGAGCTCCTCAAGAAAGAGAACGAGAGTCTGAAGGCCGAACTGAAGAGCATCATGGAGATGCCCATCATGAAGGCCAGCGGACCGAGCACCGAACCCGTGAAGCCTGTCGAGGAGAAGGGCAAGACCCCCCTCGAGATGCTTCGCTAAACACTCCTACGGAGGGAGAGCAACATGCCAGCATTTGGGACAGTAGAAGTCAACGCAAGCGACGTGTACGCGAAGTCGTTCGGGGCACTCCCGAACGGAACGTGCTACACGGGGAAGTACATCAACCACGAGCAGAAGGGCGCGATGGGCGACATGCGTCCGGCCCTGCAGAAGCGGTTCGAGATAGGCGTCAAGGCCTTCGAGTCGACGAGCGGCGGAGCCGGCTCGACCGACAAGGTCATGGTGCCCATCTACCTTGACCCCGTCATCGTGGACATCTCGCGCAAGTGGACGCCGCTCGTCGAGCTCGTCCCGCGCGTGACCAACCTCGGTATCACGGCCGACTACAACGTGATAACCGCGAAGGGCGCGGCCGCGTGGCTCGCCGAGGACTCGGTGTTGACCGAGGCCGACAGCACCCGCGTGAGGCGCAGCAAGCCAATCAAGTACCTGTACGCCGTCGGCAGAGTGACCGGCCAGGCGCAGGCGGCCGTCCCGAGCTTCATGCTCATGGGCTTCCAGCCCACGGGCATCGGGTCTCCGGACATCAACCTCGCGGACGTGAGCGCCCCCAACGCGCGGCAGCTCCAAATCCTCGAGGCCACGAGGTCCATCAAGGAGAAGGAGGAGTACACCATCATCAACGGCTCCATCGCCCTTGATGCGAACTCCTACGACGGGCTCATCGTGCAGATGACGGGCATCAACGAGCTGGACAAGACCGGCAACGTCATCGCGCTGAACGACCTCCACACGGCGGTCCAGAAGGCGTTCGACGCGGGCGGCAGGCCGAACCTGGCCGTCAGCAACTCGCGCGCGTACACGGACATCCTGAAGCTGCTGAGTACGCAAATCACGTACAGAGAGGCGGCCAGGCAGGTCTTCTGGGGATTCTCCGCGCTCGTGTTGTACAGCATCGTGGGCGAGATACCCCTGATAGCTTCCATGTGGATGGACAACACGGAGGACAAAGGGCAGATTCTTTTCCTTGACCTCACGGTCATCGAGATGAGAGTGCTCCAGGACCTCACGTACATGGAGCTCGCCAAGACGAACGACAGCGACAAGTTCTTCCTGAAGATATACGAGGTCCTCATCATGAGGGCCCCGACGTTCTGCAGCCAGATAATCAACATCCACTGAGTGGACGGCAGACGGAAGAACGGCAACTGACAACGCACAACACGAACGGAGAGTGAAACGACATGGTAGCAGACCTCGTCGAGACCTTCATCGCCGGCATCGCTCCTCATCTGGGGAAGTCGGGCAAGGGGATGAAGTGCCTCACGTACAACATCACCAAGGTCACGCAGAACGACACAGTCACCCTCGGCGACTTCGCGACCATCGCGATGGCTCTCGTATGGTTCCCGGCATCCGGGGCATACGATACCACTACAATGGCAGGCAACGTCTTGACGCTGGCATCAGCGACAACCGGCGCAGCGAAGCTCATCGTCTGGGGATACTGAGTCGCGAAGGCGACCTGGGCAAGTGTGGTTTCGGGGAGGCCTTCGGGCCTCCCTCTTTTTCATTTTTGGCAACGACGCCCGCAAGCGCGGGTTAAACGCATCAGGAGGCAGTCAAGTGGCGCCAACCTACACGACAGCGGCAGAAGTCTATCGACTCTCCGGCATGGATTCTACTCTCGTCCCGTCGGCCGACGTGGACCTTCACATCGAGGACGCGGAGGCGTGGCTCGACGAACACCTGCACACGACGTTCAAGGCGGGCGGCCAGAGCGTGACGGAGTACCTCGACGGCACGGGCGACAAGGCCATCTTCGTCTCGTGGTTCGGCAAGGTGTTCCGGGACGCGCAGCCGTTCGTCACAATCTCGAGCCTCGTGGTGGACGGCGTGACCGTGACCCCGAGCAAAGTCTACGTCTATCCGTACGCCGGCAAGCTGTACCTCAAGGACACGGCCGAGGTCGCGAAGTTCACGGCCACGAAGCCGCAGAGCGTCGTCATCACGTACACGTACGGGCACAGCGCCATCCCGCGCGTCATCAAGCAGCTCACGGGCCTGATTGCCGCGCTCCAGGTGCTCGCCGAGAAGATGGGCGGCACGTTCAACTCCGTCAACTCGTACACGCTTCCCGAGTACAGCGTCAACAAGGGCGACCAGGTGGCGAAGCTCGCGACGACCTTCGAGCACCTGAAGCTCAAGGTTGACTACATGCTGGCCGAGATAACACCGACGCCATCGTGCGCATGAGAGGGTGAAGACGACATGATAGGCGTTCCGAACGACTTCCTGGGCGAGGCCATCGTGGGCCTCGGGCGGACCGTGAGGTACTTCCCAGTTGTCAAGGTGATAAGCAACGTCGAGGGAGACGAGACGATAAACCCTGGGCCGGAGCACGACATCGTGGCGGTCCTGTACCCCAAGACGACCAACGTGTTCATGCAGGCGAAGGAAGGGTTGTTCCAGGACGGCGACGCGTACATGCTCAGCAAGCCGACGGACAACGTCCAGAAGAACGACCTGGTCGTGTGGGAAGGCCGATTCTATCGCATCGACGCAGTCGTGCGCCGGTTCTGTGACGAGAGCGCGGGCACCGCGCTGTACGACTACTGCACGCTGTTCCTCCATGAGGGCATCCCCATCGGACCCGTGCCGGGCAGCGGCCGGTTCATCGGGACGTTCGCGGGGATTCCCCCGAGCGCGAGCATCGGCGACTCGTGGTTCGACTCAACGGACAAGCAGTTCAAGGGATGGGACGGCACGCAAGTCGTCATCCTCGGGTGATGCACATGACAACGAGAAGCTCATTCAGGGGCAACGTGGCGGGCACGCCGGCCGACAAGCAAGCGGGCGACTACTGGTTCGACACGACCGACAAGCAATACAAGGGATACGACGGCACGAAGGTCGTCATATTGGGGTGAGGCTCATGGGAGACAAGACGTACACGGACAGCATAGGTGTGTGGTATCCGCTCAGGGCGGCGAGCGACCCCACGGGAGTGACCGAGGGCGCCATCTACTACAACGTCGTCAGCAAGCAGCTCAAGTACTTCAACGGCACGGTTTGGCTCGTCATGGACACGGGCGACATCACGGGAGTGACCGCGGGCAACGCGCTCTCGGGCGGCGGCTCATCGGGCGACGTGACGCTCGACGTCGTCGAGAGCGACATCGACCACGCGAACCTCGCGGGCGCGGGCACGAACACGCACGCGCAACTCGACACGCACGTGGCCGACGCGACCATCCACTTCACGGAAAGTTCCATCGACCACACGAACATCCAGAACGTCGGGAGCAACACGCACGCCGACATAGACCTCCATCTCGCAAGCTCCGCGAACCCGCACGGCGTGACGCTGCAGCAGTCCACGACTGCGGGCAACTCGACGACCGACGACATCGTCCTCCTCGGAGCGAGCAAGCTCGACTTCTCGGGCGCGGCAGGCGACGCCGTCATACTCCTCAAGCCGGCCACGCAGTTCCGCGTGAACGATGGCACGAATGACCTGCTCCTCGTGGACGCCACGCAACTCGACATCTCCGGGATGACGGCAACCCTGCGCACTTTCAAGCTGTACTCTGATGTGAATGGTGACGCAAGTCTCCTTTTCGACCGAGGAACGATAGGGGCCTTTGAAAACTCTTGGATGTTGACGACCCCAAGCTCAGGTGGTGGTCCTTTGGTCTCGATGAACGTCTTGAGCACCATAACGGACGGCATCGGACTCTTCGGGCCATCGGGGACACAGGTTGTCGCATTTGGAAAGCAGTTGCCAGACGACCCCTGGACGACCTACAATCCAGCGGTCTGTATGCTCTTTCACACGGTCTCAGGCGGCCTGAGGCTACTCGCGACTGATGACTTGAACGGAACCGGACAGAGAGGATTCCAGTTCTCTGAGAACTTCGGGAATCCAATGCTTGCGCTTCTGAGTGGATGGCAGCAACTAAGCAACGGAACGAACTTAGTGAGCCTGTCCGCATACGATTCATCTCCTTCTGGATTCACCGGGCTGGACTTCTCCGGGACAGATACCAGCTTCGGAGGCGACGGTGCGAGCCCGCTCTTCGCAGCGCTGCTCGACTACGGAGAGGGCGCATACCTATTTTTCAACCGAGGTGCAAAGCAGTGGTCGCTCGTTACATACGATGGAGCAATCCCTGGTTCGACGGAGCACAAGATACGCTTCGACAAGGACATCTTCGCCTATTCGGTTGGTGGATTGGACAGATGGGGAATCTCCGACGGGCTCTTCGACTGCTCCGGGATGACCAACGAGGTCACGTTGAAATTCCCGGCAGGAAAAGGATTCGTCGTTGAGGAGGACGGAAGCGGGGTTCAGTTCTCAATCGGAGACACGTATGGAGACCAGTGGTTCGCTCCGACCATCGCCTTCGGGAACGGACTCCCGCAGGGATTCCATCTGAACCTTGACAGTTCAAGCGACACCGCAGCGAGCGGCTCGATGATTGAGTTGCGGAGGCAGAGGGACACGACTCCGATTGTCGCCGATGGAGACATCCTCGGAGGGTTCTTGTTCAAAGGGCACGACGGAAGCAATCTCATAGATGCCGCAGCAATCAGGGCAGAGGTCAATGGCACTCCGGGCACGAATGTGATGCCGGGACGCATCAAGTTCTTCACGAACAAGGGGGACGCAAGCCTCTACGAGACGCTCAAACTCGAATCGTGGGACGACGGCGGACAGACGGGAACCGGAATGACCATCAGAGGATGGAATGGCTCGACCGATGCCATGCTTCAGATGGGATGGGACAACAGCGGAGCAATCACAATCGGCAAGACGGGCGGGCCATCGTTCCCGCACTTCTCCATCTGGCCGACGGACAGGCTCATAGGGCTCCCCGTGGGAGACGGGACCGGAGTGACCGGCATCTACATGAGTGACGATGCCGACGGGTGGTTCTACGACCAGGACGCCAACGTCATGAACCTCACGGCACCGGGCGGCCTTCAGCTGCTCGGCGCGGGCGCGACCGTCACGGAGTTCTCGACGGACGTCACACTCGCGGGCGACAGCGACACGGCCCTTCCGACGGAGCACGTGGTCAAGACGTACGTGGACGACGGCGTGACCGCTGACCTCGGCACGCACACGGGCGACGCGAGCATCCACTTCACGGAGGCGAGCATCGTCCATCAGAACGTCAGCGGCGCGGGGACGAACACGCACGCGGACATCGACACGCACATCAGCGAGCAGACGCAGGTCACGAAGACGCTGTATGTGGACGCCAACAGGGGCGACGTGTACACGGCCGACGGGACCATCTCAAGGCCGTACAAGACCATCCAGGCGGCGCTCGTAGTCGCGACATCGGGCGACTTGTGCATCGTCGCTCCTGGCACGTACACGGGGGCCGTGACGATACCG
>Ga0315294_10000629_pt1 | contig 38112 bp, 49 predicted proteins | sample YL17G13_40_MG_FD_203626 | JGI IMG/M metagenome (GOLD analysis project Ga0315294, IMG submission 203626) | Sediment microbial communities from Yellowstone Lake, YNP, Wyoming, USA - YL17G13_40 | ecosystem: Environmental > Aquatic > Freshwater > Lake > Sediment | place: USA: Wyoming | collected...
ACGTCCGTTCCTTTTATTCCCATTGCCACTCCGATGTCGGCCTTCTTCAAGGCGGGTGCGTCATTTACTCCATCACCAGTTACAGCAACTATATTTCTATCTTTTTTTAATGCTTCAACTATTTTTAATTTGTGCTGCGGTGAGACTCTAGCAAATATTATAGTCTCATCAACAATTGAATCAAAGTCTTCTTCTGTCATCTTGTCAATTTGTTCACCGGTTATCACTTCTCCGCTCAACCCAATCTGTGCGGCAACTGCTTTAGCAGTGATTGGATGATCGCCAGTTAGCATCACTACCTTTATTCCAGCTTCCCTGCAAAGTTTGATTGCATTTTTTGTCTCTTTTCTTGGAGGATCTGCCATTGCGACTAATCCGACAAATGTCATGTCCTTTTCAACAGAATCCATAGAATATTTAAATCCTAATTTTTTATATGAAAATCCTAGAACCCTTAAACCATCGTCTGCTAGCCTATGAACGGTTCTGATTATTTTCTCCTTCTCTCTATTACCAAGCTTTTTATTAGGATAATTTTTATTGCAGAATTTTAGTATAAATTCAGGCGCACCTTTTGAATATGCGAAATATTCGCCGTTAATGTCGTGAATAGTCGTCATTATTTTTCTTTCGGAAGAGAATGGAATTTCTTTTATTCTTGTATAATCTTCTTGAATGTTAGCTTTCTTTGCCAGAACTTTTAATGCTCCTTCTGTAGGATCTCCAATTATGCGCCAGCCTGTTCCATTTCTTAAAACTGCGTCATTGCACATTCTTGATATTTTTAGCAATAAATGTAGGCATCCATCTTTTTTGGGGTCTATTCTCTCTTTGTTTAATAAAAATTCGCCTTTAGGTTCAAAACCAACACCTGTGACATTTATTAATTTATCGGGATACCAAATTTTTTCTACAGTCATCTCGTTCGTGGTCATTGTTCCAGTTTTGTCGGCGCATATTACTGTAACAGAGCCTAGGGCTTCTACAGCAGCTAACCTTTTAACTAGTGCGTTATTTCTTAACATTTTTTGAGTTCCAACTGTAAGAGTTAAAGTGACAATAGCAGGTAAACCTTCTGGTACAGCTGCTACTGCTAAACTAACTGCAGTTAAAAGCATGCCAAGCGGTTCTGACGCTTTAATTAGGCCTATTAAAAATATAAAAAATGAGAGTACGACAACAAAAATTCCTATATCCTTTCCAAAATGGTGGAGCTTATTTTGGAGAGGAGTAGGTTCTTCTCTTTCCTCTACAAGAGTTGCTATTTTTCCTATTTCAGTTGACATTCCTGTTGCAACAACAACACCAGCTCCCCTGCCATAGCAAACTAAAGTGCTCATGAAAGCCATGTTTTTTCTGTCATGTAAAGCTACATCCTTTAATTTCTTTGTTTCCTTTAACACTGGAACAGATTCGCCTGTAAGCTCGGATTCATCAATTTTAAGATTAGAAACTTCTATGAGTCTAACGTCAGCTGGGGCTCTGTTCCCCTCTTCTAGAAGTACAATATCTCCAGGAACAATTTTTTCTACTGAAATTTCATGATGTATGCCATCTCTTAATACAGTAACTTTGGACACTATTAATTTTTTTAAAGCGTCAATCGCCTTTTCTGCTTTAAATTCTTGATAAAGACCTAAAAAGGCGTTTAAAATTATTATCATTCCAATAACAATTGCGTCTATATACATTCCAAGATAGAAAGATAAAACAGTTGCAAAAACTAATAGTAAAACTAAGAAACTTTTAAACTGTTCATAAAAAATTATTAAGGCAGTTCTTCTCTCTCTTTCTTTAAGTTTGTTTAGGCCATAATATTTTAATCTGCCTTCAGCATCCATATGTGTTAATCCTTTTTTGTTTGTTTCCAATTTCTCTAACACATCTTCTATGCTCATCGTATGCCATTGCATATTCTTTATTAAGGAATCTTATATTTAATATTAAGGTCATTATGCTCAGGAATAAAACAGAGAAAAAAGCAATAAAGTTCATAAGATATGAAGAAAGATTCATTAATTATGAGTGGAATCACTATAAGACAGTTTTAATAATACTTATTGTTCTTCTAACTTTAGAATCTTATTTATCAGGAACATTACAAAAATTTTTTAACAGTTTAGGGGAATACGGTTATATAGGAGGTTTTATCGCGGGTTTCCTTTATTCTTACGGCGTTACGACACCTTTTGCAATTGCAGCATTTGTTGTATTAGCTAAGCAACTGGATATCTGGTTGCTGACAGTCTTAGGGTCTCTTGGTGGATTAATAGGTGAATACTTTATTTACGACTTTGCGAAAAAAGAGTTTGGAAAATCAATAAGAATCTATAAAAATAAAACAATCAAGATACCTGAGATAAAATCAAAGCTCTTTAGAAAATTAAGCCCGCTCATAGCTGGGATTATAATCGCCACTCCTATACCTGATGAATTCTTAGCATTTTTGTTTGGAATAGAGAAATATAAACTAAGGGATTTTTTGATACTAACAATTATTTTCAAACTTATTGGAACCTTTCTCATAGTCGGGTTAGGAAGAATCATCTAAACATGCGGAACAGGAATAGATTTAAAGATACAAGATAAAAAAGAAAAATAAAATTCCAAAGGCCGCAGCCGGGTTATGACCGATGATTGGTCATATCTCTATTTTGATTGGGATACGACTAATGGTTGGTTAAGGCCGCGACCGAGATTCGAACTCGGATCAAGGGCTCCACAGGCCCCTATACTGCCGTTATACAATCGCGGCCATTGATATAACTTTCTTTATTTTAAGAATATAAATTAATTAAAAAATAAAATAAAAATCAGTGAAAACATATGAAGAAAAATACAACTTAAACATTAAAATGATTCTTCATTAGTTTCTTCTCTTTCTTTAGCTAGTTCCACTCTCTTTACAACTCTTTTTCTTCTGGCCATAAACTCACCTCTTTTTGATTGCCTGGGTTGATATTTCATTTTAATATAAAAGATATCTATTATTGAATTAAACATTTGCCATTTGTTAATAAATAACATGAAGGTAGTTTTATATAATTTTTTATGTTATAGTCTTTTTTGAGATTTGTTCAGGTAGCATGACAATTGCTTCAATTTCAGCGTGGCTTTCATTTTTATCATGTTTTTTCAAAGTTTCAAGATATTTATAAGTAACATTAGGAATGGAGCTGTATACTCTTCTAGGCCTTTTATCTACCAGCATTCTTTCTGATTTTATAATTTTTGATTTGTCTAAAGAAATCAACCAGTCTCTTAGAGATTCGTAGCTTGGAGATTCTCCAAACTTTTCTTTATGGTATTCTACGAGTCCATAACAGTGCATTGGGCCTTCTAATATCCTTTTTAGAGTTTGTTCCCTAAGTTTGGAATCTTTAATCATTTTATCACTAAATTCAGGTAGAAGGCTAATACTTAAATTTCTATCTTGTTACTTCGTCAATCAGTGAAGAGTAGATATTCAGAAAAAAATTCAAACTGATTATTAAATAATAAAATATAAAGTTTTGCATTCATAAATTCTTATTAGAAGAAATTTATAACAGTTTGTTCAATAAATCAATATGGTACCAAGTAATTCACTTTATTTTAAAAGTGCAGGGGGCCTGCTACGGACCTTAGGTTCAATGCAGCGACGTTAAAATGATTGTAAAGATTATAAATAAGGATTTCTAATTAGATGTATGAAATGGTTTATAGTTATCTTTGTTTTAATAACAGTTTTGATAGCTGGTTGTACACAAACTACTCCACTTACGTGGGTCTGTCCAAACGGAATTGAAGTTATAGGAGATCCGAATCAAAACTGCCAGAACTGTTAAATGATATTGTGACTGTAGTTGGAGACTAGTTTTTAGTGGTAAAGATGAAATTCGAAAGTAAAATTAGTTTAGTTGATATAGACAGAAAAGTCTTCGACATAAAAAATGAACCAATGCCGAAAGGAACTTGGCTGTGGTGGTTTTGGCTCTTTTTCTTTAACAATCCGAAAAACCCACAAAAACCAAGGCAATTAATGATATTGTGGTCAACAAAAAATGAAAGAGAAATAGATTGCAACGATGTTAAGCTAAAAATAGACCCGCTCAAAGATAGAAGCAACCTTTGTGGTGCTGTTGCTGCGTGGTACTTTGACGGAGAGAAGATGCATCACAATTTTCTTCTAGAAAAATGCAACATAAAAATATTAGAAAACGGTATCTATTCAGATTCTGCCACGCCTACCCATTTTTATATGAACAAGAAAAAAAGCAGAATAAAGATTGGTAAAGATTTCGATTTTGTTGCAGAAGCAATAAGTAACCATGAATTCAAAAAGCCAATCTATCAATCGAGTACGTATATAGGTAAAAGAGGCTATTCTATAATAAAATTAAATCATTTGAATTTGAGCGGGAAGGTAAGAAATAGACCAATAAGAGGCAGTGCCTATTTTCAGCGTATATTGTTGACCGTCCCATCGCCATCTTGGTATTGGGGTATATTCCATTTTCAGAACGGTGGTGTTTTAACATATTTCAATCCTCACTTTCTTGGTAAATCTATTAAAAAAGATATAACATTCTTTGATGGAAAAAAGATGCATACCTTTAGAGACATAGATGTTTTTAGGAAGGATGGAAAAATACCTACTTTTAACATATCAGGCGAAAACAGAAATGAAAAAATAAAGTTTGTCGTGAATTCCTATTCTCATTCTTCATGGACGTTCAAAAAGAAAGCTTTCAAAATGTTCCCAAGCAAATTAGTCTACAACGAATATCCAGCAGTTATTTCTGACTTGAAACTTATAGACAAGAAAACAGGAAAAATTATTCCTCTATCGCTCGGTAATTCGGTAGGTAATGCCGAGCACTCAACAGGATTTCTGCTTTAGCCGTCGCAATTTCATATAACTATGTACTGGTTAAATAGGTAGAAACATAGTTCCTTTAAGATTGGAGATAAATTACTTTATAGCTTCAACCTTTATGCTTTCCAGTGCTATGTCATTGTACTGCGCCTTGCTTATTTTCTTGTCTTCTGAAAGAATCCTTACCCTGAAACCAACATTCTTTATCTTTTCTTTGTAATCCTTTTTCAAGACCTTGACAATTCTTACCAGTATCTGAAGATAGTGAAGAGTTCTACAGTCTACAGTCCATCGGCCTTGCAAAAATCCTCGAACTTCAACAAGTATTTTTTATTTTGTTTAGATAGTTCAGTAGAAGATTTGATATAGTTGATTTTACTTACTAACTTCTCATGTGAGTGATGGATATCTATTTTCACGCAGTGCTTCTGGATTCAGACATATTTAAAGATTGCTAGTGATTTGAACTGAAAGGTTAATGCAGGGGGCCGGATTTGAACCGACGGAGGGACTAACCCACAAGGTCTCTCATGATTTCTGAGCATCGCATCCTAAGCTTCGCATTTTTAGATCTTGCGCCTTAGACCAGACTTGGCTACCCCTGCATAAATTAAACTTCCAGTTTAGAATATATAAAATTATAACTTTATTTTTTCTAGCTCTCTTCTAAGCTTATCGATTTCATTTCCTATTTGAGAGATTGTGCTATCGAATTCACTTCCTGAGCTCTCGCCATTTCTTGCGAATTGCTCTGGTCCTCTTGGTGTTATAAATTCCTGGCCAAACATGTTTGTGGAATCAGCAAATTTCTTCAAAGCTTTTTCTAGAATTTCATCAGATTCAGCATTGATCTTGTGGACATGCTTTCTTACAGCTAAAACGTTCTCTAAGCTTGATAAGGTATTTCTTAGGCCTTGAATATGCGATAAAATCTCCTTGTATCTGTCGACTCTTACGAAAAGAGGAGCAATTTTTGGAGTTTCCTCTGCCATCTTATCTAGATCAATAACCTCGTGCGGCAATGGTTCTACTGCTATTGGCTCATAAAATTGCTTCGTAGAAACAGCCCTTTTGATTTCTTCTATATCCTCCATTTTATCACTAAAGATTATTATTTTTGTTTATATTTATTTATACCATTTCCTCTTCCACTGCTTTATTTTGTTCTTTATGCTTAGAATAAATGCTCCGACAGCTATTACAAATATCAAAGTTAGTATTAGCATATTTTGCTGCGGGAAGATTATTGAAAAAATGAACAAAATTAACACGAACAATATCAGAATTTGAGTTATTATCCTAATTAAAAAATCTATCTCTTGTGTCTCGATTTCATACTTTGATGGCATTAAATTCTCTACCTTATGAATGAAATATATAGAAACTGACTTTTAAAGTTGAGTGCGTCGGCCGGGATTTGAACCCGGGTCACAAGCTTGGCAAGCTTGTGTCTTAACCAGGCTAGACTACCGACGCATTGATAATTCTTTTATGTTTTTCAGATTTAAAAATTAATCTTTATTTTATTTAATTCTATATGCCAGAAAAACTGCCAATAAACCAAATAACCCTGAAGCCATGAATGCTGATGGCAAGGACACAAAGTCAATCAGAAATCCACCAAAGACAGGTCCTATCACATCTCCAAATCCTTGCAAAGTTTTTCCAAATCCTATCTGTTCTCCTCTAATTTTTTCTATTGTTGAGTCCATCAGCATTGTCTTGAAAGCTACTCTATAAACATAAAAGAAGGCTGATATTCCAACTAGAATTAGAAAGAACTGAATTATGTTTGAAGCAAAAGCATAGGAAACTGAAAAGACAGTTAGTCCAGCAGTTGTTATAATAACCATATTTCTTCTTCCTATTCTGTCAGTCCAGTCTTTGCTTTTCCATGTAAATATCGAGCTTATTATATAGTCAAAGAATAGCAGAAGGAAAAGAAAACCTTCGTTAATTCCCAAGTTTCTAGCCAATTGGAAAAAAGCAGGATAATAAGACATTCCAAAATTTACTGCTATCAAGAAGCCTATTATTGTTATAATCTTGAATCTCAATGGATAGCTCTTTATAGAAAGCTTGAAAGTTTTCTTAATCTTTCTTCTTGGCTCTTTGAAAATAATAATGAAGACTAGAAGCTCGATAAAGACTACCAGTGCAGCGACGTAAAAGCCAAAGGCTAAAGAAAAGTACGTGACTATCAAAAATCCTAATAGCGTAGCGATGGCTCTTCCAAAAGGTATGAATGTTCCTATCCTAGCTATGTAACTTGCTCTTATTTTTTTATTGAAAGTATCAGCCATTATAGCATCCTCTACCGAATCTTCGACAGTATCTGCAAAGTCTTTTATTCCCTTGTTTAATCCAAGCTCATAATTCTTTGATAGGAAAGGATAGAAGGAAGTTGATAAAGACTCTATCAAAAGACCGAAGGAATATATTTTCTTTCTTCCAAAGATGTCAGACAGTTTCCCTATGAATAGTCTTGGCAAGATTATTACTAAAGCTGCTGCAAATGAAAAAGTCAAGCCGAAATTTAGACCTGAAATCCCTTTGTCAAGAAGAAAGTAAGGCAATATTACGAAAGTTATCCTATCTGAGATCATTGCTAGGAATGCTAATAAGGAAAACATCCAAAATGCTTTTTTAACATTCATACAATCACTAGCGCCGACGGCAGGATTTGAACCTGCAAGCCCTTGCGGGCATCAGTTTTCGAGACTGACGCATTACCAGATTCTGCCACATCGGCATATTATTATTTCAGCATAAGAATTAAAAATATACTTTATTAACATTTCGACACGAGTCGGCCAATAAATATGCACTAGAAAAGTAATAATACCTATCTTGGTTAAACGGAAAAGATACTCATTAAGACAATTAATAGAAAGGCTTAAATTCTTTATATTTATAACTATTCTTAAGTGGTAATATGAACTTTTCAGAACAATGGGATAAGAGAGAGGGCAATAGCTTCAGGTTCAATACTTCTGGAGTTCAAGTGGATGTCGAAATAGGAGGATTCTCTGTACGTCCTGAAGAATATGTAGTTGTTATGAGGGATAAAGAAAGAAAACCATTTGACATGACTATTGAGCCGTCTGATGTTCCTAGATCTGGTGGAGGGAAATTTTATAGACACGGTATATACATTTGTCCTGCCTGTTCCAGCTCATACAATGATAGTATTGTAAGTTTATTGGAAGGTTTAACACCTTATACAGAAACAGAAGTTATATGTGGTTCCTGTGAGGCTAATCATGCTTATTTTAAAAAAGACCATAGAGAATATTTTACTAAAAAACAAGGTCTAGTGGCAGATTTTCTAAGTAAAAGGCTTGTGCAAGTACAACCTTCTAAGATTCAGTTTCCTAAAAGAGAACTACCACCAGATTATTTAATTATATTGGCTAATGAAGGAAAGATCTTTGATATAACTATGGAATCTCCTGAACCTGCTAGAACTCATAGCAAAGGAGGTATAAGTTATAAAAGTTTTGGTGTTGATCGATGTCCTGCTTGTGCTGGTCCTTATGAACATCCTAAAATAGAATCGATAGAGAGATTAAAGGCTAATGCAAAAACAACAGTGGAATGCGGTTTTTGCAGGTCTGATAACGTTTATTTTAATAAAGGAAGACCTGTAAAGTTAGTTAAAGTAACAGATTTCTTAGACAGAAAGTTCATAAAACCGATACTAAAACAGAAACAGTAGTCTATTACTAAAAAAATCAGATTGTCAATTTTTTTAATTTTTGGTTAATCTGAATCTTGTATTAGTGTATTACTATAAAGGGTTCCAAAATACGGGAAGAACATTTTTTGGTCTACTAAGGATTTCAACTGTTTTTCATCATCAAAATTAAATTTTCTAAGTTATTTAGCAATGTACTTTTTTTAAATAGTAATCAATTACTGAAAACATGAGTACGATCTAAGAAAGACGTACTATTGTGTACTATAATGATAATTGTCAAGTAATCATGGTGTACTAATCGTTCTTTATTTCATGCTATATTTGACTAAAATGAAGAGGATTTGTGTTTCTATTAGTACACTACGTACCGATGGTGTACTCAATCTAAGAATTCTTTTATTATATTTTAGAAAATATCATGTCTTTTATCAGTACACTTTGTACTCATTTATGATTTTTTTTATTCAAGCTTAATCAACGGGGTCTGACATATGTAATTAATGACAATAATTCTTTTTATATTAAGATTTTTTAATTATTATAGGCAAAGAGGGTGTTTACGATGTTTAAGGGACTAAGAGGCTTGTTTTCTAGAAAAAAGGAGGATAATGCTATCCCTAAAACTGACTCTGAGACATCTTCTAAAGATACTATAAAGTCAGAAGATAAAGACAACGAACCTATAACTTCAAATGACCCTTATGAAAGGCTAGATTCAAAAGTAGATAAGATTCTGTCTACTTTAAATGAGCATGATGTGGCAGTTAAAATGAAGTTTGACATGCTAGAACTGAATACAGAGACCATGACTCATCTAATTAAAGGCCTTAAGGCCTTTGAAAAGCTGTCAGGCATAGAAACTAAGGTAATAGAAAGGACAAGACAAGAGCTTTATGTTCACAGAAACAAGCTCTATGAGCAGGAGGTCCTAAACACCATAAACGAGATGGTACTAAGAAACGAGCCTACATTTGCTAGTAATATTACTGAAAGGTTAATACCTAGAACAATAGGAAGTAAGCAAACTTTGTACAAGGTATTGAAAAAGCTGATTGAAAAGGATGCTTTAAGGAAAATGGAGTATGGGAAGTTTATAAAATACGTGCCTTCTGAAATGATAACGGAAAAGGAAACGAAGCCAAAGGATAATGCCTAATTTATTATCATAAATTCGATAGAAAAGGAAGTGTGTCCCAAAGGGATTTGAACCTGCAAGCCCTTACGGGCATCAGTTTTCGAGACTGACACATTACCAGATTCTGCCACATCGGCATAATAAAAAGTTATTTTAAAGATATAAAATATTATTAATTAAGCTTATTCTCTATTCTTTTAAGGTCAGATTTTTCATGGATATGTAAATATTCTTCCCCAATAAGATGACCATAAAGAAATCCTTTTTTTGTTAATTGAGGGAAAACATCATTTCCTAAACTTAAACCATCATAATTAATAATCTCCGGTTCTGCAACAAAAATTCCAAACCAGAATAAATTTGATTCTGTCTTTAGAGGTTTTTCACTAAAATCAATTATTTTGTTTTCCTCCATTTTTACAGTTCCAACATTTCTCATATTGTAAGGAGAGCTACATACCAATAAAGTTGCTATTCCTTTTTGTCTTAAATGGCTGTTCCATAACTTTTTAAGATTTACTTTATTAAAAATTACGTCAGCGTTAACAACCAAAAAAGTTGTTTTAATTTTACCTCTTAATAGTTTTAAACTATTTGCATCACCCTTAGGTTCTTTTTCATCAATAAGACTTAACTTAATTCCATATTCTGATCCATCACCAATAACCTTAATTATTTCTGTTAAAACAGAACGTCCAGCTATTATGTAAATTGTTCTAAACCCTTCTTCGCGCAGTTTCTTTATTGCAGATTCTATGATAGTTTCATTCCTTATTTTTAAGAGTGGTTTATATATACCATTTATTTTTATCTTTTCATCTTTACCACCAGCAAGAATAACTGCGACCTTATTTTCTCCTAGCGCTTTGTTAATTAAAGTTTCTATTGCTTGAGACCTATTTCTTATGTAAATACCGTCTATTATAGAATCAGTATCGTTTAAAATTTTTTCGTTTATTGTAATCGAGATTTTATTTTTCATAATTATATTATCAACCTTTTTAATATTTATAATTATAGCATCCTAAAAAGTAGGATAATAGTAAGATATTTTAGTTAAGAATGCTATATTTAGGTTAAGGAGGGATGGTATGATTGAAGAAATTCCAAAGGTTGTGATTGAGATGTATCCGTATCTCACCAGGGATGAAAATGTAAAAAGAATGAAAACTGAAGGAAGATTTTTTGCATCATACATAGCAAACCGATCTTTACGAGAGTATTGTGATCGACTTTGTCAATTTTCAAATGGCGGCAAAAGGGGTGAATAATTTATTGACTAAGGGGATTTTATGTTCGATCTAATGCCGAAAGCAAAGAGCATTAGAGATGATATAGACGGTTTTGTAAGCCTCGAAAAAATTCCTTCTTTATTTTTCGAAGGTACAATACAATTAAAATTATATAGAACATTAAAATCAGACTATCCGAGATTTCATAACGCTTATTCTTTACAGGTTAAGACTGGGCATGATAGAAAAGTAATAATACCTATTCTTGAAGGCTGGTCTAGATTCAAACTGCTTGAAGTTATAGAAAATGTTAGAAGATGCAGAGAATGGAGATTGAATGGGATAAAATCTCATTCAGAGTAAAAAATCTTTTTCTTAGTTTATTATCTTTTTTTCTGATTTTTTTCTAATTTTTTTGATTAAAAATATTGTCCTCAATTTCTAATTAATGATTGGGGTGATAAAAATGGAGAATGTTGGTAAATATTTTACAGGCGGTATAAAAAGTCCTATTAAAAGATTTTTTGGAAAGTTTGGGCACTTGCAAAGAGAAGATGTAACTGGAGGCGGCAAAGTAGATTACGAAAAAATTGAAAAAGAAAGGCAAGGAATTACAATAGAGGAAGTACACAATGAATTTGACAGAAAGTATAGAGGTCATCTTTCATTTAATAGGGCATATTAATTTGTTTCTTTTTTTTCTTTTTATATTTCTTTAAATCCTGATTATAGGAAATGAACTAAATTGTGATGCCCTCGGTGGGATTTGAACCCGCGTTTCGAGCTCGAGAAGCTCGAGTCCTTGACCGGACTAGACGACAAGGGCATAAGAATAATATTTTGTCAACAACAGAAATATATATCGTATAGCAATAAAAAGTCATCTACCAATGAGCTTTAAACTCCTCCAATTCAGATACAGATTTTTCTAAAGAGTTTAAAAATTCAGAACCTTTCGAAGTAGTCCTATATTGGACTCTTGATGATGATTTTCCAGTCTGTTCCAAAAAACCGGATTCTACAAGAGTATTAAGATATCTCTTAAGTGTAGCGGAGTTTATGCCAATTTCATAAGCTATACTATGAGGTCCTTGATCATCAGTAGCAAAACTTAATATTCCTCTTATAATTTCAGGGCTCCCCCTTGGCTTTCCTTCCATATTTTTATTAAGAAAATAATCTTTAAATGCTTTCATTCGATCATTAGTTTTAGTCCTTTCTTATTATCTAGGAATTTTCTATATTCATCGAAATTTCTTATTGCCCTTAGGAATATGATTCTCATCGTCTTGTCAATGCAATAGACTATGTGTAGGTTTTCCTTTTTAGCTCTGAATATCAAATTACCTTCAATGTTTTCCTCAAATTTATGCAATTCGTTGAATTCTAGATGTGAGCAGTCAAGGACATTTTTTATAATAGAACTTATCTTTTCTTCGTCTTTCAGGTCTCTCTTGAAATGCTTGGAAACTACCACTTCCTTTATCAAAGGTCTGACTCTCATGAAATGGCTGTTACAGCTATCGCAGAAACTTTTTCTTTCATTGCACGTGTTTTCTATTTTTATTTCCATAACCCAATTATGCTTTTAAAATTTAAAAATGCGGGCCTGGGGAGATTCGAACTCCCGATCTACTGGTCCGAAGCTTCGACCTTTTTGTCAGTCGCTCTATCCAAGCTAAGCTACAGGCCCATGAAGAATAATTAATTTATAGAATTTAAAAACCTCTTTAACTTTAAATCTTTTAGTTCTAAGTTTTATTTATGGCTTGTGGAGTTTTTTCAGCATACTCAACAAAAGGAGATGATGTTTTTCCGTGCATTTATTGGGGAGGAAAAGCACAAAACAATCGCGGCCAACAATCACACGGGTTTCTTACTCACGATGGTTATGATTTTAGAGGTCCAAAAAAAGGATTGGGTTTGATACCGGATCAAAAGAGTGTTGAAGAATGGTCGAAAGAACTAAGAGGGAATAAAGGCATCGCAAGCGTAAGATATACAACTTTTGGATCAACTGATGAAGAATCATTGATGAAAGGAGCACAACCAGTTCTATTAGACAATTTTGGTTTAGTTTTTAATGGTCAATTGCTACCTGCTAAGAAATTAGATGTTGAAATAAGAAAGACATATAAGGATTTTATCTGTCCAAACTGCGACCTTGGATATTTTGCTGCCATTATGAATATTGAGCATAACAAGGGCAATGATTTGGTTGATGATGTAAGAAGTTGCATGACGGACGTTGAGGGTGCATATTCTGTGGCAGGCATTTCTAAAGATGGTAGATTTTTCGCTTTTAGAGATCCTCATGGAATAAGACCACTATGCTTTGCAACAGACCAAGAAAAAGGTTTGCATGCAGTTTCATCTGAAACAGTTGGCTTTGATATAAATAAAATTACTTATGGAGAAAATTTTGAAGTAAGACCTGGTGAGTTGATAATTTTTAATGATAAAAATATAGAGAGACAGCAGGTTGTCAGCCCTCAAGGAGATGCGTTGTGTGCTTTTGAGTTCGCATACTTTGCAAGGCCAGATTCTAAAATGCCAAAAACAAGAAGATATGTTTACGAGATGAGGGAGGAATTTGGAAGAAATCTAGTTGAAAATAATCCTGACATTTTAGAAAACGCAGATATGATAATTTCAGCACCAGAAACAGCTGATGACTGTGCTCTGGGAATGGAAAGGGCAAGTTATTTGAGGTGGGAGAGATCTACTAGAAGACATAGATATGTGACAGAGCGTGCATTTATGGCGTTAGCAGGTGAGAGAAAAAATACAATAGAGAAAAAAATTAATATTCTTCCTGAAAAAGTGGCAGGTAAAAGAGTTATAGTGGCAGAAGACAGCATTGTTAGAGGAGATACTACAGAAATATTTGTTAAAGATTTAAGAAGTTATGGAGCAAGAAAGGTTTATGTTTTTTCAACATTTCCTAGAATTACAAATCCATGTCCTTATGGAATTGATATGGCAACTCATAGCGAGTTAATAGGAGCTAGTAGAAATGAAGAAGAAGTAGCACAAAAAATAGGTGCTGATGCAGTAAGATATCAGTCGCTAGAGAGTTTAAAAAAAACTATAGGATTAGGTGATAACTTATGCACAGGATGCCTTACAGGAAAATACCCAACTCCATGTGCTCAAAGAATTGTAGACAGGAGCAAGGAACTTTTTGAAAAGGGAATAAAAATTAAAGGAAGAATAATTGACGAACTTAGGGAGTAAACCTGTCCATTGTCCTTGGGAACGGTATGGCATCCATTATATGTTCTATTCCTGCAATCCACATGACTAACCTTTCAATACCCATTCCAAAACCAGAATGAGGGACTGTTCCATATCTTCTCAGGTCTAAGTACCACTCATAATGTTTTTTGTCTAATTTGTATATTTTCATCGATTCCAAAAGTTCTTTCATATCATAAATCCTCTCGCTTCCACCAATTATCTCTCCAACTCCTGGAACAAGTAGGTCGGATGCCAACACGACCTTCGGGTCTTTCGGATCCGGTCTCATATAGAACGCTTTCATGTCTCTTGGAAATGAAGTTAGAAAAGTCGGTTTATCTCCTAACTTTTCTAATAATTCCTTTTCTTCTTTGTCAGTTATATCATCTCCCCACTTCTTTCCAATTTTCTCTACAGCTTCTTTGTAAGTTATTCTTAGAAATGGTTTTTTAATTTCTTTTAATTTTGAAATATCTCTTCCTAGATCTTTCAATTCTTTTTCGCAGTGTTTTAAAACATGATCAACAACATAAAGAATCAAATCTTCCTCGAATTCCATTAATTCTTCATGGCTCATCCAAGCAGCTTCCATCTCCTGATGCCAGTATTCAGTCAGGTGTCTTCTTGTTCTTGACTTTTCAGCTCTAAAACTAGGAGCAATTGTGTATATTCTTTCTAAAGATTGTATCATTGCTTCAGCATACAATTGCCAGCTTTGAGTCAAATAAGCTTTACAATCAAAATATTTTACTTCAAACAATGTAGTGCCACCTTCACAAGCACAACCTGTGAAAATAGGTGCCTGCACTTCATAAAATCCTCTTTTTCTGTAAAAATCATGAATAGCACCAATAACTTCACTCCTTATCTTGAAAATTTTAGTCAGCTTCTGGGACCTTATCCATAGATGTCTGACGTCTCTAAGGAACTCGTCGCTCAAGTCCTTTCCAATAGGGAATCTTTCTGCTAAGCCAACTATCTTCAGGTCCTTTACCTCGATTTCAAACCCTTCAGGAGCTCTTTTATCTTCCTTTACTAGGCCTGCTACTTGAATGGAAGACTCGATGGTTGCTTGAGATGCTTCTTTGATTCCCTTGCAAGCTAGTTGGATAACTCCAGTCGAGTCACGTAGCATCAAGAATACTATATCTTTTTGGTCTCTTTTTCTATAAACCCATCCTCTAAGCCAAACTTCTCTTCCTACATGCTTGCCGTCTAAAACATCTCTTATATGAATAAAATCCATACTATCGCTATCCTTATTTTTTTATTCTCCTTTTTAAAGATTTAACCTTAGTCATGATTACGGAGCCATAGTCTATCCTTAGTTTTTTTCTTACAGAAACAGGTATCGATATTCTACCTCTATCATCTAGAACAGCAGTGAAACTAAAAGAATCTGGACAATCTTCATATTCTTCCAAAATTTTGACGTCCACCCATTTTATTCACTAAAGTTACTTTCTTAGAAAGAGTATTTAAAACTTTGTGGGTAAAAAATTCAGGATATTATTTTTAATCTTGATATTGAGAAAATTTCCTTGTATACGAAAAGCATTTATCTTTTAATGTTCTATTTGTATCAACTTGATATTATGCCAACGGCCAGTGAAAAAATCAATTGTTTAAACACTTCTTTTAGAAGTTTGATAAAGGCGAAGAAATATCAGCAACAAGAAGCATTTGAGGCAACTAAAAATGCTGACCTATTATTATATGTAAGTTCTGGAAGATCAGAACATTCTTTTGAAACTGGTGCTGGTGAAATTGCAAGAAACACTTTTAAAACTGTTTTTAGTTATAACGATGTTGGATTTCCTGGAGATACACTAGATATAGCTGCATCTAAATATGAGAGGATTTATGACAATCCTCTAGCCATTTTTATTTCAGCTACAGGAGAAACTCCCGAAACTGTTGAACCACTTCAGCAGATGGTTGCGTATCTTGAACAGAATAAAGCTAGTAAATGGAGTTCTTTACTTTTGACTCAATCTACTAACTCTACAGCAGGAAAGGCTATAGAGGGAATGGGAGACAAGGGAATGCTTTTAGAATTAAAAGGTTCTGAGAATTTTCACTCGAAAAATTATCCTTACTATGGAATTCAGAGAGATGAATTTGAGTACGCTAATCTTTGGTTTTGGCAGGCTCTTGGACAGGCTTTAATTGAAAACGAATCTAGTGAAAGAATTACTAAAATTATAGAACAGAAATTACCTCAAACAGGAAAACAAATTGATGCTTGGATGGAGACTGAAAGCTTTGAAGAATGTGTAGAGAATCAACTTAGACACTCTGAGGCATTTATTGCTGGTAGAAAAGGCGGAAAACATGTTGGTAGATTTTCAACAAAAAGATATGGACAAGTAAAACAAGCTCTAGGAGACGGAGCTTATTTCTTTGGAGGAGATAACACACCGAATCCAAGAGTGGGCGACACTGTTCATCTTATATCTAAATCTGGTGGAAAAAGAGATTACTATTCGGATGCGCTAAACGAAAAACCATATATTTTAGATTTGGCTGAGAGATCGAAGAAAGTTGGCGCTATAGTTTATTCATATGTAGGAACTAAGGATTCTCCGTTAGAAGCTGCTTCACATTTCACAATTGTGGTTGATTCGAATGAACCCAGAAATTATTCAGATGTTTATTGTCGCATAGCTACTATTCAGGGAGTTATTCCGCTTGTTGTTGCTCAGAGAGCTGGTATAAGGCCAGAAGAGTTAAGAAAAAGACATGGATTTTAAAAAGAATTTTCTTGAACAAAAACAGGAGTTGTTCTTTTCCTAAAATTAAACAAGCTCATTAATCTTTCCAAGACATTTGGCTCATTAAACTCTTGGCCTATGAGATTTGCTGCCAGTCTTCTAAACTGAATAGAGACTTTAGAGTTCTTATCGTACAACACTACTGGCATGCCTTCAGAGATGCTATTCGGGACTTTTGCATCTTCTTGTATAATAGATAAGACAGGTAATTTGCTTACTGCCTTAATCTCATCAATTTTCAATTCATAATTCTTATTCTTTGCCCTGTTTACCACTAATCCTAGAATCACTTTTTTCTTTTCATTCAAAGCGTTTATTGTCTTTAATGCGCTTGCCACTTCTGGGATTAAAGGCATTGTTACAATTATAGTCTCATCAATCATGTCTATAATCTGAGAGACTTCTTCTCCAAGCGCTGGAGCACAGTCCAAGATTATGATGTCATGGGTCTTCTGCAGTTTTTTAAGAATGTTCTTTAAATTCTTCAAATTAATCTTGCCTTTAGACAATGGGGATTGGATTATCTTTACTCCTGTTCTAGAGCAAATGCTAATGGCTTCTTCCAATGAAGCTCGTCCATTAAGCACATCCCTAAGAGTGAACTGGGACTCATCATATAAACCAAAATGCAAATCTAGATTCGGTGCTGTCACATTGGCATCTATTAGAACAACTTTTTTATTATATTCGTGAGATAGAACAGTGCCTAAGTTGGCAGCCAGCGTTGTCTTGCCGACTCCGCCTTTTCCAGACAGGATACCGATTACTCTTCCCATAATATCTATTACTCCAGCCTGCATTTAATTCTTACTAATTTAGATATGCCTTTCAATTCTTTTCTTCTTCTTCTGACTTTGAGTATTGCTAAGGCTATGGCGATCACTACAATTCCTATTATATAAGGTGAAAGTTTTGAATAGTTGATAATCATAAAGCCTGTTGGTTGTTGCGTAGCAGGAATAGAACTTTGAACCCCAGGTTCTATTATCTTTAATTTTTCAATTTCATAATAGATGTTATCAACAGATTCTAATAGTGAGTCAATCTTCGCATCTATTTTGTCATAATTTTCATTTACATAGTTATTGTTTGCTTCAGACAGTAATGAATTTGCACTATCAAAAAGATTCTCAACGTTTTTAGTATCGTAACCTTCTTTTCTTGCAATACTAATTAATGATAAAATTCTTTCTAACGCTAGACGACCTTTATTAATCTTTAAAGAGAATCTTATATCCATTGTTATTTTGGGTGCAATGCTTCTTGCTTCATCTAATTTTTTGTTCGCATCATTTGGATTGTTCTCATTCAAAAACATCTTTGCCTGCCAAACCAAGTCTTTCATATGAGAAAGGAGGTTTATTGACTTTGAAGCGTAAGCCCCTTGGGAATTTAGATTAAGTATTAAATCTTGATATTCTTGGGTAACTTTCTCTGCATCGCTAATTCCTTTACTAACTTCTTCTTTGCTTAGTGAAAAAACTGCCGTAGACATTGTCAATAACATCAAAAAAATGATTAAAGCTAATTTTTTCATGTTTTATTTATTGATTTGGTGAAATAAAAGTAATGCGCCCAGGACAGGATTCGAACCTGCAACCTACTGCTTAACAGGCAGTCGCTCTTCCGTTGAGCTACCTGGGCATAAAAAGAATATGCTATTTAAAGACTTATAAAATTAATTGGGTAAGTTTTAAACAAAGTTCATAGCAATCTAAAATAACTCATTGCTGCTTGAGAAACAATATAAGATTTGTTATTTTCTCTCTCAATAAGAGGCTCTCTCTGAGAGAATATATCTTTCAAACCTTCTGTGATTATTTTTTTACCAAGTATACTCTCTAATTTCTGTCTAGTTACCTTTTCACCTTTCTCGTTTAGCTTGTAAGTGTGGAATACTATCAGTCTAGCAGAATCTGACAGTCTTAAATATTGGCCTAAACCTTCCATGATTCTTAGTTAATTTTTGAAGTTTAAATTTATCTTAAGCTTATTCGATGAATACCGTATCTAGTTGTTCAATGATATCATTTAATTCATTATATACACTAATTTTTTCATAATTTTATTCGAAAACTCTACTTTAAGAAATATTTTTTAAAGAATAGATATGTTTATAAATATACTTAAGAAAAAATAAATACACATTCGTTAATAATCGGGCAATTATTAACGTTAACTTCACATTACGTTGGGCAAACGTAACATTTTGTAATCACACATTACTGTAAGGGCTATTTCTCTGAAGTATGATTATCGTGAGATGTTTAAAAAGCATTTCGCGCTCACAAAATATATATCCTAAAAACCATGTGCTTGGCACATACTGATCATTTTTATAAAAAAGTATGTTGAGGCATACACTGATTTTAAAAATTGAGGTGAAAAATAATGGACGGTATAGTTCAATCCGCTTTTAATAGAGCTTTTGGATCTGATAAAAATTATTCTCCATCACCGGGGGTACAGGGACGCATAGAAGATGCAGAAAAAATTGACTGGGAAGCAAAAGTCTCTGAAGAGTTCGACATTCAAATGCACAAAGCAAAGATAATGGTTATTGGATGCGGAGGTGGCGGCTGCAACACAGTTTCAAGATTAACAGATATAGGGGCATCTGGAGCAGACATTATTGCTTTGAATACAGATGCAAAGCACCTGTCAATAACCAAGGCTCACAAGAAACTGCTCATAGGAAAAGATACTACCAGAGGGCTTGGAGCAGGTGGTTATCCACAGATAGGCGAGAAGTCAGCCACTGAGCAAAGAACCCAGATCAAGCAATTGATAGAAGGGGCAGATTTGGTATTTGTAACAGCTGGGCTGGGCGGCGGAACCGGTACAGGAGCAGCTCCAGTTGTCGCAGAAATAGCCAAGAGCTTAGGAGCAATAGTAGTAGGAGCAGTTACAATGCCTTTCAAAATGGAAGGAACAAGAATTCAGAAAGCTGAAGATGGTTTGTCAAAATTAAGACAAGTTACTGACACAGTAGTCGTCATAGAGAACCAGAAATTGTTGGAATACGCAGGTGCAATGCCAATATCTCAGGCATTTGCTTTGGCAGACGAACTAATTTCAATGATGATAAAAGGAATAACCGAAACAATAACAATCCCATCTCTAGTTAACTTAGATTTCGCAGATGTCAAGACGATAATGAAGTGCGGTGGAGTATCAGCAATATGTGTTGGTGAGAGCGACTCTCAATCAAGAATAAAAGATGCTGTTCTAAAGGCTTTGAATCATCCATTGCTTGAAGTAGATTATGCAGGAGCTTTAGGAGCACTTATACATGTTGTCTGCGGGCCAGATTGCACTTTAGCAGAGATCAATGAAGCAGGAGAATTGATATCTAAGAGACTTAGCCAAGACGCCCAGATAATTTGGGGAGCAAGAGTCATGCAGGAATATGCAGGTAAGGTTCAGGTTATTGCAATAATTACAGGTGTAAAGTCACCATACATACTTGGACCAATTCAGAGAGAAGAGTTCGAGAGATCAGCTGAAAATGAACTAGGCATCCCAGTGATATTGAGATGAACAAAATAAGGGAAGTTAAGATTAAGAAGGGGGAGGAAGCTCCCTTCTTTTTAATTTTCTTTTCGAAGAACAACTAACTTCCTTTTCCTTTTTTTTATTTTAAAAATTTTAATTCTTCTATTCTTTTCTTAGCGTCTATTGAACCTCTGAAAAGGTGCCAGAATACTTTTTGTAGCCATTCAATCCAAGCTTCATCGTAAATATAGTAAAGAATGTATGTCTTTTCTTTTAATTCGCCTTTAGGATAGTTTTTAGGATCTAAAATTTCCTTAAGTACAGCTACCTTATCGTCTATTATAGTTGCTCTTAGCGGTTGATAGCAATGCCTTACTTCAACAGCATCATAACCTATTCTCTTGTTTATTGATAGTACGTTCTCAATATTTTTTATACCTGCTACTTCTACTCTGGTTAAGGCCTTGTAAGAAACCTTTTTTCTGCATATCTCTTCTAAGACACTTAAAATTGGTTTGTTTTTGTAAGTATAATTAATGAAAGTCAAGTTTCCAGAAAATGATAGAATCTGTCTTTCTGATGTTTTAAGTAATTCTATATAATCCTTGAAATTAGCCTCTGAATAACACTGCTTTTTGCTTAAAATTTTGAATTTCTTTTTATCATTATCTACGAACTGAAATATTTCAGATGGACTAAAATCTTCCCTTACTTTACCTGACTCTATATGTTTGAACAATCTTTCTTGGATTTCAGATGCGTGAAGCTTTTCTATGTTGTTCCAGAAGACGACTTTTAATGACCCAGGCGTTCCCTCCCTGAAGACGCGAGCAGATATGGTCCCTTCTTCTTTTGATATTTTTTCCACATAACGGTTTGCTGTGCGCCAGTTTACACTAATGTGTTTTGATATTTCATCTATGCTTCTCGGTTTTGCATATACAAACTCATTTATTTTTTGTATCAGTTCTTTGGTAAGCACAATAATAGTATACAACTATACGTATAAAAATTTGTATGTAATATACTTTTTTTCTACAACTCATATAACAAAACGATGAATGCAAAATGCTGCTTGATTGCTGTGGGAGGGACGGGCTATAGGTTAAGGGAAGATGGCATTAACTTTCCTTATTCCAAGTCTTCTTTGGAGGTTTGTGGAAAACCAATGATATATTGGCTGTTAAGATCTTTGAAAGAAGCTGATGTTAGAAGAGTTGTGATGACGTCTGAAAGAAAAGATTCCATTGACTTTGTTAGAAAAGTGGTAAACAACAGTTTTGCAAGTGATTTTGACGAAGTATCTTATAATTTGGATTTTGGTTTTGGTTCAAGTGGTTTGCCGTTTCAAGCCAAAGATTTTATAGAATTTCCATGTTTTTTTGAGGCAGGTCATTCTTTTCAAGACCCTGAGCATTACAAGAGAATGGATAAAGAATATGAAGAAGGTTTCTTGGTAGCTTCCGGCTTCCCGCCAAAGGGTTATGCTCCGCGCTATACAGTAAGAGAGGAAAAAGAAAAGACAGCATATGTTGGAAAAAAGCTTTCATCTCCTGGAGAAACAGAAGTTGGAAGTCCAAAGCTTTTTGGGAAGGGTTTTGTTGATGTCCTACCTAGGTTAGAATATGATTATGACAAAATAATTCCTCATTGCATTAACAATAACGGACTAAAGATAATTTCTAGTGATATGCCATTAGAGGTGGATGTGAAAAAAGAGTGGGAAGAAGCCGTACCTCAATATGAAAAATTTATATTAAAAAATTTTTTAGGTGAATAAGATATTAAAAACATATTGCATAGATGACTTGAATTTCAAATGCATCGCTTGTGGAGAGAAAATTCCAACAGTTTTCAAAAAAAGAATGCAAAGGGGAGACCATTATACTGGGCATTATGAAATTTCCGTTGAATATTATGACACTTCTAAAGATGGCTATTTTGTGAGATTAAACAACTCAGAAGTTTTAAGCAATCAATACAAGTCATTAATTGAAAGACTGTTAACAGAAGAAAAGAGCAAAGCAAAAACGGAAATTGAGAAAGATGTTTCTAAAGAAGAATTTAGGAGATTATTAGAAGACCAATTTTATAGAGATATAGATAAAAATTTTAAATCTCGTGTAGACAGCTTTGATGATTTTATTTATTGGTTTAAAAAGCCTTTTGAAGAAAGACTTCCGCAGCCAAGATATGCTATAACTTTACCATGCACAAGTTCTGTGTTAAAAAATACAGAAGTTTTAGTGAAAGAAAAATATGTTGTTGAATCAGGGACTGAAAAGGTACTAAGATGCAAAGCAGCATTGGATATAAATAAACTACCAAAAACTTTACCTTTTATTTCAAATACTTTCGGTTTTGACTTTGACTCTTTAAAAACAAGAAATTTAGTTTTTGAATTTGGACATTTTTCAGAATTTCCTTTAAAATAATGAGGTGAATCAAGTCACTATCAGATAGCTGCCAATTATTATTAATATTCCAGCAAGCGATTTCATGAGTAGTGATATCCTGTTGACATCTTCTTTCAGTATATGAGGCATGAAGAAAGTGAGGATTAAGGTATATATGAAGAGTATCATGGGTCTGGTTGACATCAGGGCATAAACAATCGAAATCTTGCCCATTGAGACTGCGACATAATAGGAGATCCATCCGACTAAGCTGATTATGTAGGAAACCAGAATTGCCAGCCATGTCTTCTTGCCAATCTTTATGGCTTCCCTTACAAAGTTCTTCCTTATTGAAGGAAGCAGGAGCAACAGAAGGCATCCTATCTGGCCTCCTACAATGGACCAGAAGAAGAAATTCCAATAGTCTGTAAAGTTAAGCGTGTACTTCGTCAATACAGACATGCACGCCGTCCCGAATACGAACAATATGATTGTGGCAAGTGCTTTAGTGATATGGAACTTATTGCCGGACTTTTTGTAAGAAGCAAGAAAAGCGCTCGATACAAGTAGAATTATGCCCAGATACTTGTTGAAATCCAGAGTCTCTTTGAGGAATACGTAGGAAAGTATAAGGACGAATATCGGTGCGCTACTTCTCGTCATAGCTACCCTTGAAATCTCCTCCTCCTTGATGGCTTTGAAGTAAAGTATCCAAATGAAAACAAAGATGAAACCGTATAAGACGGACAATACAACAGAAAAGTCAAATTTCAGGTTTAGAAATGATGCAAGCAGAATTATGGTGAATACGTCAAATACATAAGTCATAAGATTGTACGAGAGTACATCCTTTGTCTTATTGGTGAGAATGAACTTGGAGATTACATTACACAATGGAAAAAGCATCATGGCTATAAAGGCAAAAACAAACCATTCCATCGAATCAGCTTAAAATTAGAAATCTTTACTTATAATCCTATCTCTTTCTTATCTCCATCCATTAAAGAATCTAATCGCCACTTATTTAATCCAATTTTAAGTAAATTTCATATAAGTTGGCTTTTTCTCCTCAGAAACATTCTTCGTTAGAAGAGTTTGTCCAAATTTTTCAATATGAATATATTCTTGTGTTGATTGCTTAGGAGGCACTCTAGGTTCTTCTGCAGGATAACCTAGGGTTACAATAGCACAAGGCCTCACATACTCTGGACACTCGAGCATCCTAGCAACAACTACTTCAGAGAAGGCTCCTACCCAGCATGTCCCTAAGTCTAATGACTCGGCTGTTAGAAGTATGTTTTCAATTGCAGCTGCCACTGCCTGTATACCATAAAGTTTTGATCCTCTTTCCCCATAAACAGCTCCTGCAAGCCTCACGTTTACGCAAGCTATTATAAAAACAGGAGCTTCAAGCATCCAGTTCTGATTGAAAGAGGCAGTAGCCAAATCCTTTTTCATGTCAGGGTTCTTAACAACTATGAATTCCCAAGGTTGGTAATTTCCTGCCGACGGAGTGTATCTTGGAGAGTCTAGAACCTTTTGCAATATTTCACTGGGGACATCCTTCTGCAAGTATTTTCTAACAGACCTTCTTTTTTTAATTATATTTGATAGAATTTCGTATACTTGTGGTTGTATAGGTTCTTCCTTATAGTCTATATTAACCCCACCTTTTCCGAATTTTCTTAAAGTATCAAATGGCATAGAAATTAATTGTTGATTTAAGTTAAAAAGGTTTTAGATGTATCCAGCAATGGCATGCCTCCTTTTTTGTATTCTGTGTATGCGTACATTTTTATTCTATCAACTTTTTTTCCGTTTTTAACCCCCTCGTAACAATGAAAGCATCCGCCTTTCTGCATGGTGACCGTAGTTAGCTTTAGACAGCCAGGATCTATTTTCGAGTCTTTAAAATCTCCATACCAGGTGCCATCAAAAGACAGATCCTTAACCAGTTTGAACTTGTAACCTACCTTATTTTCAGTGGCAATGGCATTTGCCGTTGTATTAGGTTCTTCTTCTGTTAACTCTACAGAAATAGGTCTGTTCATAACTAACCTTCTCCATACTCCTGTTCCGTCCATAAACTTTTGATGAAAAATAAACTTTTTATGCTTGAGAACGATGTACAACAAGTAACTAATACTTGGTTTAGATGTGTAGACAATTATAAGTAATCCAAAGATAATGGAAATGCTAGCCGAATATTAATAATTCATAGTTTAAACTTCTCATTTTCTGTCGCCGAGCTTATCTCCATACATCTTCTTTCTTCTTGATTTGTTTTTCTTTCCTGTCATACTAATCATATAGAAAAATCAGGATATAAGGGTTATTTTTTCTTCTTCATTCCTTTTTTTCTTTTAATCTTTTCTTCTGAAGGAGTCTCTGCTGGTCTTTCTTTAACTTCCTCTTTTACTCTTTTCTTCGATTTCATGAAATAGAAAGCTACAACTAATACTACTATAATAATAACAACCAAAATTCCTGATGATGAATCAGGACTTGGTGATGGAGAAGGGTTGGGTGAAGGTGATGGATTAGGTGTAGGAGATGGATTGGGACTTGGTGATGGTGGTTGATATAGAACACACTGACCCGATTGTAAAACGTACCCAGAAACACAGTCAGCATTTGTTGCAGCTGTCTGTGCCTGCAAAGCTACTTGACTTGCACTGCTAGCATACGAGACTGCATTACTTGCGTCTGATGAAGCTTGATTAATAATATTCAAACTGTTTTGATAAGAAGTTGCAGTATAGAAACTCTGAGCTTGGGAATATTTGTTTTGAGCATTGCTTAAATAGCTCTGTGCTGAGCTAAAGCTTGATTGTACTGATGACAAGTAGGAGTTAGCATTAGATACATCTTTATTTTGTTGTTGGGCAGTTGTTATCATATTCTGTGCGGTTGTTATTGATGTTTGAGCATTTGTTATTGCATTCTGTGCAGATGAAATAACTGTGCCAACTTGAGTTATTTTTTGATTTGCTTCATCCTTGATTGAAATTCCAGAAACAGGAATAGAGACTGACTTTTCGCCATAAGCTCCAATATTTGACCAGCCAAGAATGGTATTGTATTGGTACGTATATTTAACAGTTACTGGATAAGACCCTGGACTCGGTGCTTCGTTAGTTATAGAAAATTGCAGTGTAACACTTTGTTGCTCACCACTTTTGAGGTATGTGATAGAACTACAACTACCAGATACATAAGCAGAAGATGTGTCTGTTGGCGAAACACAAATATTGAAATTTCTTTCATCTGTTCCTTCGTTATTAAAAATAGTTACTGACATTGTTCCTGAAGTTCCTGGTCTATAAGTTGATTGACTAAGAGAAATAGTGGCAGGAGGCAAAGCCAAAACAGATGAAGATAATAAAGAGGTTGCTAGAACTACAAAAATAGCTATAATTCCAGCTTTTCTTAAGTTCTCATTTTTTGACATTCAAACCCTTAATTTAATTTCTAAAAGGTTAGATATAAATCTTACTTAATCTTTCGCTTTCGCTAAATCAGCAATTGGACAAACATTTACTATGGTCGTTTGTGCAACCAGCTTTACAAGCACCAGCAAACCATCCTGAACCACAATTATAGTTGCATCTCTCAAATTGTTGGTCACAACTGCTTCTACAAGTGTTTATAAGGCCTCCTGTAGTACATCCAGATATAGCAACAACTGAAAGTATAATTACAGCTAACATTATAGCGAACAAAATCTTTTTCATGATAAGAATATAGAAAAATAGGCATTTAAACTTTTCTAAACTTCTCATTTTCTTCTATAACTTTGGTTATGATCTTGCATATCCAAACTAATCATAACTAACTTTATTTATTATTGAAGTCTAATTCATTTTATGAAATATGCAGCACTTGCAGATGTCTATGAAAAATTGGAGAGCATCTCTGGCAAGCTTGAGAAGGCTCATATTATCTCTAAGCTTTTAACTGAAACCTCTGAGGAGTTACTACCCAAGGTAGTTCTTTTAATAGACGGAAGGGTCTTTCCCTCTTGGGGCGAGGAGGAATTGGGAGTTGCAAACCAGTTAATGATAAAGGCAATAGCAAAGTCATACGGGATTCGACTTGATGATGTAGTTAAGAACTTTAATAAATCTGGAGACCTTGGGAAAGCAGCTGAGGAACTTGCTGCTAAAAGAAAGCAGGTCATACTAGGGAAAAAAGAACTGACAATCGAGAAGGTTTTTGAAAATTTGCAACTGATTGCGAGACAGGGTGGAGGCGGTTCTCAAGAAAGAAAATTAAATTTAATTACCGAGTTGTTGGCTCATTCAAGCCATAAAGAAGCCAAATACATAGTGAGGACTGTTCTAAGTGAATTAAGGATCGGAGTTGCAGAAGGAATACTAAGGGATGCTATAGCAGAAGCCTTTGAAGTTTCTCCAGATGACGTTGAAAATGCTTGGTTCTTGAATCCAGACTATGGTGAAATAGCAGAAATTGCAAAAGAAAAAGGAAAGGCCGGTTTGGTAAATGTTAAAATAGAGTTGGGCAAGCCAATAATGGTCTTGCTTGCGGAAAAAGCTCCTTCATTGGAAGATGCCATAAACTCCTTTGACAAGGTCGCTTTAGAATACAAGTACGATGGCGCCAGATTTGTTGTACAGAAAAAAGAAGATAAGATATGGATATTCACAAGGAGACTGGAGAATGTTACAAAAGCTTTCCCAGATGTCGTCGAGTTGTGTAAAAAACAGATTCTAGCAAAAAACTGCATAGTTGATGGAGAGGCTGTGGCTATGAGTTCTAAAACAAAAAGGCCAATGCCCTTTCAAGTATTATCCCAAAGGATAAAGAGGAAATATGACATACAGGAGTCAATAAAAGAAGTGCCGATCCAGCTAAACCTTTTTGATATAGTCTATTTGAATGGAGAGACTCTGTTTGACCAATCATTAGAAAAAAGAAGAAAAGCCCTTAGCGAAATAGTCAAAGAGATTCCAGGAAGGATTCAATTAGCAAAGCAATTAACAACAAAGGACTTGAAAGAGGCTGATGAGTTTTATAAGGAAGCTTTGAATGCAGGACATGAGGGAGTGATAGTGAAGAACCTAGAGGCAAAATATCAACCTGGTAGGAGAGTCGCTGGCGGATGGCTGAAAGTAAAGCCTGTTATGGAAAGCTTAGATTTAGTTATAACGGGTGCTACTTGGGGGACTGGTAAGAGGACAGGTTGGTTGGGCTCTTTAATATTGTCTTGCAGAGACCCTGATACAGGAAAGTTTTTAGAATGCGGAATGCTCGGTACAGGAATAAAAGAAAAGAAGACAAACCCTGAGGATTTTACTCTATTAGAGATGACAAAGCTGTTGAAACCTTACATAGATTTTGAGAAAGGGAACGAGATTAAGATAAAACCAAAGGTCGTGATTGAGGTCGCTTACGAGGAGATACAAAAAAGTCCGACCTATTCTTCTGGCTGGGCGTTGAGGTTTCCTAGATTTTTAAGAGTAAGATGGGATAAAAGCGCTGAGGAAGCAGATGATTTAGAGAGAATAAATAAACTATATAAAATGCAAAAAGGCAAAAAAATTGATGTCTAGTCTATCTCTTTTTCTTTGTTCTATAGATTTTAGAATAGTTTGATGTGCTGGCTACAATTCCTAACATCGGACCTATTAGGAATCCTTGAAGGTATGTTAAAGACACTAAGCTACAGATCATGCAAATAAAGCCACCAACAGGGAACTTGGAAGTTTTTTCTATTCCTAAAGCCTTTGAATTAACTCCATCTGGCATGTACTTTATTAAAAAGGCTCCTATTATCATAAGCAAGCCAAACAAAATTCCAATGTAACTTAGATTCCAAAATATCACTGACATGTTGTATGTGTATTCTATGATACCTGTTATTACAACTAGTATTCCTCCTACCAATGCAAAATTAAAATCTTTATCCATTGACATAATATTTTTACTCATTTACTGGTATTTAAAACTTAAACATTACGTTTAAATTACTATCTTTTATAAATTAAGGAATGGTAAAAAAAGACAAGATAAGAGAAATGCTAAGACAGAATCGTAATCAACGTGTTTTAAACGAGATAGCTAAACTTTCTGTTTTTACGGAGGCAAAACTTCGTAGAGCTTATGTTATAGGTGCGGTTGCATCAAAAGCATATCATGGTGAAAGAGATGGAGTAAGTAAAGCTTCATCCTCTATTGATACCCTCTCTAATACTGATAACAGAGTGCTTGGAGTTGATGGAGAATACATTGTAGTTACTGAAGCGACTTTAAGATACGCATCAAAATGATGAACCTACTTATTTAACAATAAGAACTTCAATAGAATACCAACTGTTCTATCTTCATTTATTTTGTTGTTTAAGCATAATTCCTTCACTTCATTGAAGGTCTTCCATTCAGGATAAATGACTTCTCCTGACTCCAGCTTCTGTTTGCTTTCCTTGAAATCATCCACAATGAAATAGAACAAATCCCACTCAACGGTTGCCCCTGCTTTTGCAATTTGAAAAAGCTTTAGATTGTTTGCGATTATTCCTGTCTCTTCTAAGCATTCTTTTTTTGCTGCCTTTATTGCAAAGGGCAATATATCCTTTTTACCAAGTACCTTTCTGTATTCTTCAAGGGTGTTGAAAACTTTGTCCCCAGGAAGGCGATAATCATAATCCTTATGTTCAGTACGAAATTCTTTCGTAAGTAACATCTTTTTATTCTTTACAATTATTATTCTTGTCCCAGGAGATCTTCTTGCAGTTTCAAAGATTACTTCCTTATCTCCTGTTTTAAATGGTTGCTTCACTATTTCAAAGATTTTACCCTCGTAAACTATGGTTTCTTCGCCATTCGGTGTTAATTTGTTCATATCATTCAACTTTTTTAGGTATTCCTTCAGTCAGTTCGAACAACTTCCAATCTTTATAGTTTATCTTAACTGCAAGGATTGGTTTAGATTTGCAGGATTTAGCAACCTTGATTAATTCATTTAATTGGTTCAAATGCTCCTTTGAATAATAAACTTTTTTCCTAGACTTGCATTCTATAAACTGGACAAAGCCATCTTTTACAGCTATTAAATCGCATATGGCCTCTTCTTTCAAGCCTGAACCAGCTACTCTATGAACAACAAAGCCTTGTTTTGTGAGAAATTCTAAAAGTTCTCTTTCCCTTCTAGAACCCTTTGCACTAATAGGCATAACATTCTATTCTTTCGAGTAATTTATAAACACTAGAGAAGACCCAACCCATTTCCCTTGAGCCGTTGGGTCAAAATAAATACCCTTGCGGGTAAAAGAAGTATTAAAAAGCTTATTTAAAAGTTTTTTGGTTCTCAAATATTTATATTAAAAAATTTGTAAAGCATTTATACTTGATCATATTATATATTGAAGGGCTTTGATAAGTCTAACTAAAGAACAACTAAAAGAATTAAGAAAAAATTACAGGCTTTCTTTAAGACAAGAATCTTTTCGTCAAGGCATGTCAGTTTCCACTGTTCTAGGAAACTATGAATATGTAAGAGCGAATAGATGCAAATACCTACCATCTAATAATGGAAGGTCTAATGTCTCTCAATATTTTTGTGAGGCATGCGAAATTGAATGCTGCGACATAAAACAAAAACCATCAGGAGATCCTGTTATTTTAGAACATGCATAGAATAAACTTATAAACAAAGAAAACGATAGACTTATTTATTCAAGTGGTTTTAATGAAAACAGCATTTATTTTGATTGCATTCTTCTTAATAACACAATTCTTAGGACTTTACGTAGGAAATGAATACATAAATTATATAAATTATGCTATAAAAATCGGAGAATTGTCTGGCAGGCCTGAAATAATACCTGGAGTAAGCCCAGAGAGCATAGATTCTTCACTTTATCTATTCGGCTACATTATGGTCTCAACTGCAGTAATTTTGATTATCATTAAAATAAGAAAATCAGTCATAAGAATTTTAGAGGCGCTTGTCATTTTCACGTCGTCGTGGTTCGTTTTTGACTTCTTGATACCTGTAGATGTTTGGTACTTGTCCTTAGGATTCTTTTTAGCTTTAGTTTTGACGGCATGGAAAATTTTTAGGCCAACCATTTTAAGCCAAGATGTTGCAGCAATAATCTCCGGAGCAGGTGTTGGAGCTCTTCTTGGAGCATCCCTAGGAATTTTACCATCTATAGTTTTCATACTGATTCTTTCATGCTATGACTTTGTCTCAGTTTTCATTACAAAGCATATGATACACATGGCTAAGGCGTTGACAGAAAGACCTACAGCATTTACAGTGGCCGCGCCTCATAAATTCAAGGAATTAACTTATGTTGGAGTTAAAAAAGCTAAGAAAAAATTCCATATATTTCAGTTAGGTGTAGGCGACATGGTTATTCCATTGATGTTTTCAGTTTCTGTTCTGAACAAGTTCAGCATAATAAATTCTATATCAGCTATAATAGGCTCAACTATAGCGCTTTTATTGTTAATTTATTTCATGAATAAAAAACCACAGCCTTTGCCAGCATTACCTTTTATAACATTTGGGACATTTGCCGGATTTTTAATTTCTTTGTTAATAGCATAGATTTAAAAAAGGTTAAATTTTTATAAGTTATTATGTTTGAGAACAAGAAATGCAAAAATTGTGGAGAAAGGATGAAAGACGAGTGGGAGTTCTGCCCATATTGTGGGGAAGAGACAGCAGCATCTGGAATAAACCCATTTGAAAGCGTTTTTGAAGACGTTGAGGACGAGTTTAAAAGAATAGACAAGATGTTTGGTTCTGATATCTTTAAAATTCCCAATTTAGATATGAAAATGCCTAGAGGAAGTAATGGCGTGAGCATTATAATAACTTCTGGAGCTGGAAGAGAGCCTAAAATCCAAGTGAGAACTTCTAAAGGATTAAAGAACTTGGAACCTGAGATAAAAAGAAATTTAGGAGTTAAGCCAATAGAAGAAAAGCCTTCAAGGAGGATTTCAAAAATAACAGAACCTGAAGCAGACATAAAGGCCAGCGGAAACAAACAAATAATTCAAATAAAACTGCCAGAGGTAAAAAGCTTTAATGACATCGAAGTCAAGAAGCTAGAGCAAAGCTTAGAGATTAAGGCGTTTGCAAAAGACAAGACTTATTTCAAGTTAATCCCTATTCCTTCGAATTCTGAAATTGCAAACAAAGAATTTAAGAGCAATGTCCTAAAAATAGAGATTGAAAGGTAAAAGAATTAAATATGCTTCTTTAAATAATCAATATGACAAAGCTTTACAAAAAGCCAAGCTTGACACACTTCATAATTGTAGTATGCATACTGGTTTTTGTCTTTGAGATTATTTATGGCCTTCAGCACGGAAGTTTTGGTGATGAAAATTTTAAAAATAGCTTGGCGGATTTGTTTAACAATTATGGGTTTTCTTTCCAGAACTTGATAGATAAAAAAATTTGGGTTTTTATAACGTCTATCTTCCTTCATGCAGATCCTGAGCATTTGGTGCTAAACATACTTGCACTATTCTTTTTTGGGAGAGTTGTTGAGCTACAACTTGGAAGAAAGAAGTTCATGCTAATTTTCTTCGCGTCAGCAATTTTAGGAAACTTGGCTTTCTTGCTACCCTCATTTCTTGGAATTTCATCCTCAGGTTCTGTCATCGGAGCCTCGGCAGCTATTTTTGGTTTAATGGGAGCAGCCATGCTAGTTAAGCCTTTAGAGCTGGTGTTTTATCCGTATCTAATTCCTATACCCCTAATTCTTGTTGCTGTCCTCTACACTCTTTACAACATAGCATCCTTCCTTTTAGTTTTTGTAAACCTAGAAGAATCAAACATAGCTTATATATCACACATAGCAGGCTTGGCAACTGGCATGCTTTTCGGCTTTAGGGAGGAAGGAAGCAAAAAAGGCTTTGCAATTCTTTTATTCTTGTTAATACTTTTAGTAGTAACACCGTTCATATGGATGATATTCAAGTACTTGGAGATTTTCAATTACATCACAGTTCTTTCAAAGTTTTTTAAATAACTAGCAATAGAAAAGGCACTTTCCTCTTTGAACTTTGCAATTTTCTCTGCATAAATCGTCTATACATTTTTCGTTACACTCAATGAAAGCATTCTCACATCCTATTTTGCAAAGATTTGATGAATGCCGGAGAGAGTAACCGGTAGGAGAGAAGTTAAAGAAAAAATAGAAAACCGGTATAGCAGTTAAAATAACAAAAAATGAAATAACTAATATTACTAGAACTACCTTTTTTCCCATATTATTAATAAGGTTTAAAAGAATTAAAAAGTAGTGATTTTTTATGACAAAACTGTTGCAGATTCCAGACGGCTTAAAGAGGAGAGCCTTAAAAATAGCTGATGAAACTGGCGACGTGATAATAGATTGTGAGAGCTGTTACGGTGCTTGTGATTTGGCTATTAATGAGGCTAAAGCCTTAGGATGCGATAAAATAATCCACTTCGGTCATTCAAAGCTCATTGAAACTGATATTCTTGTTGAATACAAGGAAATAAGAGAGAAATTTGATATCAAGCCTTTATTAAAGAAAATAAGCATAAAAGAAAAGAAAATTGGTTTGATCTCGACCTTGCAGTTCATAGATTCTTTAGAAGAAGTAAAAGAATTCTTAGAGAAGAGTGGAAAGATCATAAGAATAGGTAAAGGGAGAAGCTATGATGGTCAAATATTGGGATGTGATGTCTCTTCAGCAAAGAGTATTGAGAATGATGTAGATGCTTTTTTGTACATTGGCTCAGGCAATTTTCATCCTTTAGGCTTAGCCTTGAAGACCGAAAAGCCAGTTTATTTCTTGAACATAGAAAAGAACAAACTTGAAAATTTAAAAGAACTAAAGGAAAAATTCTTAAAACAAAGATATGTTGCAATAGCCTTAGCAAAGCATGCAAAAACCTTTGGAATACTAGTTTCTGTAAAGCCTGGTCAAATGAACTTGAAATTAGCAAAAGAAATAAAAAATAAATTAGAGAGCGATGGGAAGAAAGCCTACATACTAGCCTTTAATGAAATAAAACCTGAAAAATTGGAGGGCTTTGATTTAGATTGCTACATTAATACTGCCTGTCCGAGGATTGTGATTGACAATAGAACTGATTTTAAAAAACCAATATTAAATCTTGATGAAATAGACTATTGAGGCAATCTATTTTTTCTCTTTCATCAAAAATAACTTTCTCCCTCTTTCATTTATCCTATATAAATTTTCTCCACAAGACTTTGCTAACTTTGATTCTAAAAATTTATCATCAGTCATTCTATTCAATAAATTATTTAAATTTCCATCATATCTTATTTTTTCCTTCCTTAATTCTTCTTCTATTAAGATAGGGTGTATAAAAGCGCCATCTTGATTTAAATATCCAAGAATATCGAACGCAACAGATGGATAATTCAATTTAATTTTTTTTGTAGACTTGATCAAATTAACCATTTAATAATTTATTAGAAAACTTTAAATAACTATTAAATAAATAGTGATAGTATGAATATCAAAGTTCTTGAAGAAAGTAAAGAAATGATGAAGATAGAGTTTGAGGATGAGACCGAAACGCTAACGCAGCTGGTAGCAACCCAGATTTGGAAAGAAAGCGGAGAGGCGGCAGCAATCAGGGAGCATCCTTTTTTAGAGAGTCCGAAGATAGTTATAATGGGTTCTAATCCTACAAAGCTTTTAGACAAGGCAGCAACTTCTTTAGAAGAACAATGCGATGAGTTCAAGGAAGAGTTTAGAAGGGCCCTAGATAAATAATATAAATATCTAAACAAAAGTTCTATAATGCAATTTAGGACAATAAAAAAAGAAATCAGGATTCTTGCTTGGGATGATGGGCCTTTCGAGTTCAAATCAAAAGGAAAGGATGTTCTTGTTGGGACTATATACAGGGGCGGTCAATTCTTAGATGGAATGCTAAGGACTGAAGTAGAAATAGATGGTGAAGATGCAACAGAAAAGATTATTGAAAAGACACTAAAAACAAGGCATAAGGACTTGAGGGTCGTTATGCTTGATGGAATAACATTTGCCGGCTTCAATACAGTAGATATCAAGGAAATCTATGAGAAGACTCATCTGCCGGTTATAGTTATAAACCGAAAAAAGCCAAACTTGGAAAAATTCATAGAGTCTTTAAAGTCTATGCCTAATGCAGAAAAGAGGCTGGAAGCAGTTAAAAATGCCGGTCCTATATACTGGGCAAGCATAAAGAATAAGAGGATATGCTTCCAATGTTATGGAATTAAAGAAAACGATGCAGAAGAAATTATAAAAATAACTTCAACCATGAGTTTAATACCAGAACCATTAAGGGCAGCTCATTTGATTGCTAATGGCTTCGTACTGGGCGAATCAGTGGGAAGAGCATGAAATACAAAGATTTGAAAAAGAAATGGAACAAATATACAGAAGGTTGGTTTGGAACTGTCATTTACCTTTTTCTAGGTTTCATAATAGCGTATTCATTTAACCTTTTTCTAGGCTATATGTTAAATACTGAAACACCTGTGGTCGCTGTTTTTTCATGCAGCATGGCTCATAATACCTATAATAACTGGTTCTGTCCGCCTCTGGCATCTGACGATGTATGTGGAAAAAACATAGATGGTTATGACCCAACTAATTTAGATGACTATTGGAAAATTTGCGGGAGTTGGTATGAGTCTAAAAATATTTCCAAAGAAGAGTTTAGATCATTTACCTTCTCAGACGGATTAGAAGTCGGAGACATGATTATTGTTTTGAATACCAACAAGTTCGAGGTTGGAGACATTGCAATATTCAATACAGACTATAGGAAGTATCCAATAATACATAGAGTCTATGCTTTTGATGGAGATGTGATATTAACAAAAGGAGACAACAATGCGTCCCCGGATTCTTTCCAGAAGACTAAGACCCATGGTAAGGCTATACTCAAAATTCCTCTTTTGGGGTGGGTAAAAATCCTGTTTACAAAAGTCACTGGTATAGCATAACTTTAAGTATTCTAACTAAGAAAATATGTGAGTAAAATTTAGGTGAAAAAATGGAGTTCTGCGAAAAATGTGGCGGCTTGATGATTCCTAAAAAATCTGGGGCTAGTGTTCTTTTATTATGCAGAAAGTGTGGGAAGAGAAAGACATCAAAGGAAAAGAAATTCAAGATGAGCGTTTTCTCTAGCAATAAGAAAAGTAAAATAATCCTCATAGATAAAAAATCAAAGATTGATGTTTTGCCTAGAACTAACAACCCTTGCCCAGAGTGTGAAAACAGAGAGGCCTATTGGTGGATGCAACAAATGAGGGCTGCTGACGAGCCTCCAACAAGATTCTTCAAATGCACAAAATGCGGACATGTTTGGCGTGAGTACGAATAGCAGCGTTTCAGTAAGCTCGTTTTATTTGCAGTGCTTCTTATATATTCACATATTTGAATATAACAATATGTTTTAAATAGCTTTTTGATATAATATAGTCATGCTATCTAAATTATTGAAAGCACTTTCTGACCCGACAAGACTGAAGATAGTGGAGCTTTTAAAAAATAAAGAAATTTGTGCTTGCAAGTTTTCATCGCTTACAAAAAAAGCCCAGCCAACAGTTTCTCAACATCTTAGAATACTAGAAGATGCTGGTATAATAAAATCAAGAAAAGATGGTAAAAACATTATATATAGTATAGCTGACAAGAAAATTTTTGATTTGATTAAAATTGCTAAGGAGATTAGTAAATGATTGATATTATCTTGAAAGTTTTATCTGCTGGTTTCTACGCTCTTATAGATTATTTAGGAGCCCATGTATTGACTTGTTTGATTCCAGCATTCTTCATAGCAGGTGCAATGTCTGCTTTGCTTCCCAAGGAAAAAATAACAAAATATCTTGGAAGAAATGTTCCTAAATACAAAGCCTATCCTTTATCTGTAGTAGCTGGATTGCTGCTTGCAGTCTGTTCCTGCACCATACTGCCGTTGTTTGCTGGAATAAAAAAGAAAGGTGCTGGAATAGGACCTGCCATAGCTTTTCTATATACTGCCCCTGCCACTAACATACTGGCAATAGTTCTAACAGGAAGTGTTCTGGGTTGGGAGTTCGCTGTTTCAAGAATAATACTCTCAGTTACATTTGCAATATTGATAGGAATAATAATATCCAGAATGTTCAAGGACGAGGATACCGAAGATAAAAAATTAGTATCTTCACTTGTTAAGGAACAGGAAAGAAAGCTGGATGGAATAGGAAAACCTTTAAATAGAAAAATTATAGATGGTTTTATACATTATCATTTGTTTATATTTTTTGCTACATTGCTTGCCATATTGATTATCGGAGCATCGAAGATAGGAACGGAAATAAAAACCATGACATTAGTAAGTTTGATTTTGTTTCTTTTAGTGCAACTTAAAATTAGCTTCAAGAAAGAGGAAATTAAAAGCTGGTTGAAAGAAACTTGGATGTTTTTCAAGACAATATTCCCATTGCTTTTGGTTGGTATTTTTGTGGCAGGAGTACTGACTTCATTAATACCTGAGAAGTTTTTGGCTAATTATGTTGGTAGCAATACAGTCTTTGCTAACTTAGCCGCTGTTTTGTTCGGAGTATTTATGTATTTCCCGACTTTAGTAGAAGTTCCTATGGCAAAAATGTTCTTAGGACTTGGAATGGCCAAAGGACCTTTGCTGGCTTATTTGTTGGCAGATCCTGTAATATCGCTGCCGAGCATACTTGTTGTAAGAAAGATAATGGGAACAAAGAGAACGTTGGTCTATGCTCTTTTGATAACAATATTCTGCACTTTGTCTGGTTTAATATACGGATTTTTTGTGGGGTGATTTAATGAGAATAGAGATATTGGGTTTGGGCTGTTCAAAATGCAAGAAACTGGAGGAGAATGCGAAAAAGGCTGCTGAAGGAATGAAAATAAAGGCAGACATAATTAAAGTGACTGATATAGACAAGATAGTTGAATACGGTGTCATGACAACGCCGGCAATAGCAATTGATGGTAAAATAAAGAGTTCGGGAAGAATACCTGAAGTCAAAGAAATAGAAAAATGGCTGAAATGAAAAAGTGATGTGATGAAAATTTTTACCAAATTTATTATTCTTAGCATTATTTTTTCAATTATCCTAATTTCAGGATGTGTTAACAACGACCAAAAAGTTAGTGAGAGCAAAAATTCTACTGCATATACGAACACGTCATCAAGTGTAGAAAAGGTGGAAATAATCCATTTTCATGGAACTAATCAATGCAGTTCCTGCATAGCTGTCGGAGCCCTTGCGGAGAAAACTG
>Ga0315294_10000631_pt1 | contig 38093 bp, 39 predicted proteins | sample YL17G13_40_MG_FD_203626 | JGI IMG/M metagenome (GOLD analysis project Ga0315294, IMG submission 203626) | Sediment microbial communities from Yellowstone Lake, YNP, Wyoming, USA - YL17G13_40 | ecosystem: Environmental > Aquatic > Freshwater > Lake > Sediment | place: USA: Wyoming | collected...
AAAGAACGTTTCCGGGTTACCTATGCCGCAGAAGGCAAATATATTTTTTGTGGTTAATTCTGCGATGCTGATTTTTTTGCCATCGGTGGTTCTTACACCAACAGGGGCATGTATCGCTTTTGCAATTACCATACTGGGATTTATCTGCCGAAGTTTTTCTTTGAGATTTGCAAGTTCATTTTGAGGTATCTGGTCGCATCTGGTAATGACCACGGCATCGGCGCGTTTTAAGGCATTTAGTGGTTCTCTGAGTAATCCTGCCGGCAAAATCCTGTTGAAGCCGAATGGGCAGGCGGCGTCGATTGTAACTATGTCCAAATCTCTATGCAGGCGTCTGTGCTGAAAGCCGTCATCCATAATAAGTACTTTTGCGGCGAATTTGTTAATAGCATGGCGGGCTGCTGCAACACGGTCGGGATTTACAATTACCTTTGCATCCGGGCAGCTTTTTATAAGCATTTCTGGTTCATCAACATAGTTTTGAGTTGTCTTGTATCCTCTTGTCAAAATGGCAATTCCGCAGTTTTTAGTTTTAAGTTTTAAGTTTTTAGTTATTTCGCTGCACAGCCGGATTACCAGCGGGGTTTTGCCGGTGCCGCCTGTGGTAATGTTGCCGATGCTTATTACGACGGCATTTACGCCGGTGTTCTTGAGCCAGTTGTTGTCGTAGAGAAAATTGCGCAGGCGGATAACAGTACCATAAAACAAGGAGATAAACCGCAGAAACAGGCGCAGTACTGCCGCTGCTGGGCTGGCGGTTTTACCTGAAATCAATTTGCGGTAACTATCCTGGTTCAATTGCAATTTCCTTATCTGGCTTCAGTTCTCGATTGTAAGGAGTATAGATTACACTGGAATTACCATTTTTGCCACAAAAAACCACACCGAACAAAGTTTCTGTTTCGGGTAGAAATGGTCGTCTTAAAATGCTGAAAAATAGTAATCTATTTCCTATAAAAGAGTCGATTTATAGAATTAAAAGCGTATTTTGGCAATCCATTCAAAAAAGGAGTAAATTAACTATGTTAAAAGGACTATTCATAATCGTAAAAATTACCGTGATGCTGGCAATAACACTGCTGGCGATAATTGCCGCATTGTATGAGCTCGAGGTCTTTCCTGCCTCGCTTTCAAAGGAAATATTGACCAAACTAATGAGCGTTATCGGCATATTCGCAGGCGCTTCGCTTTTGATTCTCATAACCGCAAGCATCAACAGCGGAAAATAATGCAGCGTGGATTTTAGCCCACACGGTATTTATGGATCGGTTCGACCATGGAGATATTCGGAGTATACGATTTTGATACCATATTTATTATTGCCTTTGCGGTTTTCTTTTACAAGGCGGCAGACTATGAAAATGCTTCAAAGATTCTCTGGGTGGGTCTGTCGATTATCGTGTCACTTCTCAGCCGGATATTCGGTTTTGGATTGATTGGGTTAATATCAGGCCAAGTGGTGCTATTTTTTGCAATAGCGGCCATAAGGTTGATATTCTCAAGGAAGGAATGAAAGTCAGCATTTACACTCGCAAGGCAAGTGAGTGGTGAGCATTTCGAACAAGCACACAGCCGAATTCATTGAACAAAAGCCGATTGTCGTGATAGAATATCTCTATGCAGACACCAAAGTCCAACATTGTCGATAAGGCCGATATTTTTCTGCCGATGACGGCGGAAGAAATTCGTCAGCGCGGGTGGGACAGGCCCGATATCATACTTGTAACGGCTGATGCATACATCGACCATCCGTCGTTTGGTGTTGCGCTAATCGGACGATGGCTGGAAAAATTAGGCTATCGAGTGGCGGTATTGGCGCAGCCGGACTGGCGAAGCGTTGATGCGTTCAGGAGCCTGGGGGCGCCGAGATTATTCTGGGGCATTACAAGCGGGGCAGTTGATTCGCGGCTTAACGATTATGCCTCGATGGGAAATCGGCGTAAAGAAGATGTATATAGTCCCGGCGGGTGTCTTGGTAAAAGGCCTGACAGGCCGCTGCAGGTATATGCCGCAAGGGCAAGACAGGCATACAAGGGGATACCGATAATACTGGGCGGGCTGGAGGCGAGTCTGCGGCGGTTAGTGCATTATGATTATATCGAGGACAAGATAAAACAATCGGTACTGGTAGACTCGAAGGCCGACATACTTGTTCACGGTATGGGCGAGCGGGCGATAACCGAAATCGCAAGGCGGTTAAACGACGGGCAGAAAATCGAGCAATTAGCTGGTATTGCCGGTACGGCTTATGTGGTAAGGCGCGATGTTGCTGCGCCGGAAGGTGCCGTGCGCTTGCCGAGTTTTTCGCAGTTGGAAAAAGATAAAGAATTGTTTATGCCGGCGCAGATTCAGTACCAAAAAGAGGCGTATCCGGGCGGTTTGCCGATTGTGCAGGAGCAAAAGGGGGGGACGATAGTTGTGATGCCGCCGGCGGAGCCGCTCTCGACAGAGGAGATGGACAAGCTTTATGATTTGCCGTTTACGCGGTGCTGGCATCCGGTTTATGACAAGCAGGGGGGCGTGCCTGCATTAACGCCGATACAGTTTTCGATTACGGCACATCGCGGGTGTTTCGGGGGCTGTTCGTTTTGCTCAATTTATTTCCACCAGGGAAAGCAGATTTCCTCGCGGTCGATTGAGTCGCTTTTGGCAGAGGCGGACAGGTTACGCAATCATCGGCAGTTTCGCGGCACGATAAGCGATATCGGCGGGCCGACAGCGAATATGTACGGGATGAAATGCTCACAGGATAGTGGCTGTGCAAGGGCAAGTTGTCTGTTTCCGTCGGTCTGTAAACATCTGCAAAGCGATGCCAGGCCGCTTGTAAAAATGATGGAGGCATTTTTGCGATGGAAAAAACAAAATAAAGTGAATGTATATATTGCCAGCGGCATCCGCCATGACCTTGCACTTAAGAGCAAAGAATATATAGACCTTTTGGCAGCGGATTTTGTGGGCGGGCATTTGAAGGTTGCGCCGGAGCATTTCTGTCCGCATGTCCTCGACTTGATGGGTAAGCCGCATTTTGAAGTCTTTGAGGAATTTGAAGTGAGATTTCAGGATGCGTCAAAAAGGGCAGGCAAAGAGCAATACCTTGTGCCGTATTTTATAAGTTCGCATCCGGGCTGTACGAATGAAGATGCGGTAGCGCTGACAGAGTTTTTGATATCGCGGTCGTGGCGTCCTCGGCAGGTGCAGGATTTTATACCGATACCGCTGGCAATGGCGACGGCGATGTATGTCTCGGGCACAGACACTAAGGGAAATAAAATTTATGTCCCCAGCGGGCGAAAGGAAAAAAGACTGCAGGCGGCTCTTTTGCAGTATTATCTGCCGGGAAATAAAAAGGTGATAGCTGATTTTCTGCGGTTGTGCCGGCGAGGCGATTTGCTTGCTAAAATCAGCCGGCTGCGTTAAAAACAATATCAAAAATAAAATTACATTTTGCTTTAGCGTGGCAAGGCCATGGGTTGACTAATCCAGTGTCTTCTAATAAAATAACAAGCACATTCATTAAGGAATAAACTCGCATGAGTAAACCGATGGCAAGGATACTGTGGGTGGAAGACAATATCGGCGATATCCTTCTCATCAAGGAAGCATTCGAACAGGCCGGCTTCAGCCATCGCCTCACCGTGGTTAATGACGGCGCAGATGCGATGGATTTCCTTTTCCGTCGCGGCCAACATACTCACGTCCGTCGCCCGGACCTTATCATCCTCGACCTGAACCTGCCAAAAAAGACCGGACGTGAGATTATCGAAGAGATTAAGACCGATTCGGCGTTGTTCGAGATACCGCTGGTTGTGCTGACCACTTCGACCTATGACCGCAATGCCCTCGATGGCTTCGACCCAAAACGCTGCCTTTACTTAGTCAAGCCGTTAAGCTTCCAGGCACTTGTCGATTTGGCAAAACAAATCCAGAGCTTTTGGCTGTCACTGACCGGCACAAAGCAGCAGCCCTAAGTGTATTTTGAGCACGTAACGCAGCAACCCCATCTTCCCGGACTTTTGTTTATTTCCCCTTGTTTTGGTTTGGAATAATCTTATAATAGTTTCGTTGTATTTTGTTATTGCGACAGGAAAGGAAGCCCCGATGCCAGCCAATTTTCTTTACTCTGAAAAACGGTACGAAACAATGAAATATAACCGTTGCGGCAAAAGCGGGCTTTTGCTGCCGGCCATCTCGCTGGGCTTGTGGCACAATTTCGGCGGTGTGGATACCCACGAAAACAGCAGAGCGATAACTTGCCGCGCATTCGATCTGGGCATCACACATTTCGATCTTGCCAATGATTACGGCCCGCCGCCGGGTTCGGCTGAGGAAACCTTCGGCAAAATCCTCAAGGCCGACCTCGCGGGTTATCGTGATGAACTAATCATTTCAAGCAAGGCAGGCTACAGGATGTGGCCGGGGCCGTATGGCGAATGGGGGTCGAAAAAGTATCTCGTCGCCAGTCTCGATCAGTCACTTAAGCGTATGGGAATCGACTACGTCGATATTTTTTATTCACATCGGCCAGACCTCGATACCCCGCTCGAAGAGACTATGGGCGCACTCGAGCAGATCGTGCGACAGGGCAAGGCTCTCTATGTCGGAATTTCAAGATATAACGCACAGATGACAAAACAGGCAGCAAGCATTCTTAAACAATCAGGGCTCAAATGTCTGATACATCAGCCACGTTATAATATGTTTGATAGATGTATAGAAAAAGACCTGCTGGACGTGCTTGAAAAAGAGGGCATCGGCTGCATCGCATTTTGTCCGCTGGCACAGGGGCTTTTGACTGATAGATATCTTCGCGGAATTCCCGCTGATTCGCGTGCCGGCAGACCGACCGGCGCTCTGCGACCGGACGCCGTAACAAAAGAAAAGTTAAAGAAAGTCGATACGCTGCAAAAGATCGCAAAAAAACGCGGTCAATCCATATCACAGATGGTATTGGCATGGACGCTGCGGGACGACCGCGTTACTTCGGCACTGATTGGGGCAAGCAAAGTGGAGCAAGTCGAGGAAAATGTTGCAGCACTAAAGAAACTGAACTTTACGAAGGAAGAATTGGCCGCCATTGACAAAATTGTCGCATAAATCAAGGAAAACAGAACAGTTATTAATGGCGTCCTCAGATTTCCTTTTTATTTAGGCACACATACAGGATTGGAAGGATCCGTGTTACAATCTATTAGCCAGTTATCGGCCATAATTGCAAAATCGCGAAAATCCACCTTGCAGTCATCGTTCAAGTCGCCGGCGAGATTATACAGACACCCTTTCAGGCCAAGCGAATGTCTATCACCAGCCGCTATGGCTATAAAACCAGTATTGGGCGACGGCACATCTGAGTTGCTTCCCCATGCCACAATCGAGCCATCTTGTTTAAGACCAAGCGAGTGATAAAAGCCGGTCGCGATGGCTATAAAACCAGTATTGGGCTCCGGCACATTGAGTTGACCGTCCCTGTTTTTTCCCCAGCCCACAATCGAGCCATCTTGTTTAAGGCCAAGCGAGTGACCCTGACTGGTCAGGTAGGGGGCATCTCCACCGGCTGCGATGGCCGTAAAACCCGTATTGGGCGGCGGCACATCGCATTGACCATAATGGTTCAATCCCCATGCCACAATCGAGCCATCGGCTTTCAGGCCGAGCGAGTGATTAGCGCCAGCCGAGATGGCAACAAAACCCGTATTGGGCGACGGCACATCGCATTGACCGTACCAGTTAGCTCCCCAACCTACAATCGAGCCGTCGGTTTTAAGACCAACCGAGTGAAAACTGCCGGCCGCGACGGCCGTAAAACCCGTATTTGGCTCCGGCACATTGCATTGACCTTCATTGTTCAATCCCCAGGCCACAATCGAGCCGTCGGATTTCAGGCCCAAACAATGTCCACCATATATCGACGAACCGTTGGTCGCGATGGCCGTAAAACCCGTATTGGGCGACGGCACATCGCATTCACCATGCGCGTTGGTTCCCCATGCCACAATCGAGCCATCGACTTTCAGGCCGAGCGAGTGTCTATAGCCGGCCGCGACGGCCGTAAAACCCGTATTTGGCTCCGGCACATTGCATTGACCTTCATTGTTCAATCCCCAGGCCACAATTTCTCCGGCGGCATATACTGGTATAGGGAAAACAAACACGGAAAGGGAAAAACAGACCAAAACAACTGTGATGAAAGAATACCTTTCGTCTTTTGAGCCGCTTCGCATTGCATTATCCTCCTAATGAATTTCAATTATGTTAATCCGGGATTTCCCATATTAACTGATATTTCCCACCCGCCGTGCCACTCGCCGCGATGACGACGGTTACGTCACAGCGGGGCACACCGTCGCCGCAGGTATTAAACGCCTCGCGGCACAGCCAAACCTTCTAATTGCGCCATTATATCAAAATATTTCTCGAATTACAATAATCTGAAATATTTTTTACGAATGATGCCTGATATACGAAATAAATCAGCGTCCAAATCTCTTTTCTTTGCTTCTTCAAATAATCAATAATCCGTCATCAATAATCAATTTTTGCGTTTTCTATGAACTATCAACTTCTTTAACTAAATACCAGCGACTATCGACTAACGACTCTCTTCTGCCAAACGCGCAGGTACTTTCGACCAAATTCTGAAAATTATAAAAAAATTTTCACCATTTTTAACTCTTTATTTTACAATTACTTATGACTTTTCTTCGTGTCCCTTCGTGCCTTCGTGGTGAACTTTTTTTGTACCAAACGCGCAGTTTCGCCCCATTGTAGAGAGACGCTGTTTTTCTGCGTCTCCCGCTCGGAGTACAGGTTTTAACCTGTCTTCTCTGTATGGACTTTGTTTTGAATTTTTATCCGCCGCAAGCGGATTGGTTTTGGGTCATTTGAATTTGTTTAGGATTTAGTGTTTAGAATTTAGTGCTTTTTGACAATTGAATGTGTCTATGCGGTATTCGTCTGCGTCTCCCGCTCTTTGAAAATTTTATTACGCGCTGCGCATTAGAACAGTCTTCAAGTTCCGCAATTTTGCATTTCTCGCCGTGCTTGCGCCCGTCGCAGCAGGTGATTTTTAATTTTTGATTTTTTTACGGCTAAAATCTGCACCCTGATTTTCCATAAGTCATTATTATGTCAATAGTTACGTAAAATAACTGGTGTCTTCTGACGTACTTTGGAGTACTTTGGACATACTTTGGACTATCGTTGGAGTGCTTTGGACATACGTTGGACATACTTTGGATGACCTTGGATAACATCTGGCGACAGTTGAGCAGCGTTGTAGTCTTAGGTATTTTCTTTGTCGGATTTTTCTTTGTGTTTTTCCAGCCAGGGGAGGGGTTCAGCTTCTTCGGGGGCTTGTGAGTTTTGCGGCGGTTCGGCGGCGTTGCCATTTTGAGGAGCGATTAGTTTTTCGAGGGATTTTAGACCAATCAGGACGAGAATTGTAAGGATGGTTGAAACAAAGGCGATACCATAGAAGCCGGCACCGCATGCCATTCCGATACTTGAGACCAGCCAGATTGTGGCAGCGGTGGTCAGGCCGTGGATGCCGGCCCTGTCGCGGATGATAGCACCTGCGCCGAGGAAGCCGACGCCTGTAACAATCTGGGCCGCAATTCTTGTGATTGAGTCGGCCTGTCCGGCAGCCATTTTCTCGGAGATGATTGTAAATATCGCTGCGCCGAAGCATATCAGGACGTTTGTTCGAAGGCCTGCAGATTTGCCGCTGATTTGCCGTTCCAGTCCGATTATGCCCCCGAATACAATTGCCAGTACCAACTTAATAATATCAAGCCAGTCCATAAAGTCATCTTTCTATGAGGGTCTCATCGACCTTCATACCAAAATGCCTGCCGACTTTTTCAACGTGGGCAAGCACCTTGTCGCCGGGCTTCAAATCGGTAATCGAAATTGCCTTGCCTTCAGGGCTGACTAAGCGAATCGTCTCGGCATTTTGCATTACGAGACTAATCGGCATTTCGTCGGCCTGTGCTTCAATAATCATCATCGGCCTTTTTTCGATTTTATTTCTGCCGAGGTACGCTGTCTGGGTTTTGCCATGAAAATCGACGAGCATGACTTCGTCGCCGGCCTTTAGGTCAGCGAGGTATTTCGTTTTGGAGCCGGGGGTGAGGGTATATGCGTGGACGGCACCTGCGTTGACGCGGAACGGCCTGGATGCGACATAGGGATTGTCGATAGATTCGGAATGGACGAGGAAAAATCCGGCAGCGGTATTGCCGACGAGCATTCCTTCGCCCAAAGCCATTTGTGTGCAGGTATCCAGGCAGGAGCGGTCGCCCATGCCGAGCTGCTTTATGTTTGTGATTCTGGCGGTGACGAGAGGGATTTTTTCGGTCAGTGTGCAGATGAGTTCTGCGGTCTTTTTGATTTCGTTTATGTCCGTGGTATTGAGGACAATGCCGTCAACGCCTTTTTCGAGGATTTCGACCATCAGTTTAGCCTGGGCGCTGGTTTCGACCTGTACCATTATGTTTTTGCCGCGTCTGGCAAGGAGATTTTCGATGGGGATGATTGTCCAGTCGAGCATCCTTAGCACGAGGATTTTTTCAGGCGAGACGGCGGCGGCCTTATCCTCGTCGCCTTTGCTTCTTATATCGATGAATTCGACGTCAATGCCGGGCCTGATGTCGCCGTTTTTCTCGACGGTTTTAATTTTACCGAGACGCCGTACCTTGTCGCTGTTGCCATCGGGCAGTACAACGGCACCGGCGCCGCTTTCGAGGGCGGATATGACAACGTCCTTATTATAAGGAACCGCGCTTACCCAGAATTTTTTCATCAGATTTATTACCTGTCATATATGGCAATTTATTCTTTGAGAATTGCCAATGCCTCATCGACACTGGCGCCTTTGTGAACCATTTTGCTCAAGGCCTTGACCATTTTGTCCGGTTTCTTATGCTGGAAGACATTTCTTCCGATTGAAAGCCCAGCGGCGCCGGCTTTTAGGGCACCTTCTGCCATCTGGAAGATTTCCCTGTCGCTGCCCATTTTCGGGCCGCCTGCAATGACCACCGGCACGGGGCAGCCTTTGACCACCTCAGCGAACGATTCCGGGCTGCCGGTATAGACCACCTTTACGATGTCGGCACCGAGTTCTGCCCCGACGCGAGCGGCGTGCTTAATGTTTTCAACATCGTATTCATTTTTGATTTTAGGCCCGCGTGTATACATCATTGCAATAAGCGGCATCTGCCATTCCATGCAGATACTGCTTACAAACCCCAATTGCCTGAGCATCTCTCTATCGGTCTCAGCGCCGAGGTTTATATGAATTGAGACGGCATCTGCGCCGAGTCTGATTGCCTCTTCGACGGTGCAGACGAGCTCTTTTGCGAGCGGGTCGGGACTCATCGCCGTGCTGCCTGAAAGGTGGATAATTAGTCCCACGTCTTTGCCTGTCCCGCGGTGTCCTGCCTGCACGATTCCTTTGTGCATAAGGATGGCGTTTGCTCCGCCTGCCACGATTTTACTTATAGTCGCCCGCATATCCGCCAGCCCCTCGATTGGGCCGACGGTGACGCCGTGGTCCATCGGGACGATTACGGTTTTGCCGGAGTTTCGGTCGATTATCCTCTCGAGTCTTATTTTTTTGCCTATCATCGGTTTATTTCCTTTTCAGCTTCAATACTTCCAACTAATTTGTTAAAAACTAAAGAGAATCTACTTAAACCAGCTTAAAATGCAAGGAAAAAATTACCAAGTTCATAGTTAGTGGTTCACAATACGTACATCGAGTTTGCACTTGCTTTTGTGGAAAATGGCTGATATATCTTTGAATTACTATGACATACCTGGCAGTACCGATAGCAGCGGAAAATTTAGAGCAGGCGAAAGAGCTGGTTAAGGCCGCATTAGCGGCTGGCGCCGGGATGCTCGAATTGCGCACGGATTACCTTGAAAACCTAAGTGTCCCGATGGTCGGTAAATTGATAGCCGATACAAAAACTGCCGCCGGCAGAAAGCTGCCTGTTATTGTTACCTGCCGGGACAAGCAGCAGGGGGGCGCAAAATCGCATCCGCTGAAACTGCGGATAGATGTGCTTGCCGGCGCCTTGAAAGCAGGCGCCGAGTATATCGATTTTGAATATGACAATTTCGTTGCGACGGAAAATCAGGAAAAAATAAGGGTCGCACTATCGCAAAGCGGCAAAGGCAGGATTATTCTGTCGGCCCACAATTTTCAGACAAGATTTGAGAATATCGCACGGCTGTACCGGCGTATTCAGACGGCGCACCCGGCTGCGATACCGAAACTTGTCTATACCGCAAACCATATCAACGACTGCTTCGATGCGTTTGATTTGCTGCATGTTACCAGCGGTGAGCGGATTATCTTTTGCATGGGACAGGCGGGACTTATCAGCAGGGTATTGGCAAAGAAGTTCGATTCGTTTCTTACATTTGCAAGCATCGATGAAAAAACCGCAACGGCACCCGGCCAGTTGACCATTGAGCAGTTCCGCAGGCGCTATCGATATGATTCCATAAATTCGGAAACGCAGCTTTACGGCATTATCGGCTCGCCTGTGGGGCATTCGCTTGGCCCTATTGTGCATAATGCCTGCTTTGAGGATGCCGGGGCTAATAAGCTGTACCTGCCTTTGCTTGTGGATGGCGGGTGGGCTGAGTTCGAGAAGTTTATGGGCAATATCCTGGCAAGGAAGTGGCTGGGTTTTGGGGGTTTTAGCGTGACGATTCCGCATAAGGAAAACGCACTTGAGTTTGTAAGGAAAAAACAGGGGTTTGTAGAACCGCTTGCTCGGAAAATAGGCGCTGTAAATACTATGGTTATCACCGCTGATGGTTTGCTCAAGGCATACAATACCGATTATGCTGGGGCACTGGATGCGATTGCATCAACGCTGGGTGCGAAGGTTGGCATGAAGGATATGGCGGTTGCGGTTATCGGCGCCGGCGGTGCTGCAAGGGCTATTGTGGCAGGGCTTTGTGACGCAGGTGCGAGGATTACGATTTACAACCGCACAGCCCAAAAGGGTGAGAAACTTGCCGCTGAGTTTGGCTGCTATGCTGCGCCTTTGGATGCGTTGCAAAATTTAGAGGCCAAACTCCTTATAAACTGCACGAGTGTCGGGATGTATCCTGATGTGAACGCTTCACCGGTACCGAAACAGTACATAAAGAAGAATATGGCAGTTTTCGATACCGTTTATAATCCGCCGGAAACTCTTTTGTTGAAGCAGGCAAAGGAAATTGGTGCAAAGACAATCTCCGGGCTGGAAATGTTCATAAACCAGGCCTGCGGGCAGTTTAAACTCTTCACCCATTTGCAATGCAACAGGGCTGTTCTGCGAAAGGCCGTTTTAGAGACAGTCTTACTTTTTGAAGGATGATTATGAAAGAGCACTGGAAAAATCTCAGGATATTTCCTAAAATCGTATTCTGTATTTCTTTGTTTGGAGTCGGACATTTTATATTAGCCTTTGTTTGCTGGACTATTGTTTTGGCAGGTGCCATAATTATGCAATACAAAGGTCAACATCCTGATTGGACCTGCTTTTGGCCTTCTCTTATAACTTTTGCCTTGCTTGGGCTTTTCACTTCATCCGCTTACTTTGCGTGGAAGTCTAAAAGAGCGGCTACCCTTTTGTTATGTTTAAGCATTATTATGTCTGCTATATGCTTTGCCTATGAAGCGAAAAACGAAAAGTGGCAAATTCAAATGATGACAAAAGAGGGATGTAAGCATTCGTATTGCAATTGGCCGTTCTACGATGGACCGAATTGATTTCAGCAATGGGCAGGATGGAGTTTGCACCCACTCGGTATTTTGATTTAAGATAGCAGGCATTAGTAGGGGATTGATGGATAATGGTTGCGATGAACAAAATGGAGGAGTTCGGCAGGCAGATTGGGCAGCAGTTTAATGCTGAATGGATACGCTGCTTTCCAATATTTTTAATTTTGATTTGTTCCGCCTGCCGGCGACGGCATCGTTGATATAAGAGGTTTGGCTATCCTGTGCGATAACTGGTTGGCAGGTAAATAGCTGTTTGGGTGTATTATTTAATATAACTACTTATATTAGAAGCAGTTAGGTCATTTTTTCATCAAAAAAGCCGAAATTTTCATCAGATAGGGGGGCAGGGTATTCTTCGAGTCTTTAAGGCATCGTAAATAGTTGCAACCATGGTGGTTGATAGTAATTTTTTAATATTTTTTAATATTTTTTAATTTTTTGTGGTTGCAGTTTTGCTTTTGTTTTTATAAACTACTGAATTCGCATTAGTAGAATTAGTTCAAGTAAGGATTTCTGCACTCGTTTTGAGACGGAAAACGAGGGTGCTATGTTTGTTTTTTTTAGCATAAGTGTCGGTAAAAAAGTTCTTTGCAATATTGATATATCGGTTCATCGCCGAACAGGCGAGTAACAGAACAAGATATTGCTGCTGTAGCTCAGTTGGTAGAGTGCGTCCTTGGTAAGGACGAGGTCATGGGTCCAAATCCCATCAGCAGCTAAATGCAGGCAAGTCAGGCCGGTACTGGGTTATCCGCTATAGAAGCGGAGGGCTGTAAGGCCGGCGGTGAGTTAATTATATCAGTTTTTGGGAAAGTAATTACGAAAACAGAAAAACCGGAAGGAAAAAGTCCTAAATACGGCACAATGGAGGTTTAAACAAAGATGGCTAAAGAAATATTTCAGCGCACAAAACCGCACGTTAATGTAGGCACAATTGGTCATGTAGACCACGGCAAGACAACTTTGACGGCAGCGATGACGAAGGTGATGGAGTTTAAAGGATTGTCGAAGTTTAAATCCTACGACGATATTGCCAAGGCATCGGAATCCCAGGGTCGCCGTGACGATACCAAGATTCTGACGATAGCAACGGCACACGTCGAATATATGACAGAAAACCGCCACTATGCCCACGTCGACTGCCCCGGCCACGCCGACTATGTGAAGAACATGATAACCGGCGCCGCCCAGATGGATGGAGCGATATTGGTGGTCAGCGCATATGACGGCCCGATGCCTCAGACGCGTGAGCATATCCTTCTTGCCCGTCAGGTGAACGTGCCGAAGGTGATAGTATTTATGAATAAGGTAGATTTGGTGGACGACCCTGAGCTGCTTGACCTTGTGGAGATGGAAATACGCGACCTGCTCAATAAGTATGAGTTCGACGGGGACAAGACACCTATCATCCGCGGGTGTGCCTCTAAGGCGATGAGGGCAGAAAAGCTTGATGATCCATCGTGCGGGCCGATAATCGAACTGCTCAAGGCAATGGATGAGTTTATTCCGATACCAAAACGTGAAGTCGATAAGCCGTTTCTTATGCCTGTGGAAGACGTATTCAGCATTAAAGGTCGTGGTACGGTTGGCACCGGCAGAATAGAGCGCGGCGTAGTTCATGTCGGCGACGAAGTAGCAATTATTGGTCTTGTAAAGGACATCCGCAAGAGCGTAGTTACGGGCGTAGAAATGTTCAATAAGACGTTGAACGAAGGCCAGGCCGGCGATAACGTCGGAGTTCTGCTGCGTGGTGTCGAAAAGAAAGACTTGGAAAGAGGACAGGTTATCGCAGCACCCGGGAGCATTACCCCTCACACCAAGTTCCATGCCGAAGTGTATGTATTGACGAAGGAAGAAGGCGGTCGTCATACGCCGTTTTTCCCGAACTATAAGCCGCAGTTTTATTTCAGGACGACCGATATAACCGGTACGGTTCATGCATTGATGGCCCGTGACGGCGGGAAGGCCGAGATGTGTATGCCTGGCGATAATATAACGATGGATGTGGAGATTATTGCTCCAATCGCCATGGAGGAAGGTCTTCGGTTTGCCATTCGTGAAGGCGGTCGTACAGTCGGAGCTGGCGTGGTGACAAAGGTCATTGAATAGCCGTTTTAAATAAGCGATGAAAAAACGAAGATGTTCGCAGTGTCTTTGCAAGTTATTGGCAGAGGCAATGCGGGCGTTTGGCAAGGTGAGAGAGTTTGTGTATATTTTAAGAATTAAACCTGCTGGGCAGGGATAGATTTTATGGCTAAAAAAACCAAAAGAGAAGATGTGTGGCTTGAGTGTAAGGATTGCGCCCAGCGAAACTATCGAACCAGTATAAGCGTAGCAGAAGGCGTGCCGAAACTGGAACTGAAGAAGTTTTGCAAGAAAGAACGGAAGCGTACGGTTCATAAAATACGGCGTAAGTAAAACTAACCCCGTCCTGCGGTGGCAATGGCAATGAAGAATAGGCCAGTAGCTCAATTGGCAGAGCGTCGGTCTCCAAAACCGAAGGTTGGGGGTTCGATTCCTCCCTGGCCTGTTGTTAGCTTTTGCGGGAGTGGTTTTACGGCGGAAAAGAAGTCAGGATGACGGATAAAAAAACGAAAAGGTTTGTGTGATTATGGCATTTGACATTTACAAGCGTGGGCAAGGAAAGTATACGAGACTGTATAGTGCTTTTGCCGGCATACTTATTGTTGGGCTGGGCAGTTTTCAGCTTTATACAAAGCTGCAGGCCCTTGATTTTGGACTGTGGGTTGAGACGATGGTTCCGGTCGCCTTATTTATGATCCTAAGCGTGTTGGTTTTGTGGATAGTAAACAGGCCGACGGTTGCGGATTTTATGATTTCTGCTGAAGGCGAAATGAAAAAGGTGAGCTGGTCGAGCAAAAAGGAAATAGCAGTTTCGACGTTTGTGGTGATTGTTGTAGTGGTTGGGATGGCGGCGCTTCTTGGCGTTACGGACCTTGGGCTCCAGTTGTTTTTTGCCTGGTTGTTAGGCATATAACGGATTGAAAGCGGAATTTTTTTAGGATAAATATGCGCTGGTACGTTTTAAGAGTTCAATCTAATAAGGAAATGAATGTCAGAGATGCTCTTGCACAAAGGGTTGAAAGGGATAATCTCGGTGATATTGTCGGCAGGATAGTGGTGCCGGTTGAACGCATCAAGCGTATACGCGGCAACAAACAGGCGGTTTATATGCGTAAGCTCTATCCTGGGTATGTTTTTATGGAGATGGAGACAGACAAGGAAGGCAAGTCGCCTGAGAAGGCGTGGTTTATGATTAAGGAGACCTCCGGCGTGGGCGATTTCATCGGCACGGAAGGTGTTCCGACAGCGATGCGTGATACGGATGTGGCGAAGATGCTTTTAGAGGCGGAAAAGCCCGAAGAGTCGCCGAGCATCAAAGTTGAATTTAAGAAGGGCGATCAGATTAAGATTCGTGAAGGTGCATTTGAGAATTTTGAAGGAACGGTGGATTCAATCGATTCCGAGAGGGGTATAGTGAAAGTGATTGTTACTATATTCGGGCGTAGTACTCCGCTTGATATAGAATATTGGCAGATAGAGAAAATATAATTGAGCAGTGTGCGGTTGCTGCGGGTTATTTGTAAGGTTTGAACCGTGAACTGCTGAATGTGAACAAAGATGAAGGTGAATAATGGCTAAGGAAATAGTAGTAAAGATTAAATTGCAGGCACCGAGCGGACAGGCGACCCCTGCACCGCCAATCGGGCCGGCACTGGGACAGCATGGAGTAAACATCGGTCAGTTTGTTTCCCAGTTCAATGAGCGTACCAAAGACCTCAAGGGAATAATCGTTCCTGTTGTGATTACGCTGTATAAGGATAAAAGTTTCAGCTTTGAAGTAAAAAGCCCACCGGCGGCGGTTTTGTTGAAGCAGGCGGCAGAGGTTGCAAAGGGCAGCGGAGTTCCGAACAAGGAAAAAGTGGGGAAGGTTACGGCAGAACAGGTGCGTAAGATTGCCGAGGCCAAGATGAAAGATTTGAATGCCCACAGTTTGGACCAGGCGGCGAAGATTATAGCCGGTACGGCCCGCAGCATAGGTATAGAAATCATCGGGTAATTAAAAATAAAACGCTGACCACGGCGTAAGAATAGTGGGAGCGAAAAGGTAAAAGCAGTTTTATTCGCGTAAGGAGTATATAGATGGGTCATATAAGTAAAAGGTACAAGAAGGAATTGGAGCAGGTAAGTCAGACGCCTATTAGTCTGGGTGAGGCGGTCGAAAAGGTTAAATCATTTAAGTCAGTGAAATTCGACCAGACGGTAGAATGTGTATTGCATCTGGGTATCGACACCAAGCTGGCCGAGCAGTTGATTCGCGGTTCGATATCATTACCGCACGGTGTTGGTAAGCTGAAAAAAGTAATAGCTTTCTGTGAGGATTCGGATGTTGAGGCTGCCAAGAAGGCCGGTGCCATAGAGGCGGGCTGCGACGAGCTGATAAAAAAGATCACGGATGGGTGGATGGATTTTGATGTTGCGATAGCAGCGCCGAAGGTGATGGGCAAGGCCGGCAAGTTAGGCAGGATATTGGGCCCTCAGGGCAAGATGCCATCGCCGAAAAACGGGACGGTAACGGCAGATGTTGCTTCAGCGGTGGCGGAATTTGCGGCAGGTAAGGTTGAGTTCAAGAACGATGCCGGCGGCAATGTCCATGCGGTGGTGGGTAAGCAGAGTTTTGAGAAACAAAAGCTGATTGAGAACATCGAGGCATTTCTTGGACATATAAAGAGGATGAAGCCATCAAGTTCGAAGGGAACTTATATAAAGAAGATGTGCATATCAGCAACGATGAGTCCCGGGGTGCTGGTTATCGTTTAAGGCAATTTGTCGATAGAGGGTTAAACTAAAAGATTGTAACGAATTGAACATTAAGGTGAAAATATGAGTAAGTACATAAAAGGGTTATTGCAGACAGAGGTGGCAAAAAGGTTTGCCGACGAGAACATCAAGGATTTTCTTGTGGTGAGCATCAAGGGCATAAACGGGGTGGACAACAACCTGATGCGCGGCGAGCTGAAGAAAAAAGGCGTGAGACTGCTGGTTGTGAAAAATTCCCTTGTTAAAAAGGCATTACAAAGCCGTCAGATGGACAAGGCGGTTGATATATTCAGCGGCATGTGCACGATAGCTTACGGCGGAGACAGTATCGTTGATACTGCGAAAGAAGTTGCGGTATGGGGCAAAAAGCTTCCTGTTTTGCAGGTTAAAGGCGCTTTCGTGGATGGATTTGCCTTGGACGCCAAGAGTGCGGAGGGGCTGTTAAAGATGCCGAACAGGGCGGAACTTCAGGGTATGATAGTTATGCTTGCGAAATCGCCTGGCAGCAGATTAGCATCTGCGATTGGCGTACCAGCAGGGATTATCGCCGGCTGCATAAAGACGATTATAGAAAAGGGAGAAAAACAGGCGGCATAAATTAGTACAGTCGGGCGAGGGACTTAAGGAAAGAGGAAAAAAGCAAAGAAAAGTAAACAAGCTTTTGCGGTTGCCCCGGTAACGGGTTAAAAGGAACGGTGTAGTTTCGGCTACCGCAGAGCAAAGATAAAAACAGGAGTTTTAAAGATGTCTGAAGCAAAGAACTGGGCAAGCGAAATTAAAGAACTTGGCGACAAGATTGTGGCACTGACTCTTATGCAGGCCAAAGAGCTTGGTGATTATCTCAAGGAAGTTCATGGTATTGAGCCGGCAGCCGGCGGAGTAATGATGGCAGCAGGTCCTGCGGCAGGAGCAGCAGAGAAGCCGGAGGAGAAGACAAGCTTTAACGTGGTACTCAAAGCTGCGGGCGAAAAGAAGATTCAGGTTATCAAGGAAGTGAGAGCATTGACAGGTTTGGGTCTTAAAGAGGCAAAAGACCTCGTAGAAGGTGCACCAAAGTCGGTGAAAGAAGGACTGAGCAAGCAGGAGGCAGAAACCGCCAAGAATCAGCTTGAGGCAGCTGGTGCAGTTGTTGAATTAACATAAAAAATAGCGGATAGTAATAGCGGATAGCGGATAGAAAAACAAAGCACTATACGCTATATGTTATACGCTGTTTCAAGGAGTGTCAGATGGTTTTAAAAACCGTTCGCGATTTCGGCAAGATTCCGGATGTTTTAGAGATACCCAATCTGGTGGCTATACAGCAAAAGAGTTACGACAGCTTTTTGCAGATGGATGTTGAGCCAACCAAAAGAAAATGTACTGGATTTGAGGCGTTGTTTCGGGAAATATTCCCCGTCTCGAGCTACGACGGCAACATGGTATTGGAGTACCTCGGTTATGAGCTGGAAAAGCCGCGATATACGGAAACGCAGTGTCGTCAGTTGCGGCTGACGTATGGGTATCCGCTGAAGATATCGTGCAGACTTCGCGGCAAGGACGGCAAGGATATTGCCGAGCAGGCGATATACCTCGGCGAAATACCGATTATGATAGGCGGCGGAGAGTTTATCATACACGGAGCCGAGCGTGTGATTGTAAGCCAGCTTCACAGGAGCCCCGGCGTTGATTTTGTAATCGACAGCAAGGAAGGGGACAGAATACTGCATGGCGGCAGAATTATACCTGAAAGGGGAAGCTGGATAGAAATAAGCGTTACCCGCAAAGACACTCTTGTCATCAAGATAGATCAGTCGAACAAAATACCTGCAACGATTTTCCTGCGTGCGCTGGATCCAAAGTATTCAACGACAGAGCAGATTATACGTGAGTTCTATGAGACAAAGACGATTGCGGCAAACAAAGTGACGGCTGGTATGTGGGCGGTTGGTCCTATCGTCGATACGACAACCGGCGAGGTGATAGTCAAGTCCGGTACGCAAATCGGCGAAAGAGTATCAGTACTTCAGCAAAGCGAAATCAAGAAAGTTGAGGTTGTTGAACAGGTTCGCGACGCATTGGTTCTGAATACGCTGGCTGAGGATGACTGCACGAGCGATGAACAGTCGCTTCTCAAGTTTTATATGAGATTGCGGCCCGGCAACCCACCGAATCTTGAAAAAGCCAAGACATTTTTCCATGAGAAATTTTTCGACATCAACCGTTATCGGCTGGGCAAGGTAGGCAGATTCAGGTTGAATCGCAAGTTTGACCAGAGCGTGGGCGAAAGTGAAATGACGCTTCGGGCTGAGGATTTTCTCAATACGATGCGTTATATCATCAAGCTTCGCAATAATGAAGGGATGGTTGATGATATAGACCACCTGGGTAACAGGCGGCTTCGTACCATTGATGAACTTGCAGCAGAGGAGATCAGAAAAGGGCTTTTGAAGCTTCGCAAATCGGCTCAGGAACGGTTGAGCATGAAAAGGGAAACCGAAGAACCGCTTCGAATCGCAGATATTGTGAATTCCAAGAGCATATCGAGCAGCATCAATTACTTTTTCGGGCGTGGCGAGCTGAGCCAGATTGTGGACCAGACCAATGTTCTTAGTCAGTTGACACACGAGAGACGTTTGTCGGCACTTGGCCCCGGTGGGTTGAACAGAAGAAGAGCCGGCTTTGAGGTTCGCGATGTACATATCAGCCATTATGGGAGAATTTGTCCGATAGAAACGCCTGAAGGCACGAATATCGGTTTGATAGCATCATTGGCGATATTTTCTGCGATTGACGAGTATGGTTTTTTGCTTACGCCATACCGGAAGGTGAAAAACTGCAAGGTTACGGATGAAGTTGACTATCTTCGAGCAGATGAGGATATGAAGGCAGTAATTGCTGCGCCGAATACCATTGATTACAAGACAGGGAAACTTCATTCAGGGTTGGTTCTGGTGATGAAGGGCGGGGAGCTTGCGCAGGTAGCAAGCGAGGATGTTAATTATGTCGATGTTTCGGCCAAGCAGGTTGTTGGTGTTTCTGCATCTCTTATTCCGTTCCTCGAGCACGATGACGCAAACAGGGCGTTGATGGGTTCGAACATGATGAGGCAGGCAGTTCCACTGCTCAAGGCGGAAAGACCTTTAGTAGGTACCGGAATGGAGGAAGTGGTTTGTAAAAACTCGAGCATGGTTGTCCGTGCCAAAAAAAGCGGAGTTGTTGCCGCAGTCGACGCCACATCGATTACAATCACCGGTAAATCATCGATTACAACATATCCTTTGAAGAAGTTTGTCGGATTGAATGAAAGGACATGTCTTAATCAAACGCCGATAGTGAAGCTTGGCGAAAAGGTTTCTGAAAACCAGATTATAGCGGATGGCGGCGGAACGGAGAACGGCGTTCTGGCGCTGGGGAAAAATATTCTTGCGGGTTTTGTATCTTTTGACGGGTATAATTTTGAAGACGCAATTATTATCAGCGAAAAACTCGTCAAGGATGATAGTTTTACGAGCATTCACATTGATGAATTTACGGCGGAGGTTCGTGAGACCCGGCTGGGCAAGGAAGAATTCACCAACGATATTCCCAATGTCAGCGAAAAGGCACTTCGCAATCTTGATGAGCACGGTGTGGTTTGCGAGGGAACGAGAGTCTGTACCGGTGATATTCTGGTCGGCAAGGTTGTGCCCAAAGGCAAGACTGAATTGACGGCAGAAGAAAAACTGCTGCACGCCATATTCGGCAGGGCCGGCGAAGATGTGAAAAATGATTCACTTGAACTTCCGAGCGGATACGAGGGAGTGGTAATAAAAACCGAACGGTTTATGAGGCGCGACACCGGTGGTGAAAAGCAAAAGAAAGTCATCAAGGCCGAAATAAAACAATATGAAGACCAGGTCAAGGCCAGACAGTGTGTGGCGTTCAGGCAGATGATAGAGGAAATCCACAATGATTACGAGGTTAATATTATTGACCCGTCAACGCGTCAGAAAGTCGGCACAAGCACCGACGACGAAGTTGTCTATGAACAGGTGGAGAACTTCAATATAAAATGGGTCAGCCCGGCGGCTTCTCAAAAAGAGGTGCAGAAGATTGTGGATAAGTTCTGGGTAAAAATAAGAGAACTCGGAGAAGAAAAGCAAAGAGGTGTTGAGAATTTAAAGCACGGGGATGAATTGCCAAGCGGCGTTCTGGAAATGGTGAAAGTTTATGTAGCAATAAAGAGAATAGTGTCAATCGGCGACAAGGTAGCAGGCCGCCATGGGAACAAGGGCGTTATCGCCAAGATTCTTCCTGAGGAAGATATGCCGTTTCTTGAGGATGGAACACCATTAGATATATTGCTGAATCCTCTTGGTGTTCCGAGCCGAATGAATGTCGGCCAGATTTTAGAAACCCATCTTGGGTGGGTTGCCAAGGTGATCGGGTTTAATGCCATTACACCGGTTTTCGACGGAGCTACGGAAGGCGACGTACACAAACTGACAGCCGAGGCCAATGAGGTTGTAAGCAAACGTAAAAAAGAACTCGAAGACAATGAGCAGGTTCCGTTGTTCGATGAACTTTTCGTCAACGTCCCCGAAAGTCTGAAGACGCAGTTATATGACGGCAGGACAGGTCAGCCGCTGGACCAGAAGGTAACTATCGGGTATCTGTATATGATGAAACTTCATCATCTTGTAGACGACAAGATTCATGCGAGGGCTACAGGTCCTTACAGTTTGATAACCCAGCAGCCGCTTGGTGGCAAGGCGAGGACCGGCGGACAGAGATTCGGCGAAATGGAAGTGTGGGCTCTGGAAGGTTATGGCGCATCTTACACACTTCAGGAAATGCTGACGGTCAAGAGCGACGACGTTGAAGGGCGAACGAAGATATATGAATCGATAGTCAAGGGTCAAAACACGCTTGAGGCAGGCACGCCGCTGTCATTTGATGTTTTGTGCAATGAAATAAGAGGGCTTGGATTGAATATCCAGCTCGAGAAGAAACGTCTTGGTGGTACGGTGGAGTTTTAAGAAGCAAAATAAACAAGGGCAAAAAGAGCACCGGGATTAGTGCACTTGTGACTTGTAAGGAGTTATCGATAAATGTTAGGAAATATTTACGATCGCGTTAATGATTATGGTTCTGTGAAGATATCATTAGCAAGTCCGAATGATATTCGCAGTTGGTCCTTCGGTGAGGTTCGAAAACCCGAGACGATAAACTACCGTACATATCGTCCTGAAAAGGACGGTTTGTTCTGCGAGCGCATCTTTGGACCGGAGCGCGACTGGGAATGCGCATGCGGGAAATATAAAGGGACGAAATTCAAAGGTATAATATGCGACCGGTGCGGTGTTAAGGTTACGCACAGCCGAGTTCGCCGCAAACGGATGGGTCATATTAATCTTGCGGCACCGTGCATTCATATATGGTTTTTCAAGGCGATACCGAATCATATCGGGACACTTCTTGGGATGAAGACAGCGAGTCTTGAGAAGATAATATATTTCCAGGATTATGTTGTTACCGATGCCGGTCAAAGTCCGCTGAAAGCCGGTCAACTTCTCAGCGAAGACGAGTACCGAGAAGCAACGAGCAAATACGGCAATACATTCAAGGCGTCGATGGGTGCCGAGGCGGTCAGGTCAATGCTGGCAAGTCTGGACCTTGAGGCTTTAAGCAGTGAATTGAGAGCAACTATCGCCAAGTCCAACAGCGCACAAAAGATTAAAGACCTTACAAAGCGTCTTAAGGCCATTAACGCACTTAAAAACAGCAATAACAAGCCTGAATGGATGGTTATGGAAGTTGTTCCTGTTATTCCGCCGGATTTGCGTCCATTGGTTCTTTTGGAGAGCGGCAATTTTGCAACAAGCGATTTGAACGATCTTTACAGGCGAATTATCAACCGGAACAATCGGCTCAAGAAGCTGATAGACCTTAATGCCCCTGAAGTGATTATACGCAACGAGAAAAGGATGCTTCAGCAGGCGGTTGATTCGCTTCTTGATAACGGCCGCTGCCGCAGGCCAGTGCCAGGGAGCAACAATCGTCCTCTGAAGAGTCTGAGCGATATGATTAAAGGCAAACAGGGTCGGTTCCGTGAGAATCTTCTTGGCAAGCGAGTTGACTATTCAGCGCGTTCGGTGATTGTGGTAGGGCCTCATCTTAAGCTTCATCAATGCGGGTTGCCCAAGCGAATAGCACTGGAATTGTATCAGCCGTTTATTATCCGCAAGCTTAAACAACATGGTCTTGCCGATACGATTAAAAGCGCCAAGAGAATGATTGAACGGCGTGATGAGCAGATATGGGATATTCTTGAGGAGGTTATTCATCAGCATCCGGTGCTTCTGAACCGAGCGCCGACTTTGCATAGAATGGGCGTTCAGGCTTTTGAGCCGGTACTGGTGGAAGGTAATGCGATTATGCTTCATCCGCTGTCATGCAGCGGATTTAACGCTGACTTCGACGGCGACCAGATGGCAGTGCATTTGCCTCTGAGCATCGAGGCGCAGGCTGAGGCCTATACGCTGATGATGACTACGAACAATATTTTCTCACCGTCAAACGGCTTGCCGATGGTTGGTCCGTCGCAGGATATGGTGATGGGCAACTACTACCTGACTTATATGAGCCCCTCGGACAAGGAAAAAGGATACGGAATAGCCTGCAGCAGCACATTCGAGGCAATAATGGCTTATGAGATGGGCAAGGTCCATTTGCAGGCAAAAATTAAGGTGCGAATAACCGACAGAGACATTGCGGATGAAAACCAAAAGAGGCGCGGTATCCCTGCCGGCAAGAAGTATTTAACAGTTGAAACGACGGCAGGCAGATGTATATTCAATGAGGAAATCATCGGCGACAGGGCAGGATCGATTCGTCTGCCGTTTTACAATTTGACGCTGTCGAAAAAGAAAATAAGCTGGGTGATAAGCGATTGTTTCAAATTTGCCGGCAATGCCGAGACAGTGGGTGTTCTTGACAGGATTAAGAATATCGGTTTCAGGCATGCAACTCTTGCGGGATTAAGCTTCGGCATTACAGACATGAAAATACCTGCAAAGAAGCAGGAGATTATCGATGAAACCGAAAAGAGGGTGAAGAAGATTTACGCCAACTACAGGGATGGCGTTCTGACCGAAGGTGAGAGGTATAACCAGGTGGTGGATGCGTGGACCAACGCCCGTGTGGCGGTTACAAATGAAATGATGAAGGGGCTCAAGGAGTCGCAGACCAGCGGGAATTTCCAGATAAATCCTATTTACCTGATGACTGATTCCGGCGCAAGAGGAAGTGTCGACCAGATTCAGCAGCTTGCCGGTATGCGAGCGCTGATGGCAAAGCCGAGCGGCGAGATTATAGAAACGCCGATCAAGTCGAATTTCCGCGAGGGCATGACGATTCTCGAATACTTCAGTTCGACGCACGGGGCACGTAAAGGCTTGGCTGATACGGCATTGAAGACGGCGAATTCGGGTTATCTTACCCGCAAGCTTATCGATGTATCACAGAATGTGATTGTTACCGAGCATGACTGCGGGACGTTGCAGGGAATAACCAAGAGCGTTGTTGGCGGGGAACAGTCAGATGTAAAGCTTTCGACGATAATTATAGGCAGAACCGCCAGGGACAACATTCGCAACCCGATTACCGATGAAATGATTGTTCATGAAAACGAAGTTATATCTCCTGAGACGGCTGCGAAAATCGAGGGACTTGGTATCGATGCAATCAGGGTAAGAAGCCCATTGACCTGCGACAGTTCGTTCGGCATCTGTGCAAAATGCTACGGATGGGATCTTAGTACAAGCAGACTGGTTGAAGAAGGAACTGCGGCGGGGATTATAGCGGCCCAATCAATCGGCGAGCCTGGTACTCAGCTTACACTTCGAACATTCCATACCGGCGGAGTGGCATCGAGAGCGATTCTCGAAAGAAGGCAGAAAGCCACCCAGGCGGGCAGTGTTCAGTATCGCGACATGAATCCAGTCGCTTTCAAGCAGCAGGACGGCACAATAAAGATAATTGCACTGAAGCGCAACGGAGAACTGGCTATTGTGGATGCAAAGGACCGTGAACTTGACAAGTTCAAGGTTCCTTATGGTTCAACAATTGCAGTTGAGGATAAGGCCAAGGTTAAGGTCGGGTCAGTATTGTTTGAATGGGATCCGCACCGTACGCCGATTCTGGCAGAGGTCTCAGGCATAATTCGTTTTATTGATATCGTGCCTGGCGAAACAATCCGTATCGAAGAGGATCGCAAAGGCCAGCAGGGTAAGTCGGTGGTCATCGAGCACAAGGGCGACAAGCATCCTCAGCTTATAATCGAGGATGCGTCAGGCAAGATTCTCGATGCACATTACCTGCCTCCCGGTGCAAGAATAGAAGTTACCGAGGGTGAGCAGGTTCAGGCAGGCCAGCTTCTTGCACATCAGCCCAGAGCTACGGGCGGTACTCAGGATATCACCGGTGGTTTGCCGAGAGTTACGGAAGTGTTTGAGGCCCGCAAGCCCAAAGACCCTGCAGCGATGGCTGAAATCAGCGGCCGAGTGGAATTGAAAAGCGATAAGCGTAAGGGCAAGATGACGATTATGGTTCGTAACGATGAAAGCGGGATGGAAAAAGAACATCACGTTCCGCGGGACAGGCACCTGAATGTTCATGCCGGCGACATGGTGGAAGCCGGAGATGCTCTTACAGATGGGCCGCTGGTGCCTCACGATATTCTGCGAATTAAAGGCGAAGAAGCACTGGAGAGATATATAACCACGGAAATCCAAAACGTCTATCGTGCACAGAGCGTCAACATCAACGACAAACACATGGAGATTATTGGCTCTCAGATGATGCGGAAAGTCAAGATCGAATCCGTGGGCAATAGTTCATTTTTGCCTGGAGATGTTGTCGATAAGTTTGTGTTCCGAAAGGAAAATGAACGGTTAGCCGAGAGCATTAAAGTTGCAGATGTTGGAGATGCCAAGGATTTACAGGAAGGCCAGATTATAAGCAAGGAAGAGTTCAACAGCATCAACGAAAAGATAGAATCGCTGGGGGGCACAGGTGCGAAGGGAAGAAAGCCGAAGCCAGCGACAGCCAAGACTTTACTTCTTGGCATAACCAAGGCGTCACTGCGGTCAGAAAGCTTTATTGCGGCGGCAAGTTTCCAGGAGACAACAAAAGTATTGACTGAGGCAGCGATTGCTGGTAGAATAGACCACCTTACTGGTTTGAAGGAAAATGTGATACTTGGTCATCTTGTTCCGGCTGGTTCGGCTTTCAAGCCGCATATGGATATAAGGGTAAAGCACCTTGTAGCAGCGCCGCTGCCGAAGGTATTTGATCAGGAAATCAGGGAAGCAAAAGAGGCAGAGGCAAAAGCTGATGCCGCTGTCAAGGAAGCACTGGGAATTAAGTAAAAATTGAATTGGAATTGAAAGATTTAAGTCGGGAAACAATTATGCCAACAATAAATCAGTTAGTAAGACATCCAAGAGCAAAAGGCAAGGGTCAAAAGCGTGTATCAGATATCAGCGGTTCACCTCAAAAACGAGGAGTGTGTTTAATAGTAAGAACACAGACACCGAAGAAACCGAACTCAGCTTTGCGAAAAATTGCGCGTGTAAGACTGACCAACGGCAAGGAAGTTACTGCATATATACCTGGTGTCGACCATAATCTTCAGGAACACAGCACGGTAATGATTCGCGGCGGTCGTGTCAGAGACCTGCCTGGCGTTCGGTATCATATCGTTCGCGGCGTTCTTGACTGTGCCGGTGTTGCTAACCGCAAACAGGGCAGAAGCAAGTATGGCGCAAAGACGCCAAAATAGTAATATTTATCCCATGTCCGGCGATAGCATAGGAATATAAGCCTGGTGGGATAGCGATAACGAGGAAAATAATGGCAAAAAAGTTTACAGCTTCAAGTCAGCAATTAAAACCTGATCCGAGATATAACAGTAAACTGGTCGCAAAGTTTATGAATTGTATGATGCTTGACGGCAAGAAGGATGTTGTTCAGCAGGTCTTCTATGATGCTATGGATATTATAACCAAGACTATGAAGGATGCCAACGCCGTCGAAGTGTTTGAGAAGGCGATCAACAACGTAAAGCCGATGATAGAGGTTCGGAGCAAACGTGTTGGCGGCGCCAGTTATCAGGTGCCGATGCAGGTAAGTTCCAAACGTCAGCAGTCGCTGGCAATTCGGTGGATATTGGATTCTGCCAGAGGAAAAAAAGGGAAACCAATGTGTGAAAGACTGGCCGGCGAATTGATGGAAGCACATGAGGGGCGGGGTGGTGCAATGACCACACGTGAGAATATACACAAAATGGCTGATGCCAATAAGGCATTTGCTCATTTTGCCTGGTAGTACTCGGAATACTTTACTGCCACAGTTAATTTACGAGATAGCTGTGGCAGTTTTTTTTGTACATATTTTTAAGGAGTTTTTTAGTTTTACCCCGCCTTTACGGGTAGTAAAAACAGGAATTTATCAGATGCCGCATAGTTTAAGAAAATTGCGTAATATCGGAATTATAGCACATATCGATGCCGGCAAAACTACGGTGAGCGAACGAATACTTTATTATACCGGCAAGACCTACAAGATGGGGGAGGTTCACGACGGCACGGCAGTTATGGATTATCTTGAAGAAGAGCAGAAAAGAGGCATTACCATCACTTCAGCGGCGACGAAATGTCCTTGGCAGGGTTACGAAATCAACCTTATCGATACACCTGGACATATCGATTTTACAGCTGAAGTTGAAAGGTCTCTTCGTGTTCTGGATGGAGCGGTGGCGGTGTTCGACGGGAGCGAAGGTGTGCAGGCCCAGAGCGAAACCGTGTGGAGACAGGGTCAAAAATATCACCTGCCTTGCCTTTGCTTTATAAACAAGATGGACAAAATCGGCGCCGATTTTGAAATGACCATTCAAAGCATCCACGAGAAGCTTGTTGCCAATCCGATTATACTTGAGCTGCCAGTCGGTGCAGGCAATACATTTGAAGGAGTAATAGACCTGATTAATATGAAGGCGGTTTTCTACAAGGCCGAGGAACTTGGGGCAAGTTTTGAGGAGAGGGAAATACCAGCCGGACTGCTTGAAAAGGCAAAACAGTATCGTCACGACATGCTTGAGAAGGCAGCGGAGCACGACGAAAAACTGATGGAGCTTTATGTGCATGATAAAGCTGTTGACAGCGAGACGATTAAAAAGGCGATAAGGAAAGGGACTGTGGCTAATAAGCTTAACCCTGTATTTGTCGGTTCTGCACTTCGCTATATTGGAATACAAAGACTTTTAGACGGGGTGGTTGCATATTTGCCTTCACCGCTGGATAGGCCTGATGTAATCGGTCATAAGCCCGGTGACGAAAGTAAAAAGATAGTCGTTAAGTGCGATCCCAAAGCATCTTTTGCCGCTCTTGTGTTTAAGATTACAGGTGATTCGCACGGGGATTTGAACTTTATAAGGATTTATCAGGGGACATTGAAGTCGAGCACCAGAGTTTTGAATTCGACGCGAGACAGGAAAGAGAATATTACGAGGATATTTGAAATGCACGCCAATGAGCGAGAAATTATGGACTCGGCAAGGGCGGGCGATATTGTTGCGGTAATTGGGTTAAAAGATGCTTATACCGGTGACACAATTACGGACACAAAGCATCCTGTTTGTCTGGCGAGTATCAAATTTCCTGAAACGGTTATCAGTATGTCGATAGAACCTGAAACATCAGCGGACAAGGCGAAATTATCAGAGGCGTTGGCTGTTTTGAAACGAGAAGATCCGACATTCGGGTGCAAATACGATCCTGAGACAGGCCAGACTATCATCAGCGGAATGGGCGAACTTCATTTGGAAATACTCCAGCACAAACTGATAAAGGAAAGAGGTGTTAATGTCAGAATTGGAACTCCTAAGGTTGCTTATAAGGAGGCTATTACAAAATCAACTGAGGCGGAGGGTAAATTTGTACGACAAACCGGTGGGCATGGTCAATATGGGCATGTCATTTTGAAAATAGAGCCTCTTATGACAGAGGATGGCCATTTGAGCAAGGAAGTGGAATTTGAGGATAAAACTATTGGCGGCACTGTTCCCAGGCAGTATATTTCTTCAGTTGAGAGGGGCGTGAGGGATTCCCTGGGCAACGGGGTACTGGCGGGTTATCCTGTTGTGGGCGCTAAAGTTACGCTTCTTGATGGTTCATTTCATCCTGTGGATTCATCTGACCTTGCGTTTGAACAGGCGGCTTCAATAGCGATATCGGAAGGGCTGAAAAATGCCAAGCCTGTATTGCTTGAGCCGATAATGAGGGTTCAAGTGGAGGTGCCGGAGTCATATTTTGGTGTTGTACAGGGCAATTTGCTTGGGAAAAGGGGTTTGATTACGGATGCGAGGGCTCATGGACCTCTACGAATAATTGATGCCAATGTGCCTTTGGTGGAGATGTTTGGGTATTCGAGCGAAATCAGGGGTGCTACCGCAGGGAGGGGCACTTTTACCATGGAACCTATGAATTACGAAAAGGTGCCTGAGCAGATTGCCAGGAAAATCCTTGAGTAGTAATATTTTTTTAATTTTTTTAAAAATTTCTCAACATTTTGTTGACAGTCGTTGTTTTCTGTGATAAATTGCTGAATTCTCAGCCGTAGCGAGCATTGTCAGGGATGACTTTGCGTTAAACCAGTTGGGCTGTGCCATATCTGTAGGTTGGTGGTCAAGGATGGTTTGTAACTGGAAATATTTGTTCAGTGCCTGGGAATGAATCGTAAAACGATTCAGCTCCGAAACCTTTAAGGAAGGCGAATTTATTAGTTGAGTTATTTTTAGTAGGCCTGCTAAGAAGCAGCAAATAGAACGGCCTTTCCTGCCAAAATCTGTAGTTATCGTACGGCGTATAAAGAAATTATACGCTGGTAAGGGATTTTTTATTTTGCGTTTGGTACAAAGGTTGATATACTCCTGAGTTCTCGAAAGTTTTGGGTTTGAAGTTGGAATAAGGTAAAGCCTTTTTGAAAATGTAGAAAGCAGTTATGGCGACTGAAACGGAAAGAATAAGAATCAGAATGGAAGCCTACGACCACAGGGCTCTTGATGCATCTGCCAAGGAGATAGTAGAGCATGCCCGCCGGACTAATGCGAGGGTCAGTGGTCCTATACCGTTACCTACACGTATTGAAAGATATACCGTATTGCGAAGTCCGCACGTTGATAAGAAGTCTCGAGAGCAGTTTGAGCTGCGGACACACAAGCGGTTGATAGATATTTATGATGCCAATGCAAGGACAGTCGAAGTATTGAACCGTTTGGTGGTGCCTGCGGGAGTTTTTGTGAAAATCAGGGCGTAATTAGTATATCCTGTCAGGCGTCAAGCGAGATATAAAACTATGGTAATGTTACTTGGAAAAAAAATCGGAATCACGCAGATATATGATGAAGCAGGCAGATTATTGCCTGCTACGGTCATCCATGCCGGTCCTTGTGCCGTTATACAGGTCAAGACGGTTAAGACGGATGGATATAATGCCGTTCAGCTCGGTTATGAGGATGTAAAACCATCGCGAAGAAAAAAGCCCCAGATAGAACATGCCAAGAAAGCCAATTCCGTACCGAAAAGATTTGTAAAAGAAATGCGATTGCCGAATGATACCGAACCACAATATAAACTCGGCGATTCGATAACGGTTTCGGTTTTTGCGGAAAGTAAGATTGTGGATGTTATTGGCACGAGCAAGGGCAAAGGTTTTCAGGGCGTAATGAAGCGTCACCATTTCGGCGGTATGCCTGGTTCGCACGGTACCGAGCGAAAACACAGGTCTCCCGGCTCAATCGCAAGTCATGGCACCGACCGCGGTCACGGCGGAAACATTAAAAAAGGCAAGAAAATGAGCGGCCATATGGGTCATGTGCGGATTACGGTGAAAAATCACGGTCTTATATCAATAGATCAGGAGAAGAATCTGTTGGTAATAAAGGGTTCTGTTCCTGGTCCTGACGGCGGCTATGTAATAATTCAAAGTGCAAAGAAGTAAGTTTTAAGATATTGAGGAATGGGAAGTTTGACAATGATTAATGTGCCTGTTTATGACAAAGACGGCAAAGAAGTTGACAGCCTGAAAGTTGACAAGGCGACGTTTGGGACATGGGTCAGGTATCCATTGCTTAAGCAGGCTATAGTTATGTATCATGCCAACAAGCGTGTCGGAACAGCCACAACCAAGAGCAGGGGTATGGTAGCGGGTTCAACGAGAAAACTTTACAAACAAAAAGGTACTGGCAACGCCCGCGTCGGGAATTTGCGAACCGGCAAGCGTGTCGGCGGCGGCGTTACCTTTGGCAAGATAGCGAGGGATTTTAGCCGGGCTATGCCTAAAAAGCAGAGAAAATTGGCTGCGGATTCGGCAATTCTGGCGAAGATTTTAACCAACAATCTTATAGTTGTTGATAAACTGAAGTTTGAAAAACCGAAGACAAGGGATTTTGCCGATATTCTCGGTAATTTGAAGATTGAGCGAAGCTGCCTTGTGATGACCAGTGCCCTGGACGAGAATCTTTATAAGTCGGCCAGGAATATTCCGAGAGTGGTGATTATGCCGGTCTCACAGCTTAATGCGGGCGATGTATGCAATCATCAGAAGGTGCTGTTCACAAAAGATGCGTTTCTGGTTCTTTTGAATAGAGATAAGTCAAGTGAAAATTAGCGGGTGTTGATGTGGATAACTATAACGTAATAATTCGGCCGTTGGTGACAGAACAAGGTACTCACTTTGCGACAAAGAAAGGTGCGTATTCTTTCGAGGTCAATAAAAAGGCCAATAAAGTTGAAATAAAAAGCGCTGTGGAAAAGATATACAGCGTAAAGGTCAGCAAGGTCAGGACCGCCAACCGCAAGGGTAAATACCGCCGTAAAGGCAGAACTTATGGTCTGACATCGAGTTGGAAGAAGGCGGTTGTGTACCTGGAGCCGGAATATCATATAGATTTGTTCTAAGAGCGAGTTGCAAAGGCAGTAATTATGGGTATTCGATATTATAAACCGACAAGTCCGGCACGAAGAAACAGTTCTGTGAACGATTTTGCTGAATTGACCGTGTCAACGCCAGAGAAGTCGCTGTGCAGGCGAATAAAGAAGAGCGGCGGCAGAAACCATCAGGGCTATACCACCTGCCGATTTATGGGCGGTGAGGGGAAAAGGATTTATCGAGTCATCGATTTCAAGCGGGATAAGGACGGCGTTCCAGCGAGGGTTGCGACAGTGGAATATGACCCCAACAGGAATTGTTTTATTTCGCTGGTGAATTATGCGGATGGTGAAAAGAGATATATATTAGCCCCACTTGGTATAAAAGTGGGTGAAGTTATTGAAAGCGGTGCATCCTGCGAGCCGAAAGTAGGTAATGCGATGCCGCTTGAGTCTATTCCGCCTGGAATGGATATTCACAACATAGAAATGACGGCGGGTCAGGGCGGGAAACTGGTCAGAGGTGCCGGCAGTGCAGCAAAGATTGTGGCTAAAGAAGGGGCATGGGTGACCGTTCTTTTGCCCAGCGGCGAAATGCGAATGGTTCGCAAGGAATGCCGTGCTACTATCGGTCAGTTGAGCAATCCCGATTTTCAGAACATTAAGATAGGCAAGGCGGGTCGCATGAGACATATGGGCCGCAAGCCGCATGTAAGAGGCAAGGCACAGAACCCTGTTGCTCATCCGATGGGCGGCGGCGAAGGCAGAGCGAACGGCGGACGTCATCCGTGTTCTCCGACCGGTGTACTGGCTAAGGGCGGGAAAACAAGAAATCCGCGGAAGGTAAGCAGTAAAAGGATTATTCGCAGGCGCAGAAACACGAGACAGGGCCAGCTGGTATTGTAACTGAATAAAGTTGAGGATATTTAATGAGTAGATCTCTTAAAAAAGGACCGTTTGTTGACAAGAAGCTGTTCATTAAGGTCAATAAGCAAAAAGAAGCAGGTTCTCATGACCCCATAAAGACCTGGGCGAGAAGATGCACGGTAATCCCTGAGTTCGTTGGCGTTACCTTTATGGTGCATAACGGTAAGCTGTTCCATAAGGTTCTTATTACAGAAGATATGGTAGGACATAAGCTTGGTGAGTTTTCGCTGACACGTGTATTTAGGGGTCATTCAAGCAAGAAGATAGCAGTAGAGTAAGAAATGTGAACTATGTTAAGCACTGATAAATTAAAAGAAGTTTGCCAAAAGAAACAAATGAATGTCGAGCAATTGGCTGAGCAGCTTGTAAGAGGCGGTCTGGACAAGAAGAAGGCCGTAGCTGCGGTTAAAAACTGGCGGAAGGGTCTTTACAAGCCGACCCCGAGCAAAGAGGATATTCGTCGGCTGGCAACGGCATTGGGTGTTGAGGAAAATGATTTGGGACAGTGGACATCATCCTGCCGCTATTCGGCTGGTTCAGCAAGCAAGTCAAGGCTGGTTACTCAGTTGATAGTCGGTCGAAAGGTTCAGGATGCAATGGATATCCTGAAGTTTACGCGAAAACGTGCAGCACCTGTGGTTGACAAAGTCCTGAAAAGCGCTGTTGCCGATGCAGATGAGCAAAAGGCAGATGTAGATAATCTTTATGTAAGCTGTGCCCGTGTCGATGATGCAGGAGTTCGCCTCGGCACAAAACGATGGATAGCCAAGGATAGAGGCAGAGCACATTCCATCCGTAAAAAAGCCTGTCACATTCATGTAACAGTGACAGAGGCATAATCGCCTGGCAGAATGATTAAGAGGCAGTAGTTTATGGGTCAAAAAGTATCACCAATAGGATTTAGGACCGGAATAACACTTCCGTGGCAGAGTACATGGTTTGCTTCAAAGGCGAATTACGGTATTTTTCTTATCGAGGACCAGAAAATCCGGGAATTTATCGATAAGAAATACAACCGCCAGATGCCCAAAGGCGGGGTAGCAAGAGTTGAAGTAGTCCGGACTCGTAATGAAGTAAAAGTGACTCTTTTCAGCGCAAGGCCTGGCATAGTCATCGGTCCGAGAGGCGGGGAAGTTGACAAGCTTCGTGAAGAGATTGAAACACTGACAGGCCGAAAGGTAAACGTCAATGTTATCGAGATAAAGGATCCTGACCTGAACGCCAAGCTTGTCGGTGAGGCGTTAGCAGAGCAGTTATGCAAGCGAGCTTCTTTCAGGCGCGCGATGAAGCAATTTTGCGAAGAGGCAATGGGCTGCGGCGCCAAGGGAGTTAAGATTATGTGTAGCGGTCGGTTGGGCGGAGCGGAAATAGCTCGCAGTGAAAGCCAGAAGATGGGAAGCATTCCGCTGCATACGCTTGATGCCAATGTGGATTACGCGCAGTCAACAGCGCGGACGACATACGGAGCAATCGGGATTAAGGTGTGGATTCATAAAGGCAAGTTCGGAGAGGAAATTGAACCGATACAGAGGCCTCGCCGCCGTTTTTCCGAAGGCCGTGAGGAATCCGGTCAGCGTGGCGGAGGCAGACCGAGGCGCAGAGAAGGCGGTGCTGCGAGGGTGCATGAAGCAGCCCCGCAGGCTAATGCCGGTCAATCGCCTGTCCAGGGCGATATAGCGGAATCCGGCGATAAAAAGGAAAGTTAATCAAGTTTTAATACAAAAAAATCTTATTTGATTATAAAGATTTTGTAAAGGTCGATTAATTATGGCGATGATGCCAAAAAGAGTTAAGTACCGTAAGAGCCAGCGCGGCGTAATGAAGGGTAATGCCTCGAGAAAGAATTATGTAGCGTTCGGCGAATATGGTCTGCAGACCCTTGAGGGCAGTTGGATAAGCGGCAAACATATCGAGGCCGGCCGCGTTGCAGCAACGCATTACCTGCATCGTGAAGGGAAAGTTTATGTTCGGATATTTCCCTATAAGCCGGTAAGTGCCAAGCCGCTGGAAACACGTATGGGTAAGGGCAAAGGTGAGCCTGCGTTTTGGGTGGCCAGAGTAAGAGCCGGCACAGTTATGTTTGAAGTCGGCGGTGTGACAGAGGATGTCGCAAAGCAGGCACTTGTCAGGGTTGCCCATAAAATGCCTGTTAAATGCAGGTTTGTAAAGCGAAGACATTAATTATAGAAAGAAAGCTTGGAATGAAAGCGCAGCATTTTCGTGAAATGAGCCCGGATGAGCGAGAGCACAGGCTTGAAGAGATGAAGAAACATTTGTTTGATTTACGCTCTCAGGCGGTTACGGAAAAACTGGAGAATTCAAAGTCCGTAACAAATGCCAAGCGTGATATTGCCAGACTCAAGACGGTGATGCACGAAACCCAGAATAAGTAACCGGATACTCCGAGAATATTGATTAACGATTGGAAATCGAATGATGCAGGATGGAAAATTGAAAACAGTAACAGCCGCTGTAATAAGTAACAGCGGAAAGAAGAGCATCAAAGTTGCTATCGACTTCAGGGTAAAGCATCCCAAGTACGGTAAATATATGAAGCGCAGGACGACGCTTAGTGTTCACGACGAACATAGCGAGGCCGTTGTAGGCGATGTTGTCGAGATAGCAGAATCAAGGCCTTACAGCAAGACCAAAAGCTGGCGTCTTGTCAAGGTTTTGCGAAAGGCCGTTCAGGAACAAAATAGACCCGACTTAACAGTATAAAAAGACTAACGAGGTATAAAGAACGTGATTCAACAAGAAACAATATTGGATATAGCTGATAACTCAGGTGCCAAGTCGGCATTGTGCATAAGGGTTATGGGTAGTAGCGGAGCCAGGGGGAAGTTTACCCGTGCCACAGCGGCGGTGGGGGATATATTGTGCATAGCGATAAAGAAATCTCTGCCGACATGTCAACTGGATGACAAAAAGGTTCATAAATGTGTTGTAGTTCGCACGAAGCATCCGGTAAAGCGGGCAGACGGAAGTTATGTAAGATTTGACAGAAATGCGGCGGTGATCATTGACGCCGAAGGTAACCCGATCGGGACAAGAATATTCGGCGCAGTTGCCCGTGAGCTGCGTGAAAAGAATCAAATGAAAATTATTTCTCTGGCAAGCGAGGTAGTCTAAATAGAAAGCAATTATTCAGATTTTGGGTTGTGATTAAAAAACGGAAGTTGGAAAGTTAAAAATGGCTTTGCATATAAAAAAAGGTGATATGGTTGAGATTATAGCCGGCGACCATAAAGGCGCAGTCGGCAAGGTGCTCCGTGTAATACCCGACAAGAATAAGGTTGTGGTACAGGGACACAATATTGCAAAGAGGCATGTTCGGCCATCCCGCAAGAATCCGCAGGGCGGGCGGGTCGGTATTGAAAAGCCGATTCATATAAGCAATGTGCTGCCGGTGAATCCGAAGACCTCAAAGGGCACTAAGGTTCATTATGAGATAAACGAGAATGGCAGCAAAAAAAGAGTTGCCAAAGACGGCACGGAATTGGGTGTTGTTCGAAGGGCTAATGCATAAGGCGTAAAAAGACAGGAATCACGAGATATAACATGGCACGTTTGAAAGATTTATATAAATCACAGGTAGTTCCGGAACTAATCAAGGCGTTTGGCTACACCAATCCTATGGCGGTGCCGAAACTGGAAAAAATCGTTGTTTCGATGGGTGTTGGCAAAGCGGTGCAGGACAAGAAATTCATCGAGCTTGCGAAGAAAGACATTACGATGGTTACAGGTCAGATGCCGCTGGTGTGCAAATGTAAAAAGAGCGTTTCTAACTTTAAGGTTCGCGAGGGTGATAGTATCGGCCTGAAGGTTACTATGCGTGGAGTTCGGATGTATGAGTTTATGGACAGGCTCATCAGTCTTGCAATACCGCGAGTGAGGGACTTTAGGGGTCTTAACCCGAATAGTTTTGACGGCCGAGGCAATTATGCAATGGGTGTGAGCGAACAGAGTATTTTTCCGGAAGTTGATCCTGCGAAGATAGAGTTTCAGCAGGGTATGGATATAATTTTTGTAACGACGGCCAAGACCGATGCAGAAGCAAGAAAGATGCTTGCTCTTTTCGGTATGCCGTTCAAGAGCAGTGAAAAGGGTAATGACTAAAACGGCATTAGCCGGTACAGGCAGAATTTTGGAGTTTGTTGATGTCGACTAAAGCACTGGTAAATAAAGCAGCAAGTAAACTGAAGTTTCGCGTCAGGCAGTATACGCGGTGTCAGCTTTGTGGAAGATCCAAAGCTGTATATCGGAAGTTTAAGATTTGCAGACTTTGCTTTAGAAAATTAGCCAGTGAAGGAAAGATACCAGGAGTAAAAAAGGCCAGTTGGTAAAACAGATGCGTATTTTGCGGTTTGTGATATGGTATCTCGAACGAGTTGCAGGATATGCAGTGTGGAATGTTAATAAGTGAACCACGAGATACGAGATGTAAATTTATGAGTTTGAGCGATCCAATAGCTGATATGCTGACGAAGATTCGCAATGCCCTGCGAATAAATGCAAAGCAGGTGAAAATCAAGGCATCCGGCATCTGCGAGGGTATAGTGGGTGTTTTGAAGCAGGAAGGTTTTATTGAGGATTTCGACAGGATTGATGACGGCAATCAGGGGATATTGAGAGTAGTTCTCAAGTATGACCCTGAAGGCCAGTCTATCATCAGTGAGATAAAGAGGACAAGCAAGCCCGGAAGAAGGATTTATTCTTCGGCAGGAGAACTGCCGCATGTTTTAAGCGGGATGGGCATTTTGATTGTTTCGACAAGTAAAGGTGTAATGAGTGATAAGAACTGCCGTCAGGCCAATGTCGGCGGCGAAATACTTTGTATGGTGAGCTAATATGAGTCGTATCGGAAGAAAACCAATAGCGATACCTTCAGGAATAAAAGTTGAACTGAAGGATCAGAACATTAAAATTACGGGCCCGGTGGGCAGTATGCAGTTTAGCTGCCATCCACATATAAAACTTAAGGTTGATACCGCCGCAGGGATTATAGTGGTGGAAAATGAACATCCTGAGAATACCGAGTATAAACAGCTGCACGGAACGATGCGTTCTTTGATTTCGAATATGATTACCGGTGTTACCAAGGGCTTTGAAAAGAAAATGGAAATATTCGGTACCGGCTTTAATGTAAAGGAACAAAGCGGAAAACTGGTTCTGCAGATTGGTTTCAGTCATGCGGTGGAGCTGGCGATACCGAAAGGCGTAAAGGTGAATATTGCGGTGCCTGCAACAAGGGGCGACGATGTTCCTGCAAAGTTTGCGATTTTCGGAACGGATAAATGCGTGGTAGGAGAGTTTGCAGCGGTGATTCGGAAAGTAAGACCGCCGGAACCGTATAAGGGAAAAGGTATCCGCTACGCCGACGAACATGTGAAACGGAAAGTCGGTAAGGCATTTGCTTCAGGTGCGGCATAACAGGTTGACTGTTGAAAGTTGAATTTATAGGTAAATAGCAATAGTAGACAGTAGATGATAAGTTGGATTTGGTTTTTATGAAGATTGATAGTATAAAAAAGGCAGCGGACAGGCGTAAATATCACGTGCGAAAGAAGGTTTTTGGGACGCCGGAAAGGCCC
>Ga0315294_10000633_pt1 | contig 38002 bp, 33 predicted proteins | sample YL17G13_40_MG_FD_203626 | JGI IMG/M metagenome (GOLD analysis project Ga0315294, IMG submission 203626) | Sediment microbial communities from Yellowstone Lake, YNP, Wyoming, USA - YL17G13_40 | ecosystem: Environmental > Aquatic > Freshwater > Lake > Sediment | place: USA: Wyoming | collected...
TCACCCGCAGCGTGATCATGCGCTCGAGCTGGCGCATCACCTCCGGCGTCAGCTCGCGCTCCCGGTCCTCGTACGCCTGCACCGCCAGCTCCTGCACCCGCTGCTCGAGGTCGCCCGGCGCGATCGCCGCCAGCTCCTCCGGCCGCAGGTACTGGTGGATGGGGAAGATGTCGTACAGCGCCTGGTAGAGCTTATCCAGCTCCCACTCGTCGGGGTGCACCACGGGGCCGGCGTATTCCCGAATGCGCCCCTCGACCAGGGCGTGCAGTGACGTCAGGACGCTCTCGCGCAGGTCCGCGCCCTCCAGCACCTTGCGCCGCTGCCCGTAGATGACCTCCCGCTGCAGGTTTTTCACGTCATCGTACTGCAGCAGGTGCTGGCGCATGGAGAAGTTGTGGATCTCCACCTTGTGCTGCGCGTTCTCGATGGTGCGGCTGACGATGCCGTACTCCAGCGGCTGGCATTCCTCCCAGCCGCCGAGCAGGAAGTCGAGGCGCTCCGGCGCGAACAGGCGCATCAGCTCGTCCTCGAGCGAGACATAGAAACGCGAGGAGCCCGGGTCGCCCTGGCGTCCCGAGCGGCCGCGCAACTGGTTGTCGATGCGCCGGCTCTCGTGGCGCTCGGTGCCCAGGATGTGCAGGCCGCCCAGCTCCAGCACTCGCCCGCGGTCCTCCTCGCCGGTGCCGCGCGCCTGAGCCAGCGCCTCCTTCCATGCTTGCTCCGGCACCTCTTCACCCTCGGCGGCGATGCCGCGCTCCTGCAGCAGGTCGCGCGCCATGCGCTCCGGGTTGCCCCCGAGCAGTATGTCCACGCCGCGCCCCGCCATGTTGGTGGCGATGGTGACCATCCCCGAGCGCCCGGCCTCGGCGATAATCTGCGCCTCCGACTCGTGGTACTTGGCGTTGAGCACCTGGTGCGGGACGCCCTCCTGGAGCACGCCGCGCAGCCCCTCGCTGTGCCCGTCCAGGCCGATGATGCCCGCCAGCGCATCCACGTTATCGTCGGCGCATGGGTCGGGCGGGATGCCTAACGCCTGGCACAGCGCCGGCAGCCTCGCCACCCGCACCTCGGCCAGTTGCTGGAACGCGATGAGGTCGGCGATGCGGCGCATCTCGCCCCCCAGGTCCTGTCCTTCGTCCAGCTTGGCCAGCGCGTTGGTCAGCGCATCCGCCGTGCTGGTGATCCGCTTCAGCCGATGCTCGATCTGGCGCATCTCCTCCGGCGGCGTCGGCCGCGCCGGGTTAAGCTCGAACAGGTTGACCGCGTCCTCCAGCCGTTTGCGTTCCCGCTCCACCCCGTCCAGGCGCTCGCGCAGCGTCGCCCGCAGCTCCCGGCGCTGCTCCTCGTTCAGCTTGGGCGTCTCCAGCAGCTTATCGTGCAGCAGCATCAGCCGCGCAAACAACTGCAGGTTTTCCGCGCTCAGCCGCTCGCTCAACCGCTCCGACACCTCGATCGACCGCGTCCCCACCAGCACCGGTTGCTTGCGCGCCCGCAGCCGCAGGATCTCCCCCGTGACCCCCCGGAACTTCGCCTCCTCGGTCTTGTACACCGAGTCCGCGTTGTCAACGCGAATCATCGGCTTGTTGGTCGGTATCACCACCACCGGCAGGCCGTAAATCTTGACGAACTCCTGCTCCTCGGTCTTGGCGGTGCCCGTCATCCCCGCCAGCTTCTCGTACATGCGGAAGTAGTTCTGAATGCTGACGGTGGCCAGCGTCTGGCTTTCGCGCTCGATCTTCACCCCTTCTTTGGCCTCGATCGCCTGGTGCAGCCCCTCCGAGTAGCGCCGGCCGAACATGAGCCGCCCCGTGAACTCGTCCACCAGGATCACCTGGCCCTCGCGCACCACGTAGTTCACGTCGAGCTTGTAGCACGCGTGCGCGCGCAGCGCCGCGTTCACGTGCTGGAATACCTGCAAGTTCTCCGGATCGGACAGGTTGGTGATGTTGAGCAGGCCCTCGGCTTTCTGCACCCCCTGATCGGTCAGGGTCGCCGTCTTCGCCTTCTCGTCCACCACGTAGTCCTGCTCGCGCGCCAGCCGCCGCACGATCTGATCGACGCGCTTGTACATCGCGGTCGGCTTTTGGCCCGGGCCGGAGATGATCAGCGGCGTGCGCGCCTCGTCGATCAGCAGGCTGTCCACCTCGTCCACGATCGCGTAGTGGTGCCCGCGCTGCGCCACGTGCTCTATGCTCTGGGCCATGTTGTCGCGCAGATAATCGAAGCCGAACTCAGTGTTGGTGCCATAGGTGACGTCGCACCCGTAGGCCGCTCTGCGCTCCTCGGGCGCCATGTCGTGCTGGATCAGACCGACCGTCAGGCCCAGGAACTCGTACACCGGCCCCATCCACTCCCGGTCGCGCTTCGCCAGGTAGTCGTTATGGGTGGCCAGGTGCACGCCGTCGCCGGTGAGCGCGTTGAGGTAGATGGGCAGGGTGGCAACCAGGGTCTTGCCTTCCCCCGTCCTCATCTCCGCGATCTTGCCCTCGTGCAGCACCATGCCCCCAATGAGCTGCACGTCGAAGTGGCGCATCCCCACCGTCCGCCGAGCCGCCTCGCGCGCCACCGCGAATGCCTCCATCAGCAAATCGTCCACCGTCTCCCCGTTGGCCAGGCGCTGCTTGAGCTCGTCGGTCTTGGCGCGCAGCTCGGCGTCGCTCAGCTTCTCGATCTCCGGCTCCAGCGCCGTTATCTTCTTGGCCAGCGGCCACATCCGGCGCAGGTCCCGCCGGGTTATATCAAACAGCTTGGTGATTAGTGACAGCATCGCTTTCACACCCAAAGCAAAGACGGCGTCCGCGCCGGAACCGCCGTCTGCGCCTAAGGGCCTTCACAACCATATTATAGCAGAAGCGCGCCCCTTGTGCGACCGCCGCGCCCACGCGGGTGTGACCTCGAACCTTTGGGATGAGGATTCCTCGCGCCGTCGCCATAGCGGCAGAGCCGCAGGCTATGGCGCGTCGGCGACTCCCTGCCAGGGAGAGGATCAAGGAGAGGGTTGCTGCCGTCGCGGTTCACCCCCGACCCTTCGACATGCGAGGGACTGTCCCCGAATGGGGACTGTCCCCTTCCGGGCGGGTAGGTAGCGCAGATTTGTAATCTGCGCTACATCAGTCCCCGCCTGGGCGACAAGTCGGGGGTGAGGGTTGATATTGCTCAACAATAGTTCTGCAGGAAAACGCTAGGTTGCCAGCAGGTAAACAAGCAAGAACAGAATGGCAAGGCCCATCGCCGCGTTCAGCGCCAACATCGCCCATCCCGAAGGCCGGAACGGATACCCCCGCAGGCGGGCGCGCAGGTCGAGGTAGCGCCAGATACCCACGATTTCCATGAGCAGGCCGCCCAGGACAAAGGCGGCGCCGGCCGCGCGCGACAAGGCGTGCTCGGGGGGCGTTATGTGCACGTTGGCGCCCACCGCCGTGAAGCGCACCTTAGCGACCACGAAGCCCAACGCCGCCAGCGCCAGCGCCGTGCGCGTCCAGGCCAGCAGTGTGCGCTCGTTAGCCAGGTGGTCGCGCAGAATGCCTTCCGCCTTGCCTGGACTGTTCACTTCGTTGGACACGGAAACCTCCGATCTCGATTTCGACAGTCTCGCCGGCGCTCCTTTCGTGGCGCGCGGGCGGCGGGGTGTGACCGCTCTTAGTGGGGCAGGTCTTAGTGGGGCAGGCGTCCCGCCTGCCAACCCTGAGCCGAGCGCGGTCGCAGCCGAGACGGCTGCGACACCAAGACAGGGCTACAGCGCCATTCCTGATGCAATCCCACTCTTCGCGGGCCCCACCCACCCTCATAACTCGACGCAATCCTGCCCCCGCTGCCGGGACCCACACCCTTGGCAGGAATCCGTGTTCCTTTCGCCGAATGTATCCTTGAGCAATTGGGCTCAAGATCGAGCCACGCGACACCCATATGCTCGGCAACCTTTCGGGCACAACACCGAGGCCAGGACTTCCACGATGAATTTCATCATCCCCATCGTCACCTTCATTCTCGGCTCCCTTCTCGAATCTGTCTTTCGTGTCTGGGATCGCCTCACCCCCGAAATCCGCCTTTACACCACGTTCGACACTAAGTCCATTCCCAGTAAATCCGAGATCCGATACAATACTTTCAGTCTCATTAAGCTGTCCAACCGCAGCAGACGTTCAAAAGCCACGAACGTTCATCTCACCGTAACACTGCCGACCTTTTCGGCCCCCGCCATTGGCAAACTCACCACTACTGAAGACCTTTCATCAATCTCAATCACCAACCCGGTTCCGGATCAAATTGAGCTTCGCGCACCCCGTCTCGCTCCTCGCTCAACCATCGAATTTCCGGTCTGGTACGATTCCTTGTTCCCAGGCGAGCCATCCTTCCAAGGATCCTGCGACCAAACTGTGATTATCAGCGAAGACCGACTCAAGAGGGAGCAGCGCAAGGCCACCAGACTAATGTATCTAATCCTGGCATGTTCTCTCGCAGTCACTTGGCTCACCATCTTCATTGGATATTTTCATGCCTCTCACCCGTCGCAAGTGACGCTTAACGCCCCCGCGACTGTCCCGGCAATCCCGCGCATTACGATTCGCGACCCCAACTCAATTCTAGTCACGCAGCCAACCGACGCTGACGCGACCGTCATTGAGCGTGCCGATACACGCACTGGTCCCTACGAGGTCTACCTCATCCCCCTCCACCGTTCGCAGAAGACCGCAACCATCCATCTCTCTGAACCGCATTCCTCCTTCTGGCTTCGCGCTTATTCCCGGAACCAGTTCGGTCGCTCACCCTCCTCTGAACCCATTAACGTGCCAGCCTCCCACTCTGCGCGCACAAATGACTGACACATCCGATCCCTCATTCGACCACGACATCTCCCCCCTTGAACGCCACCTCCTCGCCTTCAGCGCCGTTATCCCCACAATCCCTCTTTTCGCACCTATCGCCGCCGCGACGCTGGCAGCCGTGCGCGAGGCCATGGGAGTGAACTTCCTCACGCGCGGTTGACCCCCCCGCCCCGGAAGCCGGCGTGCCTCGGAAGGGTCTTGGCGGCGTCCGCGTCGAACCAAGGCCGAGACATGAGGTCTCGATCAACAGGTCTTGTGCTGGTCGTCGCCGCGCTGCTCGCCGTTGCGGGTGAGCCGGCTCGCACGGCCGAGGGAGAGAACGAACGGATGCTAGCCAGACCTACCCCCGAGCAGGCAGCGTGGCAGGATTGGGAATTCATCGGCTTCGCGCATTTCGGGATGAACACTTTCACCGACCGTGAGTGGGGCGAGGGAAACGAAGACCCGGGGCTGTTCAATCCCACCGCGCTCGACGCCCGCCAATGGGTGCGCGCGCTCAAGGCCGCCGGCATCAAGCTGCTCATCCTGACCGCCAAACACCACGACGGCTTCTGCCTGTGGCCCAGTAAGTACACGGGACATTCGGTGAAGAACAGCCCGTGGCGCGGCGGCAGGGGTGACGTCGTGCGCGAGGTCGCCGACGCCTGCCGCGAGGGCGGCATGAAGTTCGGCGTTTACCTGTCGCCGTGGGATCGCCACGAGCCTACCTACGGCTCGCCCGCCTACAACGAGTTCTTTCGCAATCAGCTCCGCGAGCTGCTGACCGACTATGGCCCCATGGCCGAAGTGTGGTTCGACGGCGCCTGCGGCGAAGGCCCCAGCGGCAGGAAGCAGGAATACGACTGGGGCAGCTACTATCAGCTCGTGCGCGAGCTGCAGCCCCACGCGCTCATCGCCATCTGCGGCCCGGATATCCGTTGGGTTGGCAACGAGTCCGGCGTCGCGCGCGAGAACGAATCGAGCGTGCAGCCTGCAGGCGGCGAGGGTCAGCCGGAACGCTGGCACCCGGCGGAATGTGATGTCTCCATCCGTCCGGGGTGGTTCTACCATCCCGCCGAAGACGACAAAGTCAAGACGCTCGATCAACTGCTGGACATCTACTACAAGTCGGTCGGCCGCAACGCGGTGCTTCTGCTCAACGTCCCCCCCGACCGGCGCGGTTTGATTCACGAGAACGATGCCAAGCGGCTGGCGGAGCTGGGAGCGGAGATCGAACGGCGTTTCGGCCGCAGTGTGGCCGAGACTGAGGGCCGGGGCGACGTGCTGGAGCTAGCCCTGGAGGGGCCGGTGGTGATCGATCACGCGGTTGTGATGGAAGACATCCGCGAGGGGGAGCGAGTGCGCGAGTACGTCGTCGAGGGCGTGCCCGCCGGCCGTGTGGAGGGCGTGACCGACGGTGGGTGGCGGGAGCTCTGCAAGAGCGGAATCATCGGCCACAAGCGCATCGCGCAGTTCGAACCGGCTGTGGTATCACGGGTGCGCCTGCGCTGCCTGGGCTACGTCGCCGAGCCGCGCATCCGCAAGTTGGCGGTGTATCGCGTCTCCGGCGAGCCGTAGGGCTCCGTCGCAGGATTTCCGGCCACGCAGCAGGCCCGCCGCTGCGCGCAAGCCCCGGCTAGTTCCCCGCTTCCGCGATTTCCTCCATGCTGCGGCCGGAGCGGGCGGAGTCGGGTTCCTGCTCCAGAATGTCGCCGCGGGCTTGCCCGCCGGCTGTGGGGCGGGACCTCGCTTGCTCGTCTTTCTCCTTGATGAACAGCCAGTGCTTGTCCTCGCCCCGCCACTTGGTGCGCACCAGCACCCAGCCGCCCTTGAGCTTCTTGCCGCGCAGGACGACCTTCAGCTCCCCCTTGCCGACCGCATCGGGCGCCTTGTCGTCGCCCTGAACCTCGTAGGTACCCTCATCCCAGATCATGACCGTGCCGCCTCCATATTCCCCCTCCGGGATGACGCCCTCGAAGTCGGCATACTTGAGGGGATGGTCCTCGACCATCACCGCCAGGCGCTTATCGCTCGGGTTGAGGCTCGGCCCCTTGGGCACCGCCCAGCTCTTGAGCACGCCCTCCATTTCCAGCCGCAGGTCGTAGTGCAGGCGGCTGGCGTCGTGCTTGTGCACCACGAAGCGCGGCTTGGCCCGGGCCCCGGCGCGACCCTGATTGCCGGCCTGGGCCGAGCCTTGCGGCTCCACGGTCTTGCGAAAATTGCGTTTCCGCCTGTACTCCTTCAAGCTCATGCCTCGCCCCCACTCGGTTCGCCATCCCGGCACCCCTGCGGCCCTTCAGGGCCATCCTGAGCGGCCCTTTCAGGGTCGCGCACCTGCGGCGCCGGCCGCAGCGGCTTGAGCCACATAACCACCGCTTCCTCGCCCGTGTCCGCGTAGTAGCCCCCCATGTAGGCGACCGCCTCGAAGCCGTATCTCTCGTACAGCGCGCGGGCCGCCTCGTTCGACGCGCGCACCTCCAGTGTAACCATGCCGGCGCCCGCGTCCTCGGCCGACTGCAGCAGCGCCACCAGCAGGCGCTCGCCGATCCCGCGCCGGCGATAAGGGGTAGCCACTGCCAGGGTCGTAATGTGCGCCTCGTCCATGATGGCCCACATGCCCGCATAGCCCACGACCTCGCCCCCCAGCTTTGCCACCAGGTAGCGCGCGTTTGCGTTGAGCAACTCCCGCTCGTAGGCCTCGCGGCGCCACGCGGTGGGGAAGGACGCGCGCTCGATAGCGACGACCCGGTCGAGGTCGTCGCGCGTCATGGGGACGATGCTCAACTGCTCGTCCTGCTCGGGGAAGCGCTCGCTGTTGTCAGCCACCAGGCTTCAGCCCTTGCCACGCCGCACGGCAACCTCCGCTACGAGGCGCCCGTGGCGGGTCCGTCGGTCTGCATCTCCGCCTGCGACAATCGCAGGTAAACCGGCGCGAGGCCGACGCCGTCGCCTTGCTCACCGGCTGCGAGCCGTGCCTGTGCCAGACGGCCGACCCACCCTGCCAGGTGCCACGCGAGATCGTGGGACAGCATCCGGTGCTCGACGGCAAGTTCATTGAGCGGCAGAAGGTTACCGACCTGCTCGCTTGCAGGCGCAAAGGTAACGGGCTGTCCGAGCCGCGAAAGATGCGCGACCAGTTCGCCTGCGGTGAAGATGCGCTCCTCGATGGGCGTCGGCACGTCCCCTGCGGGAAAGATGCCGGTGTAGAGTTCATCCCCGTGGGCGGGAATGAGAGCACATGCGATACCACCCATACCGCGCGCCGGATAGGCGCACGCGGCGAGGGTGGAGATGCCGAACACGGGAACGCCGAGCGCGAGCGCCAGCCCCTTCGCCATGGCTACGCCGATGCGGATGCCGGTGAATGACCCCGGCCCGCGCCCCACCGCCACGCCGGAAAGCGATGCGACCTCGACGCCGGCCGCCCCCATCATCGCCTGGATTTCGGGCAGCATGCGCCGGCAGACGTCGCGGCGGGCGCGAAAGGCCAGGCTCGCCCGCAGCGAGTCGCCGTCGAGAAGAGCTGCGCTCGCGACATCGGTGGCGGTCTCGATGGCCAGGATCGTCATCCCTGCTCCGCCTTCGCGGCCGTGCGGTCGCCGCCGCCTCTCAAGTCCGCTCCGGGTGACCCTGCGGATGGTAGGGGCAAGGCATGCCTTGCCCCTACATTTGCCGAACGGGTCGAAGGCCCGCCCGTCGGCTCTTGCCGGGGCGCCCGTGAACCGGCTCCTTCCGCTTGTTTCCCGAGGGCGGCGCAGGCCCGGCGCAGCAGATCGCGCGCCCCCGCCCCCGCCCCAGCCGCGCCGATGCGGATTGCGCGCTCGCATTCGCCGGCGCCGAAATCGATAGCGATATCGAGCGTGAGCCGGCCGCACAGGCGCGGGGGCAGGCGCTCCGACCACTCGATGGCCACCACGCTGTCGGGGGTGATGAGGTCGTCAAGGCCGAGGTCGTCCACATCCCCCATGTCGAGCCGGTATAGATCGACGTGGCACAGCAGCAGGCGACCGGGATACTCATGAACGATGACAAAGCTGGGGCTGGTGACCGGTCCGCTCGCTCCCAGGCCGCGAGCCAGGCCCTGCACGAACACGGTCTTGCCCGCCCCCAGGTCGCCGCGCAGGCCCAGAACCTCCCCGCCCGCCAATTGTGCCGCGAGCTGCGCGGCCAGGGCCCGGGTCTCGTCCTCGCTGCCCGTTACGGCCGCTGTGGACATCTCGCGGGGCTCTGCATCCATAGGGAGGCAACCTGCTAAGGAACGGCCCACCCCACGGGATCCGGCGCCACTCGGATGGAGTGGTCGAGATCGCTCTGTCCGACGGGCAGACCTCCGGCGCATTATATCGGCCGGCGGAAGGGATGTAAACCATGCAGGCCCCAACGGCCCAACGGGTGTGACCTCGAAAAGTGGGGGTTTGAGCGAAGGACTCCTCTCCCTACCAGGGAGAGGAGCAAGGAGAGGGTCGCCTGGCTGGCTATTCACCCTCACCCGGCCCGCCCGCAGCGGGCCGACCTCTCCCTGCAAGGGAGAGGCGTTGCCACCGCACCCACTAAAAACGGTCACACCAGGCCCCGACGTCAGCGGGACCGGGAGGAGAACCTGGTGCGGGAGGCCGAGGCGCATGGCGACAGATGCCGGAGCCGTGGGATGTTCACCAGCCGCCGTTTTCCCACGGCGGACCGCTGTGCCCGACGACCGGCGGCGCCCTGCGCAGGCGCAGGGCGTACCATATCACCGCCCCGACCGCGCCCACCAGCAGCGCCGCGGACATCACGGCCAGCGCGATTGCGAGCGTTTCGTTCATCGGTGGGCGCGTGGCGAACACCGCGGCTGCAAACGCCGTCACCGCCGCGCCCACCAGCAGCACCGCCAGCTCCAGTCCTCTACGCCCCGCGCGCCGGATCGCAAGCAGCACGATCACAAACACCAGCGCCACCACGACCAGCGCAATGGCCCGACGCAGCCACATCATCAGCCCCAGCAATCCCTCTACCAGCGGTGCCATTTCAAGCCCACCATCCAGCCGCCGCCGCCCGATCCGGCGCTCCCTCTCAGGCCGCCGCCTGCGCGAGCTTGCGCCCCAGGTTGCGGCATTCCTCCTCGATGTCCGCCGACGGCTTGCCGCTGCATCCGACCGAGCCGATGACCTGCATCTTGAAGGCGCGGCACATCTTGTCCAGCAGCTCCAGCACCACCGTCGGGGGCCCGCCTGCGCTGCCGAAACACGCGCATGGCTTCCCCGTCACCTTGCCCTGCGACGGGTAGTAGGTGCGGTCGAAGAAGTCCTTGAGCCCCCCCGCCATGTAGCTGAAGTAGTCCGCAGAACCGACCGCTATCGCGTCACAGCCCAACAGGTCCTCGATCGTCGCCTCCAGCCCCGTCTTCACCGCCGCCTCGACCCCCTGCACGGCGCGCGCGCCGTCCGCGACTGCATTGGCCATGGCCTTGGTGTTACCCGAGAGCGAATGATAGACCACCAGGATCTTTGGCATCGCTGACCTCCTGTCATGCTGGTTGGGCTTTTCGCTCTGCGCCCGGCATGTCCCTGTCATGAATGTTGACGCAGTCGCGCTCTGTGTCGAAGCAGGCCGCGGCTGCGGGGTGGCCGCACCGCGAGGGGGCTTGCAGGTTTGGCGACGGCTGCGCAGCCGGAGAAGACAATTTGGGGAGCGCGCTGGGGGAAGGGCCTCGAAGAACAAGGCCCCACGCGCTCCCCAAAACCCTGTCGCCGAGCGCGGCGGAGTCCCGTCGTGCACCCGCCGCGCCACAGCGGCCCCCAAATTGCCGGTTGGCGGCAACCTCGGCTACTGCCGCTCGCCACCGGGACAAGTTGGGGAGCGTGCTGGGGGGAAGGGCCTTGGGCGTCAAGGCCCCACACGCTCCCCAAAACCGCGACAGCGACGAACCAGCGGTGGGCGCGATAGTGCGGCAGCTTCCACTATCGCAGCAACAACTCAGAGTCGCACAACCCTACGATTCAGGCTTAATTCGCCCCACCGCCGTCGTCCCATATTCCGTTCGCGTATTGCGTCCGCCGGAGCTTTCCCCACCACCCCGGCGGGACACAGGGCCCGGACAGCGCCGCCTCCAGGTCCCCAGCGCCTTGGCGGCGCTCCACTTAGTTCTTGCACGCCAGCGTGACCCAGTGCGAGTCCGGATCCAGGCTTACCACGAACCGATCGAGCGTTTCCCCGGCCGGCTCGTCCATGCTCGCCTCTATCAGCGGCCGCAGCCGCTCCTGTCGCAGCTCGACCTCCAGCATGCGCCGCACGAGCGAGACACCCTCCTCGGGCAGCCCCTGCGCGGCCAGATCGCGCACCAGCTCGTCGGCCAGCTCGTCTATTCTAACCCGCAGCGTCTGGCACGGTGTATTCATTTGCTAACCACTTTAAGTATTCGCCACAACTACATTATACCCCTCTGCTAAACCTCTTTTTCGCTCTCACGGGCCATAATGCGCCCCGGCGGCCGCACTTTCTGCGCGCCCGTCGCTCCGACCAGCCAAAGCTGACGCGGATTGGCCGCAGGGACTGTCCCCGCCCAAGCCCCTCGCGCGAGTGCTCGGCCCGTTCGCCCTGGCGACCGCACTCCCCTGGCGCAAGGAACGCTGTAGCTCACCGGCGCCGTGGACCGTCGTCCGCGCTTTGGGTATCGCCGCCGAAGTATGGAATTAGCATAGGGAGTACCTCAAGCGGGCAAATCCGCGATGGCGATGCCGAATCTCCTGGTCGGGACCTCAGTCGACATCAGGCTGAGCGACAACCTTCTCTGCCATGCGCAGATAATGTACGGCGTCGGGCTGGAAGTCGCCCGCGCAGCACAGCATCGCGCGCGCTTCGGCGTGGAGCCGGATTCCGAGGTCGCACAGGCCATCGCCCGATCCCCCTGGCTACAGACGCTGCCGCCGCGCTGGTGGTTCCCCGGCTGCTGGTCTTGGCCTGCGACACCCCCACCCTCGACGGGTTGTGCCGCGCCCTCACCAGGCCCCGGCTGCCGGTGCTGGCCGGCGAGGTCGTGGCGCGCGTCGGCCGGGCGGTGCTGCGGCTTCGGCCCGATGCCCTCGCGCTCATGTGGCGAGCATGCGAGCAGGCCTACGAGTCGCACTACCGATCCTACTGGGCCCCCCGCGAGTCGGATCTGCAGCGCCTGGCCCGGGAGGCCGATGATCGCCTCAGCTACGCGGAAATCCCCCATAAGCTCGCTCACCTCACCGGCCGCGAGCCACCCCACGCGGACATCGAGGTCTACCTGCTCGACTCGGAGGCGCTGTTATCATACGCCGACGGCGGCGAGCGAGTTTGCATCAGCACCGCCATGCTGTCCCGCTTCGAGCGCTTCGCCTACGTGTTCGCCCACGAGTGCGCCCGCATCTATCTGTACAACCCGCCGTGGTGGGAGGTCGAGCCCTGCGCAAGCGCCTGCCAAGGGCTTGCGGGCGAGCTGATCGACGCGGTCGAGAGCTGCGCCGCGCAATACCTGGCCGCAACTCTCGCCCTCGGCTACGGCCCTGATCCCGGGTTCTGGGTGGTGCACCCGCAGGTGGAAGCAGCCATCGCCCGCCGCTGGCCCGCTTTCGTGGCCGCGCCCGAGAAGGGCATCGACCTGCTGCTGGAGCGAGTGCTGGCGGAACTGCGCGGGGCCGATCCCCGTGCCCCCGCCGTGCATCCGCTGCGCCTGTCCGTCACCTGCGACGAAGGCGGCTTCCCCGTCCACTGCACCGTTAGCGACCGGCGCTTCTAGCCCGCTGGGCGCGGCGGGGACTGTCCCCACGTGGACTGTACCCGCCCGGAAGGGGACGGTCCCCATTCGGGGACAGTCCCTGCGCCCCATGCCCCGCGCACAGCCCCAGGGCGGGCTAGCCGACGCGCCCCCGGAACTGCCCCTCGACTTCGGCGGGTGGGATGCCATCGCGGTCCCAGCCCCGCTTGTCGTAGTAGAGGTCGAGCAGCGCGTCGTACTCGGCGCGATCGATCTTCTTGCCGGCCCAGGGGCCGCTTTGGATGGGCAGCTCGAACAGGCGGCGCGGGGCGTAATCGTCCTTGCGCGAGACTCCCTTGCGGCAGTTGATGAGGCGCGTGAGGTCGTAGATGGCGCGCGACTTCGCCAGCAGCTCGTCCAGGGTGAACTCCACGCCGGTAATCGCCGAGTAGAACTCCGGGTAGTGGTTCTCGTCGAAGCCTAACTCGATCCACGGCAGCCGGCACACGCCGAGCATGTCGAACAGCGGCCGCACCGTCTGATGGTAGATCACGATGTCCGCCTTCTCCTCCAGCCCCCAGGTCGAGCCCAGCTCCAGTTCTTTGGCGACCGTCCACGCGCGGTTGTGGCTGGCGCCGACATCGCACGTGCCGTAGGCCAGGGCCATGGACAGGGTCGCGCGCCCGTCGTAGGCGGACTGCTCCAATCCCTTGACCTGCAGGATCAACGGCTCCATCTGCGGCCAGCGCTCGATGACCGCGCGCGCGCCGCCGGCGATGACGTCGCCGACTCCTTCGCGGCGAGCGATCTTCTGCACCAGCGCCAGGATGCCCACGTGATCCCCCCATGACAGCGCCCGCCCGTCGAGATCCGCGGTTGTCAGCAGCCCCGATTCACACGCCTCGATGAATGCGCCCACGAGAGAGCCGGTGGAGATGGTATCCACTCCCAGCTCGTCGCATAGCTGGTTGGCGCGCACAATGGCGGAGTAGTCGTCCACCCCCAGGTTGCTGCCGAACATGCATGCCGTCTCGTACTCCGGCCCCTCGGTGACCGTGCCGCGATAGGGGCCGTCTTTCACCAGGCAGATGTTGCTGCAGCACATGGGGCAGGCGAAGCAACCGGCGTCGCCGATCTTGTAGTGCTGCTCCATGACGAAGCCGTTGATGCGCTCGGCACCCTCGAACACACCGTCGCGGAAGTTGCGCGTCGGCAGCACGCCCGCGCTGTTGACGTAGTCTATGACCGACATCAGCCCCTGCTCTTGCCAGAACTTGAACAGGTGATGGCTCTGCAATTCCGCCAGGCTGGCCTCGGTCGCCCGCCGCAGGCGGTCGAGATCGGCGACCGGCAGGTCCTGCGAGCCGCGCACGGCCACGGCCTTGAGGTTCTTCGACCCCATGACCGCGCCCATGCCCGTGCGGCCGGCGTTGCGGCTCCAGTCGCAGTTGACGCACGCGAACCGCACGAGGTTCTCGCCCGCGGGGCCGATGACGGCGATCTTCACGTCGTCGTCCCCCACCTCGCCCTTGATCATCCCGGCCGCCTCCAGCGCGCCTCTGCCGGCCAGGCGCCCGGCCGGCTCCAGCCGCACGTCGTCGTCATCTATCCACAGGTAGGACAGCTCCTTCGCGCGCCCCGTGATCACCAGCCCGTCGTACCCGGCCTGGCGCAGCTCCACCCCCCAGTTGCCGCCCATGCTCGAATCGCCGTAGATGCCCGTCTGCGGCGACAGGCTCACGAACGAGGTCTTGGTGGACGCCGGCAGGAAGCACCCGGTCATCGGCCCGGGCGCGATGATGATGAGGTTGGAGGGGTCGAGAGGGCCCTTGATGCGCTCGAGGCCATCGTACAGCAGCTTGGCGCCGAAACCGCGCCCGCCGATGTACTGAAGCGCGAAGTCCTCACCGATAGGCTGCGGCTTGACCTGTCCGCTGGTCAGGTCCACAAACAGGAGCTTGAAATGATAGCCGCCCTTAAGCTTTCGGCTCGGGCTTGCCGATTTCCGCGTAGCGGAGCTTTTTTTGCTCGCCTTCCTCGACATAGGTGACCTCTTTCATGTGCGCGTAACGGAGCATGCTCGACATGCGGTGCGCCTGGCCGGCGATGTGCTCGGGCTGGTAAAGGATGGCTTGCTTGGGGCACACCTTGACGCACTGCGGATCGCCGCCGCACAGGTCGCACTTGAACGGCAGCTCCAGGTCGTCGTGCAGGAAGATCGCCCCGAACGGGCACGTGATCACGCACTGGCCGCAGGCGATGCAGCTCTCGGCGTCGATCCGGACGACGCCGTTGTCGCGCGCGATGGCGTTGGTGGGGCAGTTCTCGCGGCACTTGGGCTGGCCGCACTGGCGGCACACGATGGGCATGCGAATGACCGGATGCGGAAAGGCGACCATCACCCGGATGGCGCTCTTCTTGGGGTTGTTGACGCCGTGATGGTGAATCGCGCACGCCAGCTCGCACAGCCGGCACCCCGAGCACCGCTCCGGCACCACCGTCAAACGCTTAGCCATGTTCACCTCCCGCTAAGCATCGTGTTCGGCGACGCGCGGCTCGCTACCTTCCGGCCCGCCTCAGGGGCAGAAACCGCGGCACGCGGCGCCTGTACTCGCGGTAGGCCTCGCCGAAGCGCCGCTCCAGGCGCGGCTCCTCGAAATAGGCGATCTGCGCCCAGCCGATAGCCGCCACGACCGCGATACCGACGAGCATCCCGGCCGACCCGAAATACGCGGCGACCGCCAGCAGCACGAAGAAGTAGCCGAAGACCATGGGGTTGCGCGTGCGCGCATACGGCCCCCCGGTCACGAGTTCGCGGGTGACCGGGCTCACTTCAATGCCGAATGCCTCCGTCGGGTGGCCGCGCCCGCGAGTGACCAGAAACCTCCACGACCACAGCATCCAGAAGAGGCCCCATGCGCCGAGCACAGCGGCAAGGACAATGCTAACCGTCTGGGCGCGCCACCGTGGCAGCGCGAAGGTCAAGTCCAGCGCAGTGCCGAGCCGGATGACCGCCCCTGGCAGCACCAGCGCGAAGAACGCGACGCTCACCGCGTAGCCAGCGATGATACGCGCCAGCCGCATGGGGCCCACCCCTTCGAGCACGGCCACCGGCCGTCAGTTCTATGGTACGGCGCCCTGCTCCTACGGCCTCAGCCCTGACGCCGCATGACCGCCGTCGCCTCCAGCCGGTTGTGGGGCAGGTGGCGGATGCGGATGCCCTCGTAGCAGCGCGACAGGCGCTCGACCGCTTCGCGCTCGTGGCGGCGCCGCGCCGCGGTCACGAACTTGATGGTCATCACCGCCGCGCCGCCCGGTCGCAGGCGCTCGGCGAAGGCGCACATCAGGTCCGCCGATTCGGTGGGGTCGAGGTTCATGTCATTGACGATGATATCGAACTCGCCCAGGTCGCGTTCCAGCGCCTCCTGCGCCGACATGCGCAGATGCTCGACCTCGGGCCGGCGCGCGACCTGCTCATCGAGTTCGCCCTTGTCAACCGCCACCACGTGGCAGCCCGCATCGGCGAGCACGGCGGTCCATCCGCCCGGCGCCGCCCCCAGGTCGAGCGCGCGCATGCCCTGCCGCAGCTCGATGTCGAAGGCGGTGAGCGCCTCGCGCAGCTTATGCTGGGCGCGGTTGAGGGGGCGCTCGCCCGGCGCGTACTTGCGCGCGTCGCGCAGCTCCTTGTGCACCAGCATCTCCGTGCGGTTGACGCCGATGTACGCGCGGTCCTGGAAGATGTCAACGGAAACGGTGTATTCCGGCTGCGCTTCGAACTCCGGCACGCCCCCGGCCCCGTGTTCGAGGGCCATGCCGACCGCGCGCTCCACATCGCGGCTGCGAAACTCGTGGTCTCCGCGGCGTCGGCAGCGCACGATGAACGTCACGCCGCGCGGCAGCCGCCCGAGGCCCAGCGCCGCCTCAGCCAGGCGCGCGGTTGACTCCGGCTGCCGGTCGATCGCGATCTCCGCGTGCACCGGCGCCGCGCGCGCGATGAACCGCGTGTCGGCCTCGCGCAGCCGGCGTACGGCCTCTTCCTCCGACAGGGGGGTGCGCGCGACGAGGTTGCCCTTGAGGAACAGCGAGCGCGCCTCCACCTCGCCCAGGGCGCGGGCAAGCTCGCGGCGGGCGTCGCCCTCGCGCCCGGAGGCGCACGTGACTATGAGGGTGGTGTGATGGGGTGTGCTCATGCAGGGGCGCCTCGCGGGAGGACAAAGCAAACGAGACCCGATGGGCCTCGCCTCTCTGTCACACCTGGTGCCGACGACTGGATTTGAACCAGCACGGGGTTAACCCCCACTAGGTCCTGAACCTAGCGCGTCTGCCATTCCGCCACGTCGGCGCCCGTCGCAGGGGAATATACCACAACCTTGCCACGGGGTCAATCTTTCGACCGCCGGCGGTGTGACCGCCGAATGCTGGTCAAACGGCGATCCGTAGGGCGGGGGTTCCATCCCCCGCCGAATCGGGCAAGGCCCAGCGGGGCGCGGAGGCCCCGCCCTACACAAAAGGGGTCACACCCAGTGCGGCCGACGCCATGTAGCACACTCGCCCCCGGCCGTGGCTCCCGGGGGCTCGCGCCCTCGAAGGCGGCGGGGCAGGACTGGGTGGTCCCGCGGCGAACTCGATTGTGGAGGCCCCCGCCGTGCCGGTCATCATCCTCGACGACGATGTCATCAACCAGATCGCCGCCGGCGAGGTCATCGAGCGCCCCGCTTCGGTGGTCAAGGAGTTGGTCGAGAACTCCCTGGATGCTGGCGCCACCCGCATAAGCATCGACCTGGAGCAGGGCGGACGGCGGCTTATCCGCGTCACCGATGACGGCTACGGCTTGACCCGCGAGGACGCCGTCCTCGCGCTCCAGCGCCACGCCACCAGCAAGATCAGTTCCGCCGACGACCTGTTCGCGATTCGCACCCTGGGCTTTCGCGGCGAGGCCCTGCCCAGCATTGCCGCCGTGTCTCATGTGCGCGTCGTCACGCGCCCCCACGACCAGACCGAAGCCACCGAGCTCGAAGTGCGCGCGGGCGAGGTCGTGGATCTGCGCACGGTCGGCGCGCCGCCGGGAACCGAGGTGTCGGTCGGCCGGCTGTTCTTCAACACACCCGCGCGCCTCAAGTTCCTGCGCAGCGAGTCGTCCGAGCTGGCGCACATCTCCGAGCTGGCGACGCGCTTCAGCTTCTCGCATCCCCACGTCTCGTTGCGCCTCACCCACGGCGAGCGCGAGGTGCTGCACCGACCGGCGTCGGATGATCTGCTGTCATCGGTGGTGGCGCTCTACGGGCGCGACGCGGCGGAGCGGCTGGTCGCCGTTGACCTGCGTCTGCCTTCGCTGCGCGTGTCGGGCTTCGTCTCGCGGCCGGATTTCGCGCGCTCATCGCGCGCGCACCAGGCCTTTTTCGTCAACCGCCGCCAGGTGCGCAGCCGCACCCTGACCCACGCGCTGGAGGAACCCTATCGCGCGAGCCTGCAGGCCGGGCGCTTCCCGGTGGCGGTGATAATGGTGGACATCGACCCCGCCCTGGTGGACGTCAACGTGCACCCCGCCAAGGCGGAGGTGCGGTTCGTCCGCGAGGGCGAGGTGCACGAAGCGGTGCGGCGCGCGATCGCCGGCGCGCTGGAGGGCACTGCTTTGGTTGGCGCCGCGCTGGGGCGCGCTGCTGCCTCATCACCCCCGACCTTGACCGGGGCGCGTGGGCATCAGGCATCCGCTGCCGCGCCTCAACGCACACTGTCCTTCCCACACCCGGCGGTCACCGCGCCCCGGGCGCAGCCTTCGCCGGCGCTCGCGTTCGCGCCGCTGGGGCAAGTGCGCGCGACCTACATCATCGCCGAGAACGCCGGCGGCCTCATGATCGTAGATCAGCACCGCGCCCACGAACGAGTGCTCTACGACCAGTTGACCGCGCAGTCCGGTGACGGCTCGCCGGCGAGCCAGGGGCTGATGATGCCGCTGACCGTGCACCTCGGTCGCCGCGAGGCCGAGCTGCTGGAGCGCAGCCTCGATACCTTCGCCGCCATCGGCATGCAGGTCGAGGCTTTCGGGTCGGACGCCTTCGTGGTGCGCACCATGCCCGCGCTGATGGCGAAGGCCGATCCTGAGGAGCTGCTGCGCGACCTGTTGGAGAAGCTGGGCAGTCAGCCTTCGAGCAAGCAGCTCGAGCTGCCGCGCGAGGCGATTCTCGCCGCCGCGGCGTGCCACGGCGCGATCACGGCGGGCGCCGCGCTGGCGCCTCAGGAGATGGTCGAGCTCCTCGATGCCCTGGCGCGCTCCAGCCGGCCTTACACCTGCCCGCACGGCCAGCCTATCATCATGTCCATCACCAACTTCGAGCTCGATCGACGCTTCCAGCGGTGAAGGACGTGGCTACGCCCTTGCTGGCAATAGTCGGCCCCACGGCGGTGGGCAAGACCGCGGTCGCGGTGGAATGCTGCCTGGCCTTGGGCGGCGAGGTCGTCTGCGCCGACTCCATGCAGATCTACCGCCACATGGACATCGGCACCGCCAAGCCGTCCCCCGAGGAGCGCCGCGGCGTTCCTCATCACTGCCTGGACCTCGTCGAGCCCGACGAGGAATACTCGGTGGCGCGCTACCAGCGCGACGCGGAGGCCGCGATCGCCGACCTCCACGCCCGCGGCAAGCTGCCGGTGCTGTGTGGCGGCACGGGGCTCTACCTGCAGGCGGTGCTGCACGGCCTCGACCTTCCCATCGCGGCCGCGGACTGGGACCTGCGCAACCGCCTCGAGGACGAAGCGCAGCGGCTGGGCGCCGAGGGGCTGCACGAGCGGCTGCGGCAAGTAGATCCCCAGGCGGCGGCGCGCATCCACGCCAACAACGTGCGGCGCGTGGTGCGCGCGCTCGAGGTATACCTCCTCACGGGGCGGCCGATATCGAGCTACCATCGCCTTGACCGGCCACCGTGCGCTAAGTATAATGTCCTGGCGTTTGGGCTCAACCGGCCTCGCACCGAGCTCTACCGGAGGATCGACGCACGGGTCGGCGCGATGATGGAGCGCGGCCTGCTGGAAGAGGCGCGCTGGCTCGTCGATCACGGCTACTCCGAGCAGCTGACTTCCATGAAGGGCCTGGGCTATCGCCAGCTCACGCAGCACCTGCGGGGGGAGCTCGACCTGGACGCTGCGGTGTACCTCATCAAGCGCGATACGCGCCACTATGCGCGCCGGCAGTTGACCTGGTTCCGCGCTGAGCCGCTGTTGCAGTGGCTCGACCTGGCCGCCGTCGGCGACGCGGCCAACGCCGCCGGGGCCATCTGCGACGCCTGGCGCGCCAAGCGCGCGTAACATCGAACCATGCCCAAGGGCGCGATCAACCTCCAGGATTTCTTCCTTAACTTCCTGCGCCGCCAGGAGGTGGAAGTGCAGGTCAGCCTGGTCAACGGCGCCGAGGTGCGGGGCGTGGTGAAGGGGTTCGATAGCTTCACGGTGGTCATCGAGGGCGATGAGCGGCCGCAGATGGTTTACAAGCACGCCATTGCCGCCCTGGTGCCCCTGGCGCCGGTGCCGGACCTGTGCGCGCAGGCGCTGCGCCTGTGGCAGGAGCGCCAGGGCGACGAGGACCGCGGGCCGCAGGGATAGAGCATGCGCTTCAGCAAGATGCACGGGCTGGGCAACGACTACGTCGTAATTGATTGCGTCAGCCAACAGACAAGCGTGTCCGAGCAGAGCCTGCCGCGGCTGGCGCGGGAGATGTCGGATCGCCACTTCGGTATCGGCTCCGACGGCATCGTCCTGGTGCTGCCGTCCAAAGTCGCCCATTTCCGCATGCGCATTTTCAACCCCGACGGCAGCGAGGCCGAGATGTGCGGCAACGGCGTGCGCATTTTCGCCCGCTATGTCTATGACCACAGGCTCACCACCCGCCGCGAGTTGGAGATCGAGACCCTGGCCGGCATCATCCGCCCCAAGCTGCAGCTTCGCGCGGGCAAAGTGAGCGCCGTCGCGGTGGATATCGGCGCGCCGCGCCTGGAGCGCAAAGAGATACCCATGAAGGGCAAAGGCGGCCGCCCCCTGCGCGAGCGCCTGCGCGTGCTGGGCGAGCGCTTCGAGGCCACGTGCGTTTCCATGGGCAACCCGCACTGCGTCATTTTCGTTGACGACGTGGACAAGTTCCCGGTCGAGCGCGTCGGGCCGGTCATAGAGCACCACGACCTGTTCCCCCGGCGCACCAATGTCGAGTTCGTCCAGGTGCTGGGGCCGGCCGAGCTGCGCATGCGAGTGTGGGAGCGCGGGGCAGGGGAAACCCTCGCTTGCGGCACCGGCGCCGCCGCCTCCCTGGTGGCCGCACACCTCACCGGCCGCACGGGGCGCAAGGCCGCCATTCACCTGCGGGGAGGCGACCTCAAGGTGTGGTGGAACCCCGACGACGACCACGTCTTCATCACCGGCCCCGCCGAGGAAGTCTTCACCGGCGAGTGGCCGGGGGACTGATTAACCACGGAGAACACAGAGGGCACAGAGACGGAAGAAACGACCGCACAGTCGCAACCGGACTCGTCGCTCACACCACAAAAGGCTAGGGAACTTCGGCACCTTAAGGCATTCTTCAGCTACCTGGCAATGCCGGTGCGGAATCTCACGCCCAGGAATCCCCCAGACCCCGACTGGTGGATGGAGCTTGACCAAGGCGGCACCATGGCGAAGATCGGTGTCGAGCTAACAGAGTTATCGTCGCGCGGCGAGAGAGGGTCAGGAGATCGGCGCCTACTGGCCGCATGGCGGCGGGTGAAGGATGGCCTTCTTAACATCGCGAAAACCAGGCCCGAACTTAGAGGCGTTATCGGCGAGGTCTGGCTCGCCGGTGGCAAGCTGCCGCCAAAGAAGGGTTGTGGTGCCCTGGCGAACGAATTGACTGAGTTCGCAACTGCGCAGAACGTGAAGAGTGGTGACGAGCTGGACTTCGGGAATCCGTTTGGCGCTGGGTATCCAGTAATGAATCAATTCGTACAAGAGCTCTGGCTCTGGAACATTGGCTACCCCGATTGGTCCTGCCTCGACCTGGCATGTGATTGGGTGTACCTCAACTTACCGTCGCTGGAGAAGGCGATCGAGGACAAGACGCGCAAGGCCAAGGACTATCGTACAGATGACCTGGATGAGCTTTGGCTGCTCGTCGTGTCGGGGGCGGAGGCGGGAGACGTTCGGGATAGTCTAGGTCCCGATTGGGATGGGGAAGTTGGTGAAATCCTTAAGCGGTTGGACGTGACTGCAGCCCCGTTCCACAAAGTCTTCCTCTTGGAGATGATCGACAACTGGGCCTACCAGGTGTTGCCCCGCGTTCAGAGGCTTGTAGGCGCTCCCAAGCCGCCCAACGCACGGTCCGACGCTTACACGCGTCGTGCCCCATGAGCGCTAGGGATAGTCGAAACAGAATGCACGTCAACGAGATCACGGAGCAGGTGATTGGTGCGGCCATCGAGGTCCATCGGGAATTGGGCCCCGGTCTGCTTGAGAGCACCTACGAGGAGTGCCTTGCCCGCGAGCTGGCCCTGCGGCAGATTCCTTTCGAGCGCCAGAGGTCTGTTCCACTGACCTACAAGGGCGCGGCTGTTGATGTAGGCTTTCGCGTAGATATGGTCGTAGCGGATCGCGTGCTGGTGGAACTGAAGGCTGTGGAGAGCATTCTACCTATTCACGAGGCACAGGTGTTGACCTACCTCAAACTTGCCCGTCTTCACCTGGGCCTTCTCATCAACTTCAACGTCAAGCTGCTCACCGACGGTGTCCGCAGACTAGTCGTCGGCCCGGCGCCCCCAGACTGACCAAAGCGTTCTCTGTGTTCTCTGTGATCTCTGTGGTTCACAATACGGAAAGGAAGAACCGATTTGCAGACCGCTGACCGAGTGTTGAACACCCCGCCGTACCCATTTGCCGAATTGGCGCGCATCAAGCGCGAGATGATAGCCAAGGGCGCCGACCTGGTTGACCTCGGCATCGGCGATCCCGACCGCCCCACGCCGCCGCACATCGTCGAGGCCTTGTGCCGCGCCGCCCGCGACCCGCGCACCCACCAGTACGACGAGACGGGGGCCGGGCTGCCCGCCTTCCGCGAGGCCGTCGCGCGCTGGTACGAGGGGCGTTTCGGGGTCGAGCTCGACACGGACAAGGAGATCCTGCGCCTGATCGGCTCCAAGGAGGGCCTGGCGCACATGTTCTGGTCGGTGCTCAATCCCGGCGACGCGGCGCTGCTGCCCGACCCGGCGTACCCGGTGTACAAGGTCAACACCAACTTCGCCGGCGGCAAGCCCCACATGATGCCGCTGCTGAAGGAGAACGGCTACCTGCCCGATTTGGACGCCATCCCCGCCGACGTCGCCGCGCGGGCCAAGATCATGATGCTGTGCTACCCCAACATGCCGACGGCGGCGGTGGCGGAGCGCGACTTCTACGAGCGCGCGGTGGAGTTCGCGCGCAAACACGATATCCTGGTGTGCCTGGACATGGCGTACTCCGAGATCGCCTTCGACGGTTACCGCACGCAGAGCCTGCTGCAAGTGCCGGGCGCTAAGGAGGTGGCCGTCGAGTTTCACTCCCTGTCCAAGACCTACAACATGACCGGCTGGCGCATCGCGTACGCGGTGGGCAACCCGCAGGCCCTGCAGGCGCTGGGCAAGCTCAAGTCCAACCTCGACTCCGGCGCCTTCCTGGCGATCCAGCAGGCGGCGGCGGCGGCCTTGACCGGACCGCAGGATTGTGTCGCGGAAATGATGGCGACGTACCAGCGGCGGCGCGACCTGCTGATCGAGGGGCTGCGGGCCTTGGGCTGGCCGGTCGAAAAGCCCAGGGCGACGTTCTACGTCTGGACGCCGACCCCCGAGGGCTACACGTCGGCCGAGTTTGCGGAGCTGCTGCTGAACGAGGCGCAGGTGCTGTTGACGCCCGGTAGTGCTTACGGTGAGCAGGGAGAGGGTTTCGTCCGCATGGCGCTGACGGTGCAGGCGCAGGATCCGGAGGCGCGCATCGGCGAGATGCTGGAGCGCATCGAGCGCAGGCTCGACCTCAAGTGGGGCGCGAAAGGAGCGGCATGAGGCCGCAGCGGCTGCCCGAGGGCGTGCGTCCGGGGCCGCAGCGAGCCGTCCTGGCGGCGCTGGAGCGCCCGGACGCCGAATGGGAGCAGTCGCTGGAAGAGCTGACGCTGCTGGTGGAATCGGCCGGCGGCGAGGTCGCCGGCGAGGTAATTCAGCGCCGCGACAAGCCCGACCCCGCGACCTTTATCGGCAAGGGCAAGGCGGAGGAGGTGCGCGAGGCGGCGGGCGCCGAACGCGCCGACCTGGTGGTCGTGGACGGCGATCTCACCCCCGTGCAGCAGCGCAACCTCGAGCGCATCGTGCGCGTGCCGGTGCTCGACCGCACCGCCATAATCCTCGACATCTTCGCCCGCCGCGCGCGCTCCAATGAAGGCAAGCTCCAGGTCGAGTTGGCACAGTCCACGTACCTGCTGCCGCGCCTGACCGGGCGTGGGACGATGCTGTCGCGCCTCGGCGGCGGCATGGGGACGGCCGGCGGAGCGGGCGCTGGCATCGGCGCCCGCGGCCCCGGCGAGACCAAGCTCGAGAGCGATCGCCGCCGCATCCGGCGCCGCATCACCGCCCTGCGCAAGCAGGTGCTTCGCATCGCCGCCCACCGCCGCCAGCAGCGCCGCTCCCGCAGCGAATCCTTGCTCCCGCTCGGCGCCATCGTCGGCTACACCAATGCCGGCAAGTCCACCCTCCTCAACGCCCTCAGCGGCGCCGACATCTACGCCGACGACCGCCTCTTCGCCACCCTCGACCCCACCGTCCGACGGGTCGAGGCGGACGGGATGACCGTGCTGTTGGCCGACACCGTGGGCTTCATTCGCAACCTGCCCCACCAGCTCATCGCCGCCTTCCACGCCACGCTCGAGGAGGTGGTGGAGGCGCATTTCCTGCTCCACGTCGTGGACGCCGCCGGCGCCAGCATCACCGATCAGCACGCCGCCGTCCTGCGCGTGCTCGGCGAGCTGGGTGCCGTGGAAACCGAGCGCATCGTGGTCTTCAACAAGGCCGACCTCGTGCGCGACCGCGAGGCGCTTCTCAACATGGCGCGGCGCTACGAGCCCGCGGTTATCATCTCCGCCCAGACCGGCGAGGGACTAGATGGCTTGCGCGCGGCGATAGCGGCTCTCGCCCGGCGCCAGATGATAGAGCTTGAGGCCCTGCTGCCGTACGACCGCGGCGATCTGCTGTCCCTGGCTTACGACCACGGCGAGGTCGAAAGCGCCGAGCACCGCGCGGACGGCATCCTGCTCACCGCGCGCCTGCCGGCCGAGATCGCGGCAAAGCTCGACGGCTTCGCCATCGAGGATGAGCGGGGTGCGGAGGAATTGTAGGGACGCAGCATGGAGAACCCACATGCCTGTTAACCCTGCTTATCGCGATTTCTGCAGTGCGCTCGACGCCATCGAGCGCGGCGCCGATCCATGGCAGGCCTACGAGCGTCACTACCTGCGCCCGCACTGCGATGTTGTCACGACGTACTGGCGTCAGTTGTGGGCGGCGGATGATCGGCGCGTGCGCGAGATCGTGAACGCCATACGCCCGCGCGACTACCAGGCGTTGCGCGACAGCCTGCGCGCGCTCGACCCCGACGCACTCGCGAGTGAAGCGCTTGGGCGGTGCTCCGCGCTTACGGCCCTGCCCGAGCCACAGGTTGACCTGCTGGTGGGCCGTTTCAGCCCGGACGCCTTCCTGTTAGAGGTGGCAGGGCAATGGCACATCGGGGTGGGGCTGGAGCGTTTCGCCGACTTCTCCCATCTGCCGCTGTTCGTGGCGCACGAATACGGCCACTACGCGCGGCGTCTGCTCGCGCCGCAGTCGTCCACCCTCGGCGACCGCCTGGTCGGCGAAGGCGCTGCCGTGGCGTTCGCCCAAACCGCGTACCCCCATCAACCGCTGGCGCGGCATCTGCGCATGTCGCCGCGCCGCCTGCACGACATCCGCGAGCTCGAACCCAAGCTGTGGGCGGCCTTGGCGCCGCATCTCGACGCGCCCGACTCGGACGCGTTCCTCGGGGTGGTCTCCGGCGCACCGCGTTGGATGGACTTCCCACCGCGCTTTGGCGGCTGTCTCGGCTACCGGGCGATGCGCCATTGGGCGGAGGTTCGGGGCGCGTCTCCGGCTAGCCGCGAGGTGCTGGCGGCGCCGACCAAGACCGTCCTCGACACATACCTCGGCCACCTGCGGATATAGTAGTAGGCGCCTCCCGCCGCAGCGGCGAACGCGGGGCCGGAGTTGCTTACCCGGAACGCCTCTCCCTGTCAGGGACTTGTCTGCCTCAGGCGTGAGAGGGCCGCCCGCCGCAGCCTCTCGCGGCGTGGACACAAAGCCCGCTGTTGTGTTAGAATCAACCGCCGGTGGCGGATCACGCAGTTGGCGGGTGGCGCAACGGTAGCGCGGAGGACTTTGGATCCTTAGGTTGCAGGTTCGAATCCTGCCCCGCCAGCCATTGAGGTGTCCGCGGCGCACGAACGGGCCACCCGGCGCGTGCTACCCAGCAGAGTCGGTTCGCACAGCACCATCGGAACGACGCAGCAAATGTCACGCAAGAACCACACCGCCGCGGCCATTCTGGCCGCCGGCTTGGGCACGCGCATGGGGAGCGACCTGCCGAAGGCCTTGCTGCCCCTGGGCGGCGAGTGCGTGGTGCAGCGGGTGTTGCGCTCGGTCCTGGACGCCGGCATCGACAGGATTGTCGTCATCATCGGCCATCGCGGCGAGCTGGTGCAGCAGGCGCTCGGCAATCACGTGTCCTATGCCGTGCAGGAATGCCAGCGGGGCACCGCGCACGCATTGAGCTGCGCCCGCGACGCCCTGCGGGGTTTCGAGGGCTATCTTATCACCCTCTACTGCGATGTGCCGTTCGTGCCGCCGGAGCTTCTGCGCCGCCTGGTTCGCGAATGCGCGGAGCACGAGGCGGCGGCAACGCTGGTGACGGTCGAGCTCGAGCAGCCCGGCACCTACGGGCGCATTATCCGCGGCGCCGAGGGCGGCGTCGTCGGCATCAAGGAGGCCGCGGGGGCGACGCCCGACGAACTCGCGATCAAGGAGATAAACGCCGGCGTTTACTGCTTCCGCGCGCCGCTGATCTTCGACATCGCCGCCGAGATCGAGCCCGACCCGGTCAAGGGCGAGTACTACCTCACCGATGCTATCGGCATTCTGGCCGCCAGGGGCTGTCGCATCGCGGTGGTCAAGGCCGAGGATCCGGCGGTGGTCATGGGCATCAATACGCTGGCGGAACTGGAGGAAGCCGAGCGGACCTTACGGCGCGGGTCCCCGTAACGGAGGCAGCGGATGAGTGACTACGACATGCGTATCCTCACGGGCAACGCCAACCCCAAGCTGGCCGCGGACATTGCCGCCTACCTCGGCATGTCGCTGAGCGAGATGGAGGTCAGCCGCTTCAGCGACGGCGAGATCAGGGTCAAGGTCAACGAAAGCGTCCGCGGCGCCGACGTCTTCGTCGTGCAGCCCACCTGTCCGCCGGCCAGCGACAACGTCATGGAGCTGCTCATCATCATCGACGCCCTCAAGCGCGCCTCCGCCCGCCGCATCGTCGCCGTCGTGCCCTACTACGGCTACGCCCGCCAGGAGAAGAAAGCAGGCGGCCGCGAGCCCATCACCGCGCGCCTCATGGCCGACCTCCTGACCGTCGCCGGCGCGCACCGCATCCTCGCGGTTGACATGCACGTGCCCTCCATTCAGGGCTTCTTCAACCTGCCCGTGGATCACCTCAACGCGGGGCCCTTGCTCGCGGGATACTTCATCACGCGCGGCTTCGCCGACGCTAATACCGTGGTCGTGTCGCCGGACGTCGGCGGCGTCGGCGCCGCGCGCGCCGTCGCAGACCGCCTCGACGCCAGCCTGGCCATCATCGCCAAGCGCCGCCCCCAGCCCAACCAGGCGGAGATCATGGAGGTCATCGGCGACCTCAACGGCAAGCGCGCGATCTTCTTCGACGACATGATAGACACCGCCGGCTCGCTGGTCTCCGGCGCGCGCGCGGTGGCGGAACGCGGCGCCGCCGATATCTGCGCCTGCGCCACCCACGGCATATTCTCCGACGACGCGATCTTGCGCCTCGCCGATTCGCCCATCCGCGAGGTCGTGGTGACGGACACGATACCGCTGGCGCCGGAGCGCCGGATCGAGAAGATCAAGGTGCTGTCGGTGGCTCCCCTGCTGGCGGAGGCCATCCGCCGCGTGCACGAGGACGCCTCGGTCAGCTCCCTGTTCGACCGCCAGTGGGTCGAGGATAAGCGATAGACGGCACCCTCGGTGCCTTGGAGGATGATATGCTACAGCGCGAACTCTCAGTGACGAAACGCAGCCAGGCCGGCTCCAGCGCGGCGGGCCGGCTGCGCCGGCAGGGACTGGTGCCCGCCGTGCTGTACGGGCGTGGGGTGGACCCCATCGCTCTCGCGGTGGACGCCAAGGCCATGCGCGAGCTGCTGCACGGCGGCCACAACGTGGTGGTGCGCCTGAGCGTCGAAAACGGCGGCGAGGAGCCCCCCACCGTGATGATGCGCGAAATCCAGCGCCACCCGCTGACCGGGGCGCTGCTCAACGTGGACTTCCAGCGCATATCGCTGACGGAGAAGGTCCAGGCGCAGGTGTCCGTGACCCTGGTGGGCGAGGCGCCCGGCCTGAAACAGGGCGGGGTGCTCGACCACGTGCTGCGCGAGGTCGAAGTCGAGGCGTTGCCGACCGATCTGTCCGAGCAGATCGAACTGGATGTCTCCCACCTGCGGGTGGGTGAGTCGCTGCATGTGAGCGACCTCGTTGCTCCCGCCGGCGTCGCGATCCTCGCCAATGCGACGGACGTCGTCGTGTCCATGTTCGTGCCGCGCGCGGTGGAAGAGGTCGCGCCGGTCGCCGCGGAGGTTCCCGAGGGCGAGGAAGCGCCCGCCGAGGCCGAGGGCGAGGCCGCCGAGGCAAGCGAAGCGACCGACGAAGGCTGATGCTGCTCCGCTGCCGGATGGGCGCGCGGTCGCCAGACCGCGCGAAGTTCTCGCGACTTCAGGCGAAGTCGCGCCCGACCCGGCGGGGAGGGCGATACCCATGGCCAGGCCACACCAGGATCGCATGCGCGCGGCGGTGTTTCTCGCTCCCGGCCGCTGGGAGCTGCAGACCCGGGAGGTGCCCGCAGCGGCCGCGGGCGAGGCCGTCATCCGCGTCGCGGCCTGCGGCCTGTGCGGCACCGACCTGCACATCTACCACGGCCGTTTCGGTGCCAGCTTTCCCGTCATCCCCGGCCACGAGTTCGCCGGCGAGGTGCTGGAGGTGGGGGAGGGGGTCCGCCATGTCGCACCCGGCGACCGCGTATCGGTTGACCCCGTAATCCCCGACGACACCTGTGACGCGTGCCTGCGCAACCTGCCCCACCTGTGCGCGAACCTGCGCGCGCCCGGTATCCAGCTTGACGGCGGCTTCGCCACGCACTGCCTCCTGCCCGCGCGCCAGCTTGTGGCCATCCCCGACCGCGTGACCTACGAGCAGGCGGCGCTGTTGGAGCCGCTGGCGTGCGTGCTGCACGGCCTCGACCTGGTCGAGATCCGCCCCGGCGACCGCGCCGCCATCATCGGCGCGGGCTGGATCGGCCTGCTCATGCTGCAGTGCGTCAGGCTCCGCGGCGCCGCGCACATTACCGTCTCCGAGCCCGTGGCCTTCAAGCGCGAGCGCGCGCGGGCCCTCGGCGCCGACGCGGTGGTGGACCCGAGCGAGCGGTCGCCGGCGGAAGCGGTTGCCAAAGCCATACCCGGCGGCGTGGACATCGCCATCGAGTGCGTGGGTGCCGCCGCCACCGCGAGCCAGGCGTTCGCGCTGGTGCGTGAGGGGGGCACGGTGCTCTTCTTCGGGGTCGCCCCGCCCAATGCTGAGATCGCGGTCAAGCCCTTTGATATCTACCGGCGCGAGCTGAAGGTGGTGGGTTCCTTCAGCACCCCGCGCAAGCACTCCCATGCGCTGCGTCTGGCCGCCGGCGGGAAAGTGGAGCTGACCTCGCTGGTGACGCATCGGTTCGGGCTGGGCGAGGTGGAAGAGGCGATGGAGGATCTGGCCGGCGGCGAAGCGATAAAGGTGTTGATCGTCCCGTCAGCGTAATGAAAGTGTGACCCCCCACTGTAGGGCGGGGGTTCCATCCCCCGCCGAATCGGGCAACGTCTGGCGGCGGGGACTGTCCCCATTCGGGGACAGTCCCTACAACTGACCACGCAAGAAGGGTCACACCCGGCTGAAGCGGCGCGGCGACGCGGAACAAATCCACGCTGTGCTGCAACGAACAAGAGGGGTGTAACGAGAGGAACCGGCATGGGCGCAGCAGTAGCCATATGCGAGGAGAAAGGCATACGCCCGGCCGCGTTCTGCCCGCGTTACGGGCGCTGCCTCGGTTGTGGCCGCGCCCTGAGTTAGCGACGGAGGGAGAAGCTGATGAGGCTCATGGGAAAAGCGCTGGTGCTCGCGGGAGTAGTGTGCGTGTGCGCGCTGCCGGCGACGGCGGCGGAGAAGACGAAGGCCGAGTTCACCAAAGAGGCGCTGACCGTTGACGGGCAGCAGGTGACCATCATCCGCGACGGCTACGGCGTCCCCCACGTGTTCGCGGATACGGACGAGGCGCTCTACTACGGCAACGGCTACGCGGTGGCGCAGGACCGCCTCTTCCAGCTCGAGACATACCGGCGCGCCGCGACCGGGCGCATGGCGCAGGTCATGGGCAAGGGCTTTGTGGACAGCGATCGCAAGACGCGGCTCCTGGGCTATACCACGGAGGAGCTGCAGCAACAGGTTGACAACCTCTCGCCTCTGTACAAGCTTCAGGTCGAGGCCTACGCGCGCGGCGTGAATGCGTGGTTCGACAAGGTGCGCGCCGAGGGGCGCGTGCCCAAGCAGCTGACCGATGCCGGGCTGGAGCTGGGGCCGTGGCGCGTGACAGATACCGCCGCCATCGGCGCCATGATGGCGCGGCGTTTCGGCAGCGGTGGGGCTGGGGAGCTGAGGAACCTGAGGCTGCTTGCCGCGCTGCGCCAGCGCTTCGGCGATAACGCCCTCAAGGTGTTCGACGACGTGCTGTGGCGCAATGACCCCGACGCTCCCACGACCATCCCCGCGGGCGAGGGCAACCCCGGCCCCGCCATGCGGCGCCACGACGGGGGCGCCAACCTCGCCTGGCTGCCGGCTAACCTGAGCGACGACCGGCTGATGCGAGCGCTGGCGCGGGTGGAGATGAGCCCCGACACGCGCGAGCGGCTCGCCGCAGTTGGCGTGCCCACCCACTGGGGCAGCAACGCCTGGGTCATCGGTCCGAGCATGTCCGCCAGCGGCAACGCCGTGCTCTACGGCGGCCCCATGATGGGATTCGCCACGCCGCAGATAGCGCACGAGGTCCACCTCGTCGGCCCCGGGATCAACGCCATCGGCATGGGCTTCGCGGGCGTCCCGGGTGTGCTCATCGGGCACAATGAGCGCCTGGCGTGGACCACCACCTCCGCGGCCGGCGATCTCAGCGACATCTTCGCGGAAAAGCTTAACCCCGACAATAAGCACCAGTACATGCACAACGGCAAGTACCGGGACATGGAGAAGCGGGTCGAAACCATTCAGGTCGCCGGCGGCGAACCGGTCGAAATGGAGATCTACCGCACGGCGCACGGGCCGGTGCTGGAATGGGACGAGAAGGCCGGCATCGCCTACGCCGTCGGCGCCAGTTTCTGGATGCGCGAGGTAAAGACGCTGGAGGCCGCCGGCGGCTTCAACCGGGCCAAAGACATCGAGGAGTTTGCGCGCTCCGCCGCCAACGTGACCACCTCCCACAACTGGTTGTGCGCCACGCAGGACGGCGACATCGGCTTCTGGTACTCGGGCAAGCTCCCGGTGCGGTCGCCCGAGGTTGACCGGCGCCTGCCGACGCCCGGCACCGGCGAGTACGACTGGAAGGGCGACATACCGTTCGAGCAGATGCCGCAGGTGGTCAACCCCAAGCAGGGCTACCTGGTCAACTGGAACAACAAGCCCGCGCCGTGGTACGACAACGGCGATGAAGTCGCGTGGGGGCCGTACTGGCCGATCGCGGACATCGCGGCCGAGATCCGTGACATCGCCCCGCTGAGTGTCCCCGAGGTGGCCTACGTGGGGCTGCACGCGGGCACGCGCCACATGATCGCCGGGGCATTCGTGCCGCTGATCCTGGCGGCCGCCGAAAGCGCCGATGCCGATAAGGACCCGCGCCTGCACGCAGCGCTCCAGTATCTGCGCGCGTGGGACCTCTACCAGCGGCAAGGCGAGGTCGCGGGGACGATCCTGGAGACGTGGATGGGCCTCGCTGCCGTGACCGCGCTGGTCGACGACTTCGGGACGCTCATGCCCTCCACAATAGACCCGAAAGGACCTTCAGCAGGCTCTGACAGCGAACCGAAGCTTGATTTCATGCAGGTCTTCTCCGTGCTCGTGCGCGCGCTGCGGGGGGCGGATGCGGGGCTGCCGCTCAAGCATGACTACCTTGGCGGCAAGCAGCCTAACGAGATCATCGTCGGCGCGCTGCGCTCCGCGGTCGCGGTGCTGGAGGCCAAGCAGGGCAAGGAGATGAGCAAATGGGGCGTCGAGCCGCAGTGGATCAAGCTCGATCCGCTTGCGCCGATACCCCAGACCGCGCGCGGCACCTACATCCAAGTGGTTGAGGCGGCGCGCCCCGATATCAACGGCATGGACATTCTGCCCCCGGGGCAAAGCGAGGATCCGAGCTCACCGCACTACAGCGACCAGCGCGAGTTGGCCGGTTACTGGCTGTTCAAGCCGATGATCTACAAGCGGGAGAACCTGTTACAGTAGCCCCCGGATGGGCGCGCGGTCTCCCTGGTTTGCGGGCTGGTGGCGCAGATTTCAAATCTGCGCTACCTTACGCAGGGCGAAGTAGCCTGACCGCGCGAAGTCCTCGGTTGTGTAGGGCGCGGGTTCTGGGGCCACAGGTCCCTCTGGGATGGCGTTGCCACCCCAACGGGATGGCAGAGCCACCTTAAGCCTGCGCTCCACTCCACACCGACGGCGCGCCCGTAGCCCTGCGCGCGGGCGGTCATCGATCCGCGAACGGGGATTCGCCCTTGTCGGGCGGCGTTTCGCGCTTGCGCGGGAGCTCGATGAACGGCGCCACGCTGCGCTGCATGGTGGCGGTCACGCGCATGTGGTATTCCTCGTCGGCTTCCCGCTTGCCGCCCTGGGGTTCCTCCGACTGCAGCTGAAGGTCGAGCTGCATCAGCCGGTCGGGGGAAAACCACTCGGCGAGCAAGCCGGCCTGTCTGCGCCTATTGTCGCGCGACACCTGCCACTGCGGCAGCTCCGGCGCGCCCTCGCGCGACCACCCCTGGGCGGTCATGCGCTCGTCGTAATAGTGAAAGACATCGAGCGAAGGATAGTCCACGGCGACCGAATAGGTGACCGTTCGCCAATCGCGATCGGGCACCGAGCTCGTGCTCAGATCGACCGCCGAGGGATAGACGGGCAGCACCGCCTGCGGCCGCTGGCGCTGGCGCGTGGTGTGCGTGCGCGACAGCACCAGCAGCAGCACTATCCACCCCAGGGCCAACGCGATAATCGCCGCCTTCAACCCGGCGGATATGGAGCGCTCTCGCCGCTCGTCACCCATCCGGCTGTTCCTGCTTCCTGTGAGGACGCGCCAGCTCGCGCACGCCCGAATAGATGAAATACCCGGCCAGGGCGACCAGAAACGCGCCGCACGCCGCCAGCAGCCCCCGGTAGAACACCGGCGACATGAAGCTCCGACCGTAGGCTATCGCGAACGCCACCAGCAGGTACCACACGACATCGGACCCGACGTGTCCGACGAACAGTGTGCCCAGCCCGGCCGCCCCGTGGCGCTTGGCGCGCGCGATCAGCGCCATCCCCAGCGTCGCCCACCAGAACGTCCAGTAGGGGTTGGATAGGCTCACCAGCAGCCCGCGGGCGATCTCGCGGCCGGCGGTGACCAGGCGCCAGGGCGCGCCTCTCGCCAGGCCCGCCGCCGGTTCGAATATGGCGAGGTTGCCGGTGTCGGCGGGCGCCAGCATCCCCCACCCCATCCACAGCAGCACGCCCCCGCCGATCAGTCCCAGCGCGGCGAACACGTACCGATTCCGCAGCACCGCGCCGAGGCCCACCGCGAGCGCGATGATGACCGCCAGCTCCAGCAGCCCGTGCCCCACCATCAGCAGCGGCCCCGCCCAGAACCCGTTTTCCGCCGCGTCCGCCACCGTCACCGACAGCAGCGGCCCCGGCATCAGCGCGCCCGAGAACCCGGTGCCGAACGCGTAGATCAGCAGCGCGAGCAGCGGTCCGCGCGCCGGCTTATCCGTGAACCATCTCGACATTCGCCCGCGGCACGAGCGCGCGACGGCCGTCCCCCAGATCGACCTCCACCGCTCGCACCTTCGCCTCCGTCTCCATTTGCTGCGGCTGCGGCGGCAGCGCCGTCACCACCGCCAGGCGCCCAAAGTAGGGCTCGCGAATCAGGCGCACTTGAGCGCCCACCGCAAGCTGTGACCGCGCCCCCAGGCTTGCCCCTTCGCGGAGTTTATCCTGAGCAAAGTCGAAGGGCTCAGGGCAGGCTCTGAGCTTGCGGAACGGGTCGCGCGCGGCGGGCGGCGCCGTCGCCGCGGCCTCCTCGCGCAGCGGCACGACTATCTCCGGCCTGATGACGCCCGCCCGAATCTGCGTCGCACCGTCGATCGAGGCCTGCTTTCCCGCCAGCGAGGCCAGCAGCTCGAAGGTCGCCGGCGCCATCGCCACTTTCCCGAACCCTTCCGTAATGATCAACGTGAACGGCACCCGTTCTTGCCCGGTGACCGCCACGCCGATGTCGTAACCGACGAATGCGCGCAGGTCAACGTCGTCAATGCCCCCCGCCACGACCCCGGCGGCTCCGGCCCGCGCCGCGGCCGCCAGCAATTCACGGTCCGCCGTCGCTCCTCCCACCAGCACCGCGCCGCGCGCCCCATCCCCGGCCACCGAGAGGTCCAGCGGCGCATCGGGCGCGCGCGCGGCTACGCGCAGCACCCCGCGGCGCTCGCCGCCCACGCCGAAAATCCCCTGCACCAGCGCGGCCCGGCTTTCCACGACCGCCCCCTGCCCCGCGATCACGCGCTCGACGCGCCCGGCCACGTGCGCAGCCACCTGCAGCGGCACCGGCGCCTCGCGAATCCCCACGTATCCCGACAGCGGGCTGATGTGCTCGATGACCCCGCCAACCGGCGATTCGCACCTGTGGTGGAAAAGGCCGAACAGCGTCCGCGTCTCCGCGATCACCTCGCCCGCCTCCACCGCCTCTCCCTGGGACTTGAGCATCGTCCCCGGCACGTCGCCGGGATCCACCCCCAGCCGCTCCGAGACCTTCACCGTGGTGAGGTTGCCGGGCCGCATCGCTCGCGCCACAGGCGTTTCCGCGTCCACCTGCTGGCCCTGCGACACCAGCACCTCGCCCGCGATCGGCAGCAGGCGTTCCTTGCGTACGACCGTATCGGCGGTGATGGTCAGCCCGGGCGTGTAGGCGGTGGGCATGATTATGCGTCCTGCCTCGCGGCGCTCGCGGTATCGACGGCGGGCGCGCGGGGATCGGCGCCCACCTGCTGCAGCCACCGCCGCAGGGTGTGCGCGCGCCCGGTTTCGGGCAGCTCCAGCGGCCGGCCGCGCGCATCGATGATGAGCCCCACCACGCCGCCGCGCACCCGCGCAGTCAGCGGCTTGCCGGCGCCGGCGCCGGCGTCCAGCCCGCGCGCGGGCCGCAGCGTGATCTCAGCTTCCTCACCCGTCGCCAGCGGAATCAGCGCCAGGTCGCCGAACGCCACCTCGACCTCGCCCCTCAGGCTGCCGACCGTCAATGCGCGCGCCCCCGGCCTGGACTTGCCCACCACCGCAACGGCCGTGCCCAGCGGAATGAGGCAGTCGCGCCGGAAGACCTCGTGGGCGGCCTCGGGCATGACCTGCGCCAGCACACCCAACTGCGGCATCATAAATATGCTGTCCACCGCCAGCTCGGTCACCCCCTCGGGCTGGAAAGCGTCGAGCAGCATGAGCGCGGCCTGTGCGCGCCGCGGGGCATGTGACAGCACCCCGCCGCTGCCGATGATGAGCCCCAGCTCCATCAGGTTGACCAAGCTCTCGGCCCCGGCATCCTGCGCAAACGTGTCGGCGACGGTGCGGCGGCGCTGCACCCCCCGCAGCCCGACCGCCAACTGGCGGTGCTGCATCAAAGCCAGCCGCAGCGCCTCCCGCGCCACCGCCTGCTCGATGAGCAGGTCGTCCGCGGTCTGGGGGATGGTCGTCGGCCGTATCATCTTGTTGCGCAGGCGATTGCGCAGATCCGACTCCTCGACCTCGAACGGTATCCAGCGCGCGATGCCCGCCAGCCCCGCCTCCGCCAGCACGTTGGACACGCTGTAGCTCATGCCGAGGTTGGCGCTGACCGTGCGCGTGAACTGGCCGCCGAACACCGAGAAGACGTCGGTCGTCGCGCCGCCGATGTCCACCGCCAGGACGTTGAGGTTCTCCGCTTCCGCCGCCAGCTTCACCATGTCGCCGACCGCCGCGGGTGTCGCCATGACGGGAGCGCTGGTCCAATCCAGCAGCTTGTCGTAGCCCGGCGCCTGGGCCATGACGTGCTCGAGGAAAAGCTGGTGGATGGCGGCGCGCGCGGGGCCCAAGTTCTCGCGCTCCAGCACTGGGCGCAGGTTGTCAACGTAGGTCAGCTTGACCGCGTCGCCCAGGATTTCCGCGACTTCCTGGCGCGCGTCGGTGTTGCCGGCGTAGATCACGGGCAACTGGAAGCCCCGGCCCAGGCGTGGCTTGGGGGCCGCGGCGTGCAGGATCTCCGCCATGTCGAGCAGGTGGCTGATGGTCCCGCCCTCGGTGCCTCCCGACATGAGGATCATGTCCGGGCGCAGGTTGCGGATGCGCTCGATTTTCTCGTGGTCCTCGCGGCCGTCGTCCACCGCGAGCACATCGATGACGATGGCGCCCGCGCCCAGCGCCGCGCGCTGCGCGCTCTCGGCGGTCATGTTCCTGACCACGCCCGTCACCAGCATCTGCAGGCCGCCGCCGGCGCTGCTGGTCGAGACGTAGAGGCCGGCGCCACCCCGAGCGTATGCGAGGGGTAACCCTGAGCTTGCCGAAAGGCCGTTGCCCCCGCGCGGCCCCACCTTGAGCCGCCCGTCGCCGACGAACGCGTCCCCGGTCAGCTCCTCGACCTCGCTGGCGGCGTTGAGCACCCCGACGGTGACGTCGTCGAACGGGGCCTCGACGGTGGTCGGCGCCTCCCCGCGCGCGATGAGGCGAAAATGGCCGTCAACGCGGCGGATGAGGATCGCCTTGGTGGTGGTGCTCCCACAGTCGGTGGCGAGAATTGTGTCCACGGAATCGGTCATGCTTGCACGCGGCCGGCGTGCCTTATAGCAGGGGCGAGAGAATCGATCTCTCCGGGCGGTTGAATCTTAGCATGGCGATGGTCGGCCGGTCAACGTGGGCGGGAGAGGGTAAGCCGACCGGCGCGCCGAAACACGCTACCCAGTCGCACCAGGAGGTCCCAACGTGACCGACGCGATTCCCAAGCTAGCCGTGCTGATCGCCGACGGCGTGGGCGACCGCCCCTGTCCGGAGCTTGACGGCCTGACTCCCCTCGAAGCGGCGGATACGCCGCAGCTCGACGCCATCGCCGCGCGCGGGGAATGCGGGATCATGGATCCTATCGCCCCCGGCATCCGCGCGGGCAGCGATACGTCGCACCTGGCGCTGCTGGGCTACGACCCGCACGCCTCCTACACCGGGCGCGGCCCCTTCGAGGCCGCAGGCATCGGCATGGACGTGCGCGGCGGCGACATCTGCTTCCGCTGCAACTTCTCCACCGTGGACGATGACTTTATCGTCCGCGACCGCCGCGCCGGGCGCATCGAAAGCGGCACCCGCGAGCTGGCGCAGGCCCTCGACGGCATGCAGCTCGACGGCGTCACCGCCGTCTTCAAGGAGTCCGTCGAGCACCGCGCCGCCCTCATCCTGCGCGGTGACGGCCTCGGCCACGACGTCTCCGACGCCGACCCCCACGAGGCCGGCGAAAAAGTCTTGCAGGCGCGCGGCGGCGACGCGGCGAGCGAGAAGACCGCCCGCGCGCTCAACCAGTTCGTGCGCCGCTCCTACGAGCTGCTCAAGGATGACCCGGTCAACCAGCAGCGGCGCAAGGACGGCAAGCCCCCCGCCAACATCGTCCTGCCGCGAGGGGCCGGAATCGCCCCGCACCTCGAGCCCTTCCACCGCCGCCACCGCCTGACCGGGGCGTGCGTGGTCGAGGTCGGCCTGATCAAGGGCATCGGCCGCTATCTCAAGATGGAGGTGCCCGATGTGCCGGGGGCGACGGGCGGCTATGACACCGACGAGCTGGCGCTGGCGAGGGCCGCGGTGGAGGCGCTGAAGAAGCACGATTTGGTGCTCTA